>Ga0315903_10001344_pt1 | contig 37266 bp, 51 predicted proteins | sample LakEriMetagenome_7_FD_203524 | JGI IMG/M metagenome (GOLD analysis project Ga0315903, IMG submission 203524) | Freshwater fungal communities from buoy surface, Lake Erie, Ohio, United States - Buoy 2 MA119 | ecosystem: Environmental > Aquatic > Freshwater > Lake | place: USA: Lake Erie, Ohio... | reverse complement strand
GGTCGTTCGTTCGCACCCGCTTCCGCTAGCGTCAGCGCCCAACCGTCCTAAACCCTTGCGGCGCAAGGAGTCTCACGTGAGTCTCAAATGAGACTCCCTTGAGACAGTTTAGGGCGGTTTAGCGGGAGTTAAGTTAACGCTAGATCGATTTAACTTTGTGCTGGTCACGTTCGCTGAGTTTGCAGCGATCAGAGGGTGCAGCAAGGGCGCTGTAACTCATGCGACGAAGAGCAGGATCGCTGGCGCTGTTGTTGTGAAGGATGGCAAGCGCTGGCTGGATCGTGATCTGGCGCTTGAGCTGTGGAACAAGAACACGGTTGCCAACAGCGTGAGCAAGGTGAGCAGGCCAGATCCGGTAGAGGAGCCGGTGAGGGATGCGGATGAGTTGCGGCGTCGGGTGAATGGATTGCCGGATGATGCGATTCCGGACCTGAATGAGAGCAGGGCAAGGCGTGAGCACTATCAGGCGGAGCTGGCAAAGCTTCAGGTGACGCAGCAGCGTGGTGAGCTGGTACCAGCTGAGGAGGTGAAGAAGGAGGCGTTTAAGGTTGGCCGCGGCGTGCGGGAAGCATTGGCGAATTTGGCGGATCGTTTGAGCCATCAGCTGGCTGGCGAGACGGATCCGACGGTGATTCATCAGGTGCTCACGCAGGAGCACCGCAGTGCACTGGTGGAGCTGTGTGATGGCTAACGCTTGGCGCGATGGCTTCATGGATGGGCTGCGGCCTGAGCAGCCGCTGACGGTTAGCGAGTGGGCGGATCGGTATCGCCGGCTGAGCAGCAAGGCGAGTGCGGAGCCTGGCCCATGGCGCACGGATCGGACGCCTTACCTGCGTGAGCCGATGGATTGCCTGAGCAGCGAGAGCACGGTGCAGCGAGTGGTGATGATGTTTGCGGCGCAGACGGGCAAGACGGAGGCCGGCAGTAATTGGCTGGGCTATGTGATCGACCATGCGCCAGGGCCGATGCTGTGCGTGCAGCCAACGGTGGAGATGGCGAAGCGGCTGAGCAAGCAGCGGCTTGAGAGCATGATCACGGAGACGCCGTGCCTGGCGGAGAAGATCGCACCGGCACGGGCGCGGGACTCTGGCAACACGATGTTCAGCAAAGAGTTCAGCGGCGGGATCATGCTGCTGACTGGGGCGAACAGTGCGACGGGCTTGCGATCAGCGCCGTGTCGGTATCTGTTCTGCGATGAGGTGGACGGATTCCCGAGCGATGTGGACGGGGAGGGCGATCCGGTGGCGCTGGCGGAGCGACGAACGACGACGTTTGCGCGGCGCAAGATTCTGTTGACCAGCACGCCGACCGTGAAGGACTTCAGCCGGATCGAGGCGGAATATCTGCGGACTGATCAACGGCGGTTCTATGTGCCGTGCCCGAGCTGTGGCGCGATGGAGTGGCTGAAGTGGGGCCAACTGAAGTGGGATGACGGCAGGCCGGACACTGCGCGATATCAGTGCGAGCACTGCGGTGAGCGATTCGAGGAACTGCACAAGCCGGCGATGCTCCGGCGTGGCGAGTGGCGTGCGACGGCACCGGCTGGCAATGGTCGGACTGCTGGGTTCCAGCTGAGCGGTCTGTATAGCCCGCTGGGTTGGTGCAGCTGGGAACAGCTGGTGGAGGATTTCTTGAGGGCCAAGGGTGATGCGCCGGCGTTGAAGGCGTTTGTGAATACGCGGCTGGCAGAGACATGGGAGGAGGACTACGCGGCGAAGATCAGCGCCGATGGACTGATGGAACGGCGACTGGATTACAAGAGCGGGCTGTGCCCTGCTGGCGTGGTGCTGCTGACTGCTGGCGTTGACGTGCAGGACAACCGGCTGGCTGTGAGTGTATGGGGATGGGGTGAGGGCGAGACGGGCTGGCTGGTATGGCATCAGGAGCTGATGGGTGACCCGACAATGACGGAGGTATGGGGGCAACTGGATCAGGTGCTAGCGACTGAGTGGGACACGGAGAGCGGCAAGACCTTGAAGGTGGCGCAGATGGCGGTGGACTCTGGCGGCCACTGCACGCATGAGGTGTATCGGTATGTGCGCGACCGCGTGGGGCAGGGTGTGATTGCCATCAAGGGCAGCAGCCGGCGCAACAGCGCTGCAGTTGGCAAGGGCAGCAAGGTGGATGTGAACTGGCGTGGCAAGGTGCTGAAACGTGGCGTGACGCTGTATCAGCTGGGCACCGACACGATTAAGACGACGCTGTTCGGTCGGCTGCGTCACAACCAACAGGCTGGCGGGCTCCACTTCGGCATGGCTGCGGACCCGGAGTACTTCAAGCAGGTGACCAGCGAACGGCAGGCGTTGCGATATCACCGCGGCTTTCCGATTCGGGAGTGGGTAAAGAAAGCGGGAGATCGAAACGAAGCGTTGGATTGCTTGGTGTATGGCTATGCGGCGATGTTGCTTTATGGGCGTCGCATGAATCAGGCAACGATGTGGGAACAGTTGAGAGTTCAGTTAGAGGAAGGCAAGAAGGCACCGCTAAGATCGAGGAAGAAAGCGGCGCCTGCCGCCCCGTCTGCGTTTGTCAGCAACTGGTAGGCCGTGAACATCCCCAGCACAATCCAGGCCGGCGACACGATTCAGTGGCGGGACGTTGAGGGTATGGACAATCTGGGCAATGTGGTTAGCAGCGCGGACTATTCGCTGACGTATTGGCTGCGCACCAATACAGCGAGCGAGGGCAGCAGCGCTACGGGCACTGCTTACGGCACTGGGTGGGAGTTCACGATCAGCGCAGCGACCAGCGGCGGGTTTGATGCGGGCACCTGGTATTGGCAGGCGATTGCCAGCAAGGCTGGATCTGTAATCACGCTGGGCGCTGGCCAGCTGACGGTTGAGCGTGCGCTGAGCTATGCCGGCACACCTGGCGCGTTTGATGGACGCAGCCAAGCGCAGATCGATCTCGATGCTGTGCAGGCTGCGATCCGCGCGATCATCAGCGGCGGCGCTAAGCAGTACACCATCGGCAGTCGCAGCTTTACGAAGCTCGATCTGGGTGAGCTAATGGAGCGTGAATCTAAGCTGAAGGCTGAGATCAAACGAGAGCAGATGGCGGAGCTGATCGCCAATGGTCTTGGCAATCCGCACAATCTGTTCGTGAGGTTTTGATGGGATTGCGCACGCGGCTATTCAGGGCGATGGGATTTGAGCCGGTGCGGCCGCAGCGGCGTGCGTATCAAGGTGCCCGCGTTAGTAGGCTGACGGCTGACTGGGTGACCAGCGGCACCAGTGCCGACAGCGAGATCAAGAGCAGCTTTAAGGCGCTGCGCAATCGAGCGCGTCAGCTGTGCAGGGATAACGACTATGCGCGGCAGGCATTACGGGCGATTCAGAACAACGTGATCGGTCATGGCATCCGCCATCAGGGGCAGGTGCGGATGCTGCGTGGTGGCCGATTGGATGAGGCCATCAATGGCCAGATCCACGAGGCATGGGAGAAGTGGATGCACAAGAGCCGTTGTGATGTGAGCGGCATCCTCGGCTTCCACGATATTGAGCGCCTGCTGGTGCGCAGCCTGGCTGAAAGCGGCGAAGTGTTCGTGCGGATGATTCGCCGGCCGTTCGGAGATAGCAAAGTGCCATTCGCGTTGCAGGTGCTGGAGGCGGATTACCTGATCGACGACGATGTACCGCAAGCCAAGGATGGCAACACGGTGCGGATGGGCATTGAAGTGGATGGCTATCTGCGGCCGCAGGCTTATCACTTCTACGCCAACCATCCGGGTGACACCTATGCGGGCAACCCGCGCACGAATGGCAAACGTGTGCGCGTGCCGGCTGATGAGGTCCTTCATCTTTTCCTCCCTGAACGCCCCGGCCAGACACGAGGGGTCACCTGGTTCGCGTCAGCGCTGATGCGGCTGCACATGCTGCAGGGCTACGAAGAGGCGGAGGTGGTGCGTGCTCGTGCAAGTTCGGCGCTGATGGGCTTCATCAGCAGTCCTGAGGGCGAGCTGATCGGTGATGAGGTTTACGAGGGCGACCGGGTGAGCGAGTTCACTCCCGGTGTGTTCAAGTATCTGGCCCCTGGTGAGTCAGTATCGGTGCCGGATCTGAACGCACCTGATGGGCAGCTGGAACCGTTCACGCGTTCGATGCTGCGTGCTGTGGCGGCTGGCGTTGGCGTCTCGTTCGAGAGCATCAGCAAGAACTTTTCAGAGAGCAACTACAGCAGCAGCCGGCTGAGCCTGCTGGAAGAGCGCGATACGTACCGCGTGCTGCAGCGCTACATGGTGGAGAACTTCCATCAGCAGGTGTTTGAGGCATGGCTTGACATGGCCGTGCTGAGCGGCACGCTGAACCTGCCTGGCTATGAGACCAATCCTGATCGCTACCGCGCCAGCCGGTGGGTGCCACGTAGCTGGGAGTGGGTGGATCCGCAGCGTGAGGTGGATGCCTACAAGACCGCGGTGCGATGTGGCTTCAAGACGCTGGGCCAGGTGATCGCTGAGCAGGGCGGTGATCTTGATGATGTGCTGGTCGCACGTCAGGCGGAACTGGCGATGTTGGATGAGATGGATATCGTGCTTGACACCGATCCGAGTGAGGTGAACGCTGGCGGCGGTTCGCAGCCTGCTGTGACGATGGGCGCCCAGCCGGCATTTGAGGATACGGAATCGCCGATAAAAGAGGAGGAGTACGAAGAGGAGTCAGTTCTCAAGGATCCCACTGAAGGGCCTGAGGACTGATGGCATCGATTGAGCCGGATACAATTAAGGCATTGCAGGGTAGAAAAATGGAAGAGGCGCAACTGCCCGATCCTGAAGTGATCGAAACTGAAGAGACAGTAGAGGTTGAGGCCGTAGAAGAAGAGCGGGCAATGCCTGGCCTTGGTCGCCACCAGCGTGCAGAGCTCACAACCTTTGATGAGGTTGAGGATCGCACCTACGAGTTTCCGTTTAGCTCTGAGTTTCCTGTTGCCCGTTACTTCGGCAATGAGATCCTGAGCCATGACGCCAAGGCTGCTGATCTTAGCCGCTTGAACGATGGCGCACCGCTGCTGTTCAACCACAACCCTGATCGCGTGATCGGTGTTGTTGAACGCGCCTATATCGATGGCAAAAAACGACGCGGTTACGCTCGAGTGCGGTTCAGCCGCAACCCATTCGCTCAGGAAGTCTTGAGCGATGTGAAGGATGGCGTTCTACGAAACGTCTCCTTTGGTTACTCCATTGACAAAATGGAGGAACGCGGCAGCGGCGACTTTGTTGCTACTGCCTGGTCTCCTTATGAGGTTTCGGTTGTGTCGGTGCCGGCTGATCCCGGCGTCGGCATTGGCCGAGCTCTTGAGGCCGAGTCCGCTGCCTCGGCAGCACCTACACCTGATCCCATTCCTGTAATGGAAAACTCCACCACCGATCTGGCCGTGGTGCGGGCCGAAGCCGCTGAGGCTGAGCGCTCCCGCATCGCTGGCATTTCTGCACTGTGCGACAAGCACAACATGGCCGATCTCGGCCGCCAGCTGGTTGAGTCTGGTCGTTCTATCGACGAGGCTCGCGCTGCTGTGCTCGACAAACTCGACATCAAACAGGAGCCTGTGAACATGAGCGCCGCTGAAATCGGCCTTACTGAAAAGGAGAGCCGCAGCTTCTCCTTCCTGCGTGCCATCAACTACTTGGCCAATCCCACTGATCGCTCGGCTCGTGATGCTGCTGCATTCGAGATCGAAGCATCTGATGCTGCTGCTGCAAAGCTCGGCCGTCAGTCCCGCGGTATCACCATTCCCCAGGATGTGCTGCGTCGCGACCTGACCGTTGGCGCTGCTACCGCTGGCGGCAACCTGGTTGCTACTGATCTGGACGCTGGCAGCTTCATTGATCTGCTGCGCAATGCATCCGCTCTGGATCAAGCTGGCGCCACCGTGCTGACCGGCCTGACCGGCAACGTTGCCATCCCCCGCCAGTCCGGCGCTGGTACCGCTTACTGGGTGGCTGAATCCGGCTCGCCTACCGAGAGCCAGCAGACTGTGGATCAGGTCAGCCTGACCCCTAAGACTGTTGCGGCCTTCACCGACTACAGCCGCCGCCTGATGATCCAGTCGTCTATCGACGTGGAGAACATGGTGCGCAGCGATCTGGCCCGTGTGCTGGCACTCAAGATCGACCTGGCTGGCCTCTACGGCACTGGCTCCAACGGTGAGCCCCTCGGCCTGAAGCTGACCACCGGCATCGGCACCGAGAACTTCGCCGCTGCAATCCCCACCTTCGCTGAGGTGGTGGCACTGGAGAGCGACGTGGCAACCGCCAACGCACTGCTCGGCAGCCCCGTCTACCTGATGAACGCTGCAATGCGCGGCGGCCTCAAGACCAAAGCCAAGGACGCAGGTTCCGGCCTGTTCGTTATGGAAGGCAACGAAGTGAACGGCTACCAAGGTGTGCTGTCCAACCAAGTTGAATCTGGTGATCTGTGGTTCGGCAACTTTGCTGATCTGATCATTGGCTACTTCTCTGGCCTGGATCTAATGGTTGACCCCTACACCCACAGCACCTCCGGCACCGTCCGCGTGGTTGCGATGCAGGATGTGGACATCGCCGTTCGCCACCCTGAATCCTTCAGCCGCGGCAACGATTCCCTCTGATCATGTTGATCCGCGTCCTTAGGCAGACGATGCTGAGCGGACGTGTGGCAAACGTCGGGGAAGTCCTAGAGGCTTCCCCTTCTGATGCCAGGCTTCTGATCGGTATTGGCAAAGCTGTTGAAGCTGCTGTCGCACCTGTCAAGATTGAAGAGCCAGTAGAGGCTCCCACCCCTAAATCAGCGCCTAAGCGCAGGAGATCTACCCAATGACCATCCACAACCTCGGATCGAAAACCGATCTGCTGAGCATCCACAACAACGCAGTGGTTTCTGCTACTGGCGCTGGCACCCCCGCCAACGTTGACCTAGTGGACTATGAGGGCGACGTTGCCTTCATCATCGATGCTGCTGCTGCCGGTTCTGGCGTCACCCTGACTGCCAAGATCCAGCACAGCAACACCACCACTGCCGGCGATTTCGCCGACGTGACTGGTGGCGGTTTTACCGCTGCTGCGGCTAACACTGCCTTCCGCGAGAAGATCTACCTGAACAGCAACGATCTGCGTCGCTATGTTCGCGTGCTCTTCACCGTGACTGGTGGCAGCGGCACTGGTGCTGTGTCGGTTCAGGCCCTCGGCTCCAAGAAGTACAGCTGATGGCACTCACGGAAGATCTTGATATCTTCCTGGCAGATTTCGGCGTCAGCTGCACAGCTGGCGCCGTTACTGCACTGGGCATCTTGGATATGCCAAGCCAAGTGCTGGCTGATGGCATGGTGCTGAGCACTGACTACACACTGACGGCTAAGGCGTCCGATTTCGGGAACCTGAGCCGTGGCAGTTCAATCACTGTCGCAACGGTCGCCTACACCGTGCGTGACGTGATGCTGCTAGACGATGGCAAGTTTGTTCAGATCGGGCTTCAGAAGACATGAGCGGTCCTTTCAAGGTCAACACTCGCAGCCAGTGGGCATCGCTGAATCCTGTGCTGATGGCAGGAGAGCCTGGCCTTGAAAGCGACACCAAGAATCTGAAGATTGGCGATGGACGATCCTCATGGGACAAGTTGCCGTATCACGGCTGTCCTGGGTACTGGGGATCCTTCTGGGATGAAACCTCGCAGGTAGCAACCTTGGCCAACACGGCCTATCCCATCAAGCTGCGGCAATCAGACACAGCCAGCCGCGGCGTAAGGATCATTTCAGATGGCCGGATCACTGTTGATCATCCGGGCATCTATAGCTTCACCTTCTCGATCCAGTTCAGCAATAGCGACGCCCAGATCCACGACATCAACGTCTGGCTTCGCAAGAACAATGAAGGCAGCCTTGGTGATGTGCCTGCCAGTGACAGCCGCTTTAGCATCATCTCAAGCCACGGCGGCGTTGATGGCAACGTGATTGGAACAGTGAATTTCGTGCTGGGCTTGACCACCAACGACTACATCGAGCTGATCTGGTCAACGACCAACGTTGCCGCGTATATCCACGCAGAGCCAGCTGGCAGCACTCCCACGCACCCCAGCATTCCAGGCATTATCTGCACAGTGGTTCAGGTGGCATCAGCATGACAACCAAGCGCGAATCAATCCTGGCTCAGATCGCTACCACGCTGGCCGGTGCCACTGGCGTTAGCACGCGGATCTACCGCAGCAGGGTTGAGCCATTGGCGCGTGGCGAAAGCCCGGCCATCGTGATCGAACCGATCAACGACACGGCCGAGCAAAACACTAGCCTGCCCACCCTGGACTGGAGCCTGACGGTACGGGTCGCTGTGATCGTGCGCGGCAATGTGCCAGATCAGCAGGCTGATGCCACTGTGGAATCGCTGCATAGCAAGATCATGGCCGACCTAACGCTTGGCGGTTATGCGATTGATGTGCAGCCGCGATCCGTCAGCTTTGAGATGGTTGAGGCCGATCAGCCTGCTGGCGTGATTGGCTGCGAATATCTTGTGCGTTATCGCACTTCAGTCACGAATCTGACAACAAGCTGAGCCGGTTACGATGGATTGAAAGATCTCATCCGGCCTTAAGCCATGCCGCTGCTTTCTCGCCGCCAGCTGCTGCTGGCTGAACTGGAAGTTACCTACGGAACTGATCCGACCCCTCTAGTAGGTAGCAACGCGATCCTGGTGCGCAATATCGAGGTGACGCCGCTTGAGGCTGACACCGTTAGCCGTGAACTGATCCGGCCTTATCTCGGCCAATCTGAGCAGCTGTTGGCGCAGACCCGTGTGCTGATCAACTTCGAAGTGGAGCTGGCAGGCTCAGGCGCTGCAGGTACCGCACCGGCCTATGGCCCACTGCTGCGTGCCTGCAGCTTCACTGAGACGGTGAGCGCTGGTACAAGCGTGACCTATGAGCCGAACAGCGACGCTTCGCCTAAGTCGGTCACTATCTACTTCAACAACGACGGGGTGCTGCACAAGGCCACCGGTTGCCGCGGTACCTTCTCGCTGAACTGTGCTGTGGGCGAGATCCCCACGATTGCGTTTGAGTTCACTGGCATCTACAACACGCCTACGGACGTGGCGCTGGGCAGCCCCACCTACGCCAATCAGGCTGATCCTGTGGTTTTCAAGCAGGGCAACACCACCGGCTTCCAAGTGTTCAGCTACGCCGGCTGCCTGCAAAGCTTCAGTCTTGAGCTGGCCAATGAGATCGTCTACCGCGAGCTGGTGGGCTGCACCAAGGAAGTGCTGATCACCAACCGCGCCCCTGCTGGCGAGGTAATGATCGAGGCTGTCCCCGTTGGCACTCACAACTTCTTTACGGATGCCACCGGCAACAGCACTGGAAACCTGACCTTCCAGCATGGCCAGACCGCCGGAAATATCGTGACCTTCACGGCCGGACAGATCGATCTGGGCAATCCGTCCTACAGCGATGCGGATGGCATCCAGATGCTGACCCTGCCGTACATTGCCACCCCGACCGATTCGGGCAATGATGAGATGGAGATTGTCTTCACCTGATCCGCGTGGCTTTTGTCCTAAAGCAGTCCGACTCCTACACCTGGCCGGTGAGCATTAAGCTGCCGGCCAACGGGGGGAAGCGAGAGCGGCAGAGCTTTGATGCTGAGTTCAAGCGCCTGCCTCAGAGCCGGATCAATGAGATCCAAGAGCTGGTACAGAAGCGCCTGAAGGCCACGGAACGGGGCGAGGAGCCGGCTGTTGATATCAGCGATCAGAGCATCGCCGACGAAATTCTGGTCGGCTGGGAGGGCATTATCGACGGTGATGGCGAGCCCGTGCCTTTTAGCGAAGCCAGCAAAGCCATGTTGCTGGATGTACCGATGATGGCGCCAGCGCTGATCAATGCGTTCTTTGAGTCGCTAGTTGAGCTGAAAAGAAAAAACTGATCGGGGCCGCTGAGCACTGGGTGGCCGGTACCGAGATCGATGAGACGGCTAAGGATGCAGCCGTGCTTGGCATCGCACCACCACCCAGTAAGGCGGCCAAGAATTATGAGGTGATCGAGGAGGCATGGCCCGCTGTGCGAATGTTCCTGAAGGTGCAGACCCAATGGCGTGCTGACAGCGGCGCGATCATTGGTTTGGACTATTCGGCTGTGCGGTGGGCGTTTGAGCTGTATGGCGCCGACAATCCGGCTGAGCTGTTGAGTGATTTGCAGATCATCGAGGCTACAGTGGTGGAAGCCGTCAACAAGCGCAAGAGCTGACCTATGGCGCTGGATATGACAACGGCCTTGACCATTAAGGCCAAGGTTGACGGCATCAACCAGATCCAAGGGCTGGAAAAGGCGCTCGGCGCTGCTGACAAGCAGGCTAATGGACTTGGCACAGCATTCAGCAAGCTTGGCGGCATAGCTAAAAGTACAGGAGCTTTGCTCGCTGGTGTTGGCACAGCGGCCGTTGGCGGCCTTGCGGTGCTTGGCAAAAACGCCATTGATGCTGCAGACAACATCAATGACATGAGCCAACGTACTGGCGTTGGCGTCGAAACGCTTAGTAAGTTCGGTGCTGCTGCTGAAGATAGTGGCAGCAGCTTGGATGAGGTTGCCAAGGCAATGGGCAAGCTTGCCAAGGGCATTGTTGATCCTGCATCGAAAGCAAATGAGGCGTTGAGATCGATTGGCATCAGCTCTGTTGATGCCAGCGGCAAGGTACGCAGTGTCGATGCTGTGATGTTGGACATTGCCGATAAATTCAGCAAGCTGCCAGATGGTGCGCAAAAGACTGCGCTGGCCATGGAGATCTTTGGTAAATCAGGCGCCAACCTGATTCCGATGTTGAACGGTGGCCGTGAGGCGATGAGTCAATACAGCGCCACTATCACAACCGAAATGGCGCAAGCGGCTGATCAGTTCAATGATGCGTTGAACATGATCATGCGTGAGTTAGCGGGGCCATTCAATCAGGCGATCACAGCTGCATTGCCATACATCACGCAGCTGGCGCAGCAGCTAGGGGAATCATTACCTGGCGCCATCGCGGCCCTGACGCCAATAATCACCGGACTGCTGCAGGGCCTGACGCAGCTCGGCCAGTGGTTCAGCACGCTTAGCCCTCAGGCTCAAACCTTTGTTGTCAGTGCTGCTGGATTGACGGCTGCTTTCGTTGCGCTTGCGCCTGCCGTTACGGCGATTCTTGCAGTGTTCACGACCCTTGGCCCATTGCTTGCTGGAATTCCTGCTGTCATTGCAGGATTCGCCGGAGCCATCGGCCCATTGGTTGCGGCACTGGGCGGCTTGGGGCAAATCTTAATCGGCGTCTTCACCGGCCCTGTCGGCTGGGTGGCGCTTGCGGTTGCTGCTGGTACCGCCATCTATGCGTTCCGTGATCAGATTGGAGCAGCGTTTAAGGTCATCGGCAGCGTGCTGCAGCAGGCTGCTCAGGGATTCAAAACGGTGTTCATCGAGCCGGTCATGGCGGGATTCAAGGCTGTTGTTACTTTTGTAAACACTAGCTTTGTGACACCAATCAATCAGGCGATCACAGGCTTGGTACAAAAGATCGGTGCCACATTCAAGAGTGTGACCGATGCGATCACAGCACCATTCAAGGCTGCCTTCACCGCAGTGCGTGGCATTGTTAATCAGATTTTGAATAGCATCGGCAGCGCCATCGGCAGCGTTGTGCAGGCAATTAACAACGTGATTGCTGGCGCTAACCAAGCATTAGCACGAGTTCAGTTGCCACAAATTCCTTTTTTGCCCATGCCGCAAATCCCTCGCTTCGCTGAGGGTGGTGTGGTGAGCGGCCCGACCTTGGCAATGGTTGGTGAGGGCGGCGAACCTGAATACATCGTGCCGCAGTCCAAGGCTGGCAAATTTGCAGCGAACTGGATGGCCGGCGTGCGTGGCGCTGCTGCCATCCCGCGTTTTGCTGAGGGTGGAGTGGTGGTCCCATCCTCTGCAAGTGTGAGCATTCAGACTGGCCCGGTCACTCAGATGAACGGCACCAATTATGTAACCACTGCGGATTTGAGTCGTGCAGTGCAGGCTAGCGTTAACCAGACGCTTGACCTATTAGCAGGCGACAGCATGGTGCGTCGCAGCATTGGAATTGCGTGATGGCTTATTACGATCTCCTGTGCTTTCTTGAATACTACGCAGACCGCAATAGCGTCTACAGCGGCAGTAAGCGGACACCAACACGGCGCTGGCAGAACTTCTATCAAGAACCGCAAAATATGGCATTGATTGACACTGACGTAGACGGCGACTTTGTTTACATCCCCTTTTCGGCTTCTGGCTTCTCTCTGCGGTCTGCCAATGCGATTGGCGATTTAACTGTTGAAATTGCCGCCACTGGCGACATCATTGATTTGACTGATGGAGCAATCGGCACCAACAGGCTAGTGATTGCTTCGTTGTATTTGCAGGATGCGGGCAAGGATGCTCTGGACGCTGCTAGCGCACAGTTGATCAGCCGCTACATTGGCGGTATCAATGGGGCAAGCGTTAATGATGATTCGGTCAGCTGGACAATTAGCCCTATGGTGGACAAGACAAAGCCCCAAGTGCCAACGCGCAAAATTGCGTCAGACTTGATCGGGAGGTTCACAGGGCGATGATTACACCAGTGCTGGCCATCAACATGCAAGTGCGCTGCAGCGATGGCTGCGTGCATGATGATGTGAAGATGTTTGTGCGTGATGGGCAAAAGGTATTTGTGGGCTGCGATGGCTGCGAGATTGCAGGCGTTGAAAACATCGAGCAGGCCACAGCAGTAGTGCCGCCCATGATGCTGCTGGTAGCTATGCGGCAATGCGAGGAGGCAGCGTAATGGCCGATCTGTCACCAGCTAATAAATGGCTTGCCAAGCTGTTAGACAATAAAAGAACACGGCGGCGGTTGAAAAAGTCGCTGCTAGGCCCATCTGCTGGCAAGACGCCACCCAACCAAGCAACAGCAAACCAAGACCGCTCGCCTGGCAATCGCAAGACGCCAGCGGCTGATCTTGGTGAACAACAGAAGATCGCCATCGCAGGCGAGACTGTCCCGATTTTATTTGGCAAGCGTGTTAGCAATGTTGGTGGCGTGTGGATTCAGCCGTCACTTGTAAAGGCTGGATCTTATTTTTTCAAAGGCAGTTTTCTTTTCCCAGTTAGCCAAGGCGAGATCGTTAGCAGTCCAGCCAAGCATCGCGTATGGGTTGGCCTGCGCAATATGGCATTTCTGGCTGATCAAACGATCACGATCAGCAATATCTACAACAGCGCTGCAACGCTTGCCGCATCCCCTGGCACCTGTCCGGTACTTGGCGCAGGTATGTACTGCGGCAAAGAAACCTATTCGTTCACAGAAGAATCACAGCTAGCTAGTGGTGATAGCACTCAGCGCCGCGATTTCTTGGGTACAGACTATTTTGGTATTAGGTTAATTGCAAGAGGCTCTGGCGACACGTCAAATTCAGCCATACTTTATACAGTTAAGGTTTATGATAATGTCACAGGTAGCGACATTTCGGCGGCTTATTTCTCCGCTATAGGCTTGCCGTCTAATACGCAATTTGCGATCAACCAGCTAGGCTCGGCTGCGCTTGGCTGTGGTCTTGTTGGGGTTGTAAGTGATTTCATTGATGGGCCAACCATTGGCGTGGGATATATAGAAGCAAAAGCCTTCTGGAATTCCATTTCTTCTGGCAGCATAACTTTTGTCAATACAACTGTAAGCGTTAATAATCAATTCTATCCAGCCAACCCTGCTAGCACCGGCACACTTACAGGAGTTCAGCAGGAGGTGGTGGTCAGCAAATACGCCAATCCGGCTAACACGCCAACTGCGGATAATTCATCCTATGCCGACATTACCTTCCTGAAAGTTGTGGGCGATATCTACGATCCGCCAGAAGAGGGTTCATATCCAACTACAACGCGCCAGCTATCCATTTACTACGAGCAAGGCGTCAAGGTCAACCTATACAGTAACGATTCAACAGGCAGCACGCTAGGCGCCAGCAATCAGCTGGTTGATCTTGCGATGTATCTGTTCACCAGTTTGAAGCGCAACGCTGCTGGTACAACGCCGGATGTATCAGCCCCAATCTTCACTGGCAATCTGCCGACCATTGCCAGCTTCTGCAATGAGTATGGCTTGCATTTCAACGGCATTATTTCAGAATCAGTCAACGTTATCGAACTGATTGGCGAGACCGCGCCATTCTTTCTGTTGTCTTTCCTTTCCAATGGCGGACAGTATCGGTTCGCGCCTGCATTGCCAATCAATGGCAGCCAGCAGATCAACTTATCGGTCCTAAGCGCAGCCGCAACATTTACTGAGGACGAGATTCTGCCAGGATCGTTTGGCAAAACCTATATTTCAGCCGCCGATAAATCTGATGTGAACTGCGTGCTGCTGTATCGGCAGAATGAACCTGATGCCATTGGTACGCAGCAGACCGTGCAGGTGCGTTACAGCGGCGTGAGCCTTGATGCACCGACTGAGCAATTTGATATGACCGATTTCTGCTCAAACCGGAATCATGCCATCATTTATGCCAAGCATTACCTGGCCCGGCGCCGATACACCGCACATATCATCGACTTTGAAACGACGCTAGATACAACCGGATTGATCCCCACCGACATCATCAAGATTGAACGACAACGAATCAGCAGCGCAGGCGACAATCGAACGGAGACAGAGTATTACCAGATCACATCCATCGATCACAACACCGATGGAACTACCAGCATTGAAGCCGCGCAGTTCCCGGTCAATGGCAGCAGCGTGCCTATCATCAGCAATGAAGTGGTGAACGGCACCTTTACCGTGGTGTAATGGCAATCTTCCCCTCGCTAGCGCCACGCACAAGATCGCTCACGCTGGGCGATATACCGCAGCAGGTTTACACCGGCAGCAGTGGCGGTGATGTTCGGTTCAAACAGGGCAGCAGCTACATCGCGCAACAGCTGACATTAGGCTACGAATACATTACTGAATCTGAAGCGCAGCAGATTTTGGATCACTACGCAGGCCAGCAAGGAAGTTTGATTCCTTTTGATTTATCGGCTGCAGTATGGGGCGGCTACACCACGCCACCAGTTAGCAGCGCCAGTTATCAGTGGCGATATACCGGATCGCCTGATGTTGAGATTGCGTCGCCAAAGCGCTACAACCTAAGCATTGAACTTGAAACAGTTCCGCTCTAGCCATGACATTCCCAGCATTGGTGCCATCCGCAAGAACTTACACCCCCGGTGATGTGCCGCAAGTACGTCAGGTTGCTTTATCTGGTATGGATACGGCATATCGACTTGGTAGCAGAAGGGTTGGGCAATCGCTGTCGCTTACCTTTAACAATATCAGTGAAGCACAATTAAACGAGATACGCAATCACTACGTTGCACAAGACGGCAGTTACAACATCTTTTTCTTGCCCCCAGAGGTTTGGTCTGGCTATGCCGTGCCGCCTGTCCCTTCACCCAGCAATGTTGCTTGGCGTTATGGGGCGCCGCCAACGATCACTGATGGATCGTGTGATCTTTGGTCAGTTGAAATCGAACTGGCATCGTACGTCATCGAGTTAGGCGATATTGACATCGACATCCCACCCGGTGAAACCGGATCCGATCCCGACTTGCCTACAACTGTTGACTATATCTATGATGGGCTTACCGCGTCTGCATCACCAGCACGCGCCTATCTGATTGATTCAGGGGCATCAGCATGACCATCACGCTGTCAGCACTGCAAAAGCAACGGCGCGATTCTGCTGCCAACTGGACTGCCAATAATCCAACCCTGCTGGCTGGTGAGCTGGGCTATGAAAGCGACACTGGCAAATGGAAAGTTGGCGATGGTAGCACGGCTTGGACATCACTTGCCTACATTCCTGGGTCGCAGCTAAGCGCTTACCCTCTAGTTAATGCAGACATCGCAGCAACCGCTGAGATTGCTGTAAGCAAACTCGCGGATGGAGCAGCCCGCCAACTACTGCAAACCGATGCAGCGGGCACTGGCGTTGAGTGGACTAGCAACATTGACGTACCTGGTACGTTGGACGTAACCGGGGGGGCGACATTCGACGGTAATGTAACGGTACAGGGCGACTTGACCGTTAACGGAACAGAAGTCATCATTAACACTCAAACGCTTGAGGTTGAAGATAAAAACGTCATTATCGGCAAGGTCACAACCCCAACCGATGTAACCGCAGATGGCGGCGGCGTAACACTTAAGGGATCTACAGATAAGACGATTACATGGCTAGACGCCACGGATGCATGGACATTTAGCGAGCACGTCAACATTGTAAGTACCAAAGAGTATCGAATTGATGGCACAAAAGTTCTTGATGCGACTAGCCTTGGTAGCGCTGTCGTTAGCTCAAGCCTGACCAGCGTTGGCACGATTGGTACTGGTACATGGCAGGGCACAACACTTGCGACGGGCTATGGAGGCACCGGGCAGACCACCTACACCAATGGTCAGCTTCTGATCGGCAAGACCGATGGCACGCTGGCAAAGGCGACGCTGACAGCCAGCACTGGCGTCACAATCACAAATGGTGACGGTGCCATCACTATTGCTGCAACTGGCAGCGGTGGCACTGTAACCAGCGTTGACGTAAGTGGTGGTACAGGGCTTACCAGTTCAGGCGGTCCGATCACAAGCAACGGCACAATCACAGTTGATCTAGACAACACAGCAGTCACGCCAGGCAGTTATACCTACGCCAGCATCACGGTTGATCAACAAGGTCGGCTTACCGCTGCATCGAATGGTGCAGCACCGCTGCCGCTGACTGGTGGCACCTTAACTGGTGATTTGTTGCTCGATAACCAGTCTGATCTGCGCTTTGGTGAAGCTACCGGGCATGGCGGCAACTGGGTAGCATTTGAAGCGCCGGCAACCATCGCTAGCAATGTCACGTGGACATTGCCGGCAACTGATGCAGCTGTAGCTGGTTACGCTTTGGTGAGCAACGCAGCAGGAACTCTTAGCTGGGCACAGGCAGGCGGTGCCGTGATCGTTGATGGTGGCAACTTTGCCAATGGCAGTAGCATTGTGACAACCAGCAGCACCATCGACGGCGGGAGCTTCAACTGATGCCAACACCAGCAACCCGCACGCCTGTGCGCATTGCACGGGGCACTTACAGCAATCTCAACAGCAGCATCGCTGATTTACAAGAGGGTGAGATCTGTTACGCCACAGACGAGAATCGCTGTTATGTCATTGAAGGCGGTGCCCTAACAAGCCTACCGGCTGGTGATGTGACCTTGACTGGCACACAAACGCTGACCAACAAAACACTCACCGATCCAGCCATCATCGGCACGATCCTGGAGGACGTGTTCACCATCACTGATGGGGCAGCGTTTGAGATTAACCCTGGCAACGGCAGTATCCAACTGATCACGCTTGGCGCTAACCGCACACCAAAGGCCACCAACTTTGCAGCGGGGGAATCAGTCACGCTGATGGTGGATGATGGCAGCGCCTACACGTTGACCTGGAGCGACGCGACGTTTGGCGGCAGTGGCGTGGTGTGGAAGACAGGCGGCGGCAATGCACCGACGCTGAATACAACGGGCTACACGGTTATTGTGCTTTGGAAAGTCGGCACGCAGGTGTACGGCGCTCGCGTGGGTGATGCCTGATGCTAAACAGTAAAGCACTCGCTGCATCCGCCAGCGCAGCCAAGGTTTACGTTGAGGATGTGATGTCGGTTTATTTATATACCGGCAACGGCAGCACGCAGACAATCACGAATGGGATTGATCTGAGCGGTAAGGGGGGATTGGTTTGGGCTAAATCACGCTCTGCAGCTTACTTCCATTCTTTAACAGACACGGCACGCGGCGCTCATCAAGTGCTGCAATCCCAGGCAACTGATGCAAGTTTCAATCAAACCCCCAATGGTGTTTCGTTCTCAAGCTCAGGATTTATATTGAACAGCTCAGATAATGGCACAAATGAGAATGCGACCACCTACACCTCCTGGACCTTCCGCAAGGCGGCGAAGTTCTTTGATGTCTGCACGTGGACCGGTTCGGGTGCAAACCGCACCATCAGCCACAACTTAGGCAGCGTGCCCGGCTGCATCATCGTCAAATGTACTAGTGCTGCAGATAACTGGCAGGTATACCACCGAAGTCTAGGCGCAACTAAGTTCTTGAACTTGGACGCAACTAGTGCTGCCGGCACCAACAGTAACCGCTGGAACAACACCGAACCAACCAGCTCAGTATTTACTGTCGGTACAGGCGCAGGTGTGAATGGTAACGGGCTTACTTACGTCGCCTACCTGTTCGCGCACGACGCTGGCGGGTTTGGTGGTAGTGGCGCAGAAGGCGTCATCAGTTGTGGCAGCTACACCGGCAATGGCAGCGCCACTGGCCCAGCGGTAACACTCAACTGGGAGCCTCAGTGGCTGTTGATCAAACGCAGCGACAGCACCGGCGGCGATTGGCAGTTGATCGACAACATGCGCGGCTTTGTTGTTGGCGGTGCTGATGCTGAGCTGAACCCCAATCTCAGCGCAGCCGAAAGCTCTGGCACGTTCGTCACGCCAACCTCCACCGGCTTCCAGCTCAACACCACTGATGCTGGTTACAACGCCTCAGGCGGCACCTACATCTACATCGCCATCCGCCGTGGGCCGATGAAGACGCCCACCGATGCCACGAAGGTGTTTAAGATTGACAAGAGTGCAGACAGCACAAGGAACTTTGGAATAGTCGTTGACACTGTTCTCAGTCATATTCCAGCAGGAAATTCTGGCAACTTTCCCAGCATTTCTGCGCGTCTTACAGGCAATGGTGCCAAACTGACAACTTTTGATACCGCCTCAGAAAGCACAAACAGTAATTGGTATGCCTGGGATAAAGCAACTGGGCTTTGGGGTGAGACGTGGGGCACAAGTTGGATCAACTATGCCTTCCGCCGCGCCCCCGGCTTCTTCGACGTGGTGGCTTATACGGGCACAAATACTGCTGGGCAAAATGCCGTTCCCCATAACCTAGGTGCGGTACCGGAACTAATCATTTACAAGGCACGAACAGGGGCAACGAATGTTGCCTGGTATGTGTATAGTGCAGGGATTGGTATTAATTACTATCTCTTGCTTAACGGATCAAATGCCAAGACTAATTTTTCGTTGTCTAATGGCGTAAGTCCTACATCATCCAATTTTTACACAACGCCAGGTGACTCCGCCACAAGTGCTACTGGTTACACCTACATCGCCTACCTCTTCGCCTCTTGCCCCGGCGTGAGCAAAGTCGGTAGCTACACCGGCACCGGCACCACGCTCAACATTAACTGTGGCTTTACAGCAGGCGCACGGTTTGTTCTAATCAAACGCACGGATTCCACAGGTGACTGGTACGTCTGGGATACTGCACGCGGCATCAGCACGTTAATAGAGCCCTATCTATTGCTCAACTCAACAGCGGCTGAAGAAACAGGCGAGTACGGTATCTCGCCTTTTGCCTCAGGCTTTAGTGTTAATAGCCTTTTTCCTCCTGTTAACACTAATGGTGCCAACTACATCTTCCTCGCTATTGCCTGATCATCATGGAACTCCGCAACCGCACAACCGGCGCCGTCATCACTGAAGACGAGTTTCGCCGCACCAACCCCAACACCAGCTTCCCGCCGCAGCTGACCGCTGAGATCATCAGCGATTTCGGCTACGACCCCGTGCTGGAAGGCCCCCAAGCCACCACCGTGCCGCCCTATCAATACAGCCAGCGTGATGGCGTGGTTGAGGTGAACGGTCAGTGGTTCACGCACTACATCGCGGGTCCTGTCTTCCACGACTACACCGACGAAGAGGGCGCGGTGCACACCGCTGCTGAGCAGTATGAGGCGTACTGTTTCGCCAAGGATGCTGAGCAGGGCAAAGCCGTCCGCGAAGATCGCAACCGTCGCCTAGCAGAGTGCGACTGGACCCAGCTGGAAGACAGCCCACTCGATCCTGACGGCAAAGGTGCTTGGGCGCTCTACCGCGAAACACTCCGCATGGTGCCACAACAGGCTGGCTTCCCCTGGAATGTGCAGTGGCCCCCTAAGCCCGGTGATAACTGATGGCAACAAAAGCCAAGACAGGCACAGGGCGACTGGATTATCAAGCCGGCCCACCCAAGACAACCCGGCAAGGCTATGGGCAGCGATCACGGCCGCGTCGTCGCGGCAAGAAAGCCTTGCGCGGGCAGGGTCGGTAAGCTGAACAGGTACCCCCATGGCGCCATGATCGAAATCATTGCCGCCATTGCCGGCGCGTCAATCTCAGTCGCAGCCATGGGTGCTGCTGGTTTTAGCCGGAAATCTGATGAGGCCCGCGAGGCTGTCATCAGGCTGACCTCAGCTGTGGAACACATCGCTTCACAGCTTGAGGTGCTTCACACCGATATCAAAGAAGATCGCAAAGAGACGTTCACCCGGCTATCGACGGTAGAGCAACGCGTCTCTAAGTTGGAAGCACGTCCACCTTCGTGCTGATCATGGATCAGGCAACCACCATTGCGGTGATCGCCATCATCGTTGCAGCAGGCAGCGAGATCATTGCAGTTTCACCGCTCAAATCCAACAGCTGGATACAGCTGCTGGTAAAGGTGCTGCAGATGGCTTTCCCAAAGCAGCGCCGCTGAATCATGGCCAACGACGCGCCAATCTCGCTGCAGCAGCTGTTCAGGTATTACAAGGCACTGCCGCACCAGAGCGCCGCGATTCAGCAGCTAGAGAGCGATCTGGCCGCCAACGGCTACGACGCCGTGATGCGCAGGGATCGAGACTGGTTTCAGACGTGGAGCCAAGACGGCAAGCAAAGCGATCTAAGCGCCGCGATCAGCTTGATTAAGGAGTTCGAGGGCTGCCACCTCTCGGCGTATCCCGATCCGCTTAGCGGTGGTGATCCGTGGACGATTGGCTATGGCACAACGCGGTACAGCGGCGGCGTGCCCGTGAAGCGCGGCGACAAGATCAACGTGATCGAGGCCGATATGCTGCTGCGGCTTGAGGTGGATCGCATCGCTGAGAAGCTGCGCACCACCATCCCGCACTGGAAGGTGATGGATGATCAGCAGCGATCAGCGCTGGTGAGCTTCGCCTACAACCTTGGCGCTGGCTTTTACGGATCAGAAGGATTTGAGACGATCAGCCGGTGCTTGCGTGACCGTGATTGGGCAGGAGTGCCAGCTGCGCTTGAGTTGTATAGGAACCCTGGCACCAACGTGGTAGCTGGCCTGCTGCGGAGGCGCCGTGCGGAGGGCAAGCTATGGGGGCAGCACCAGGCTGCGGCTGAACCTGAAACTGCGAAACTGCGCCCCAACAGCCCATTCAATGCGCGGATCACGCCGCACATCAGGCTGGGAGAATTCGCGCTTGATCAGCAAGCGCGGCGGTTCCAGCATCAGCATCAGCTAGACACTGCAGCGGAGCTGGCTGCATTCTTGGAGAGGGCCCGGACGGCATTTGGCGGGAAGCCGATCATCATTACCAGTGGCTTCAGGCCACCAGCCGTCAATCGTTCGGTTGGCGGGGCCAGTGGGAGCGAGCACCTTTACAACGCACCAGGCGTTGGCGCGGTCGACTGGTACATCCAAGGAGTCGATATCTACAAGCTGCAGGAGTGGTGCATCAAGAACTGGCCGTACAGCACCGGCAAGGGAGCGCCTAAAGGATTCATTCATACCGGCATCCGGCAAGGGCGGCCTAAGGTCGTTTGGGATTACTGAGCGCCTGATGCTGCTACCTGACCATGAGATCCGCCGGCTGTGCCAACGACACGGGATGGTGAGCCCATACAACGAAGCTCAGCTGAACCCGGCCAGTTATGACGTGACGCTCGGCGGTCAGATCATGATGGAGGTTGCCAGCACAGCTGAGCTGCAGAAAGTGCAGCTGCATGGCCACACACAACAGGATCCATTCTGGATTCAGCCTGGTGAGTTCTTCCTGGCTGAAACGCAGGAGATCTTCAACCTGCCTAATCACGTCGGCGCTCAGTTCGTGCTGAAGTCTTCCCGCGCACGTGAGGGCTGGGATCACGCTGAGGCCGGATGGGCGGATCCAGGATGGTTTGGCAGCAGGCTGACCATGGAACTGCGCAACCAAAGGCGACTGCATCCGCTGCCGATTTGGCCGGGCTTGCGCATCGGACAGATGAAGTTCCTACTGGTCAGCGGCACCGTGGAGCACAGCTATGCCGAAACCGGAAGATATAACGCAGACCTAGGCGTTACAGGGTCCAAGGGGTAGCAAGCGGCGCCATGCGCAGCCGATAGATCTTGCCGGGCGCCTCAGCTGGATCATCCATTGGGATCATCGTGTAGTCATCGCAGCCGTGTGATTCAGCGAAATGGCTGGCGGCCTGATGGGTGGGGAACGGCCCGATATGCCACGGGCCGATGCGGAGTAGGTATTGCATGGCGGGACAGTAGCGCGAATCCTGCCGCCGAATCCCGTAGCAATTCTGCAGTCTCATGAGACGCAGTCGCGACCGCTACCGTATGCCAAGCGGCGCATGGTCATGCAGGGCTACTTCCTGGAGATCAACGCAAAGCTGTTCATACGGTCCAATACGTCCGCAGATGATCTGCCGGGCGATATCTACAGCCATATGGCTGAGTTCATCCGATCCGATGAGGACATCATCGATATCGAGGTGAACGCGGTGCCCATCCCGCCAGACCTGTGTGGACCGCCATCGGATTGAAGAGACGCGACTGGTCACACGGCGATCAGCACGTGATCAGATCCTCCTGGCGTGGAACTATCAGTGCGCATACTGCGGCGCAGATCTGGGCCGCAGCCCGACCATTGATCATGTGATTCCTAAAGCACACGGCGGCGCCACTACGCCATCGAACCTGGTGGCCTGCTGCATGGGATGCAACTGCAGCAAGGGCCATAAGCCTTGGGTGGACTGGTATCGTGCGCAGCCTTTCTGGTCTGCATTGGGTGAGTGGGCCATCGCGCAGTGGTTGCAGGATGACGCTAAGCTTTCGGCCTAGACCTTTTTCGAGGGCTAGGCGGAACCGCAGCGGCCGGCTGCGGTCAGGTGGGCACCGCGTGAGGACCCACCACCGGCCACACCTAATGCGCCAGCAGGTGATCGAGATACAGCTCCGCCTGCCATAGATCTGAGCTGTAGCGGCAGGTGCCACCAACGCAGCTGCGGTAATACACCTCACCGTGCACCGGCATTAACGTCTCGATATAGCCGCCATCTCGATCTGTGCGGCTGATCACCTCGGGTCCGAACATTGCCGTGCCTCTTGCTGGTGGATCCATACCTTTAGTCTGCCGACATACTCCCGCAGCACCTGCGCCTGTTGCAGGTGAAATGGGTCTCTGCTGGCAAACCACAGTTGATTGTGGCGATCAATCGCCTGCAGCGACTGGTGGATCAGCGGGCACCAATCAGCGCGTACAGGTGTGGCCCACTCACGTGGCACGTTCGTACATTTCACAGCGAGACGCATAACGCCCGCCACTACGTTTTGATTCTGGCAACTCCAGGCCGCACGCCTGGTGGCGCATCTCCCAGTAGTGGCAGTCCCAGCACATCATTGGCCCATCAGCGGGGCGGATGCGGTTGCGTGCTGCCTGATAGATCTGCTGCGCCTTGATCAACGCCGTCTGCAGGTGCACCGTGCCCGTGTCCATCTCCAGCTGATGTTCAGGCTTGGGGCCGAGCACCACACGAGCGTGCCAGTTGCGATCAGAGCGGCTGCACACCAGCAGCAAACGGCCAGCGTGCAGGCTGATCATTCATCCTCCCCGTAAGCCGGCTGATGAAAGATCCGCTCTAGCGTCATGCTGGCCGGCTCCTCAGGCCCATTTGTGACATACGCAGCGACCGGATCCGTGCCATCAGCTGCCACGTATACGCATGAGTAGCCGTAAGGCTTTACCACCACCAGACCCGTGCGCTTGCTACGCGTGAGGATCCGCAACGCAAGGCGTTCAATCAGATTCAGGCCAGGCAGCTGGTGCATCATCCCTCCAGTTTGGCAATCAGACGGTCGAGATACCAGCGGCATTTGCGGGCGTCTTCCAAGGCATGGCCTTTGCACCAGATGCGCAGCAGATATTTCAGCGCCTGGCCTTGCAGGTGGGCAGGCACCATGTGCGGCGCGTCAGTGATTGCCGCTTCGATCACGTCGATAGCCTCCACTGGGCCGCGGCGGTAGTGATCTGGATTAATTGGATCAGTCATCAAGCCATCCCCATGCAATGCGTTTGCAGATGCGCCATGCGTGCTTCTCGTCTACGTCAAACTCAGCTGCCAGCTGCCGGTAGCTCCACCCCTTGGTGCGGAGCCGGCGCAGCTTGCGCACCAGCTCCGGCGTGAGGATCGCGGCGATGTTCTCCTCGCCAGCCTTGAATGGCCGGCTCACCTCCACTTATCTCCCAGCAGCTGCTGGCGGCACACCTCAATGGCCTGCTGCGCTTGCTTCTGCGTCATCACCGATTCAGTGGCATCCATGGCACGAACAACGCGGGCCAGGAGTTCGGTGTAATCCGTGTCGCGGAAGTTGGCCGCGATATCGCGGCAGAATTCTTCCCACAGCCCGGTGTAGGTGCCGCACGTGCGGCCACTGCGTTCGTACAGCGCGTCGATCATATCGGCGCGTTGCTGGTCAAGCTGTGTGGCGTTCATGGTTCAAGCGTTTGTCGGAGTTGCAGCAGCTCAGCGCAAAGCTGTTGCCGGTTGCGGATGCCAGCGATGCAATGCAGCTGATCAATGCGAATATCGATCAGATGCTGCAGTCGCTCGCGTTCATCCTGCCGACCCTGACGGTAGGCGCCAGTGTCGTTGAGTAGCTGTTCAAGGCGGTGGCGGATATCGCTCACAACACCTCCACGGCAATGGCGTGGGGCCAGCGGTTGCGGGCGTATTTCGCGGCTGCGGTCTTGGATTCGGCGCGGGTGTACCACTTGATGGGGCGCACCTGCGGGAATCGCACCAAGACCGTGAAATCCTTGACGCGTGCGTTGTGGCGTGGCCGGCTGACGCCTTCGCCATAGTTGCCTAACTCAGTCTCATCAGTGCGCCATTGCAGCAGCGCTCCGGTTACATCAGCCATTGCTGGGCTCCTGTTCAGGGTTGAGCCATTCAATCTGCGACCACCACTCAAGCCAAGTATCAGCAGCGATCAGCTTGGCCTCAGTCAGGCTGCAGGCCGTGATGGACTCGAACACGTTGGCGGCCTTGATCGTGAAGTAGAAGCGGCGTGGGGTCATTCGGGGAGCGCCTCCAATGCGCGGCGGATGGTGTCTGCACCAAGTTGAGTAGAGCTGTTATTGAGAATGTGAGCTAACGCCTCTAACGCCTGTTCCTTCAGTCTCGGGGGCTTGGAGCGGCGGGCGGCGCGAAGATCTTCCACAGCCTCGTGTTCGTATTTGAACCACCCTTCGCTGACCAGCCACTCACAGCACGCCTCCAGCTCCTGATCTGCGCCCCATTGGGCGGCGCGGGTGGCGATGCGGCTGATCACATTTGGGCCGCCTTCATCAGTATCAATCCACTTGCCGATCAGCTCATCTGATGGGATGATGGTGCGTTCAGTCATGCCGCACTACCTGCTGCGTGCCGGAGTGAGTGGGGCTGTGATGTGCGCCGGACTCGATGCCGATCATGGCGAACACGCTGGCCGCGATCAGGCAACAGATGGCGTTGTTGATGGCGTTCATGATGCGACCATCCGTGCGATGCTGTCGTTTAGCCGATGCAGCCATGCGCCGAGCATTAGACCGCTGACGTACACGGCCACGACGATTTCTGCGAGCTGAGCAGTCCATAGGTACAGAGTCGGCCCCCAGTCGCTTGTGAGTGCCTGTTTCATGGTGTGGGTGGATTGGAGTGCCGGGCCAACCGGCGGTGCAGGCTTAGTCGGGCCGTGTTGATCTCGTGGTGACGCGTCGTGTGATCCGTTCCGCGGCGGTTGAGTTTTGCGAGTGGGCCGCTCCCCTCGTGCGGCCATTATGCCCCTTCTGCGGTGCACGTCAAGGGTGGGTAGTCACATCCCGTTACACCGCGTCGCTGCCCACTGCCAGCTCGACCGGGACCCGCAGAACCGGCAGACTTTTGCTGTTTGGTTCCTTGCGCTCCCAACCAACCACGGCCAAGCTCACCGCTAGCTCCGCCGTATACCAGCGATTCTGGCAAGCCAAGCATCGGCGTTGCCTCACCACACGGTCGGCATCGTGGCCGTTGGTATAGGTTGCGCGTATTTCGTCACTGCCGCACTGGGGGCACTTCACAGCTTCGCTAACGTGCATGTGTACACCACCACTATGGCACCATGAACTTCGGTGAGTGGATGGCTGTCCAGCTATCAGCAGAACAGCAGTTTGAGATTGAAAAACAAGCCCGCACCCTGCTAACCAGCAAAGATGCAGGCCCAATGGCCGCGGCGCTCCTAAAGCAAGCCTGCTATCAACAGCAGCTGCTACAGCAGGCCGTCAACGAGATCGCACGGCTTGAATGCGAGCTGATGGGGCGTTAGAAGAACGGCTCAGCCTCAACAACTACGCCATCAGTGGCTTGGGCCAAGGATTGAGCGGCTGCTGTTACTTGCGCAACCGCTTGCGTGGCATTAGACCCAGATGCGCCCTTGGATTGCAAAAGCTCGAAACGAGCGTTTTCAATGACAACGGCAAAGCCTTGTGAACCGTCACGCTTTTGGAAGCGCTCTTCTGAAATTTCACCTGCAAGTAGCACTAGGTCGCCTTTGTGCATCCAGTCAGCCGCCATTTCTGCTTGCTTTCCCCAGATCTGGGCTTTGACCCAGAAAGGTAGCTGATCCTCGCCGCGACGCTTGGGACGCTTAACACCTACAACGACATTGCAGACCATACTGCCGTTTTCAAAAGCCTTTAACTCTGGATCACGGGCAAGGTTGCCAGTGACTGTTCCGTTGAAGCTCATGGTTGCTCGTGGGTAATGGTGTTGGCCTGTTCGTATTGCTCCACCTCGGCCAAGGGGTAGAGCACGAAGCCTGGGGTGCGGAAGTACGGCGGGCCTTTGCCAGCCTTTCGCCAGCGGCTAAGCGTGTCAGGGTGCAGGCCCCAGCGCTGCGCTAACTGCGTGGCCGTTAAGTAATCAGAAGAGTTCATCCTGATCGGTTGCGGCAACTGGAGTTTCGGGCTGCAGCTTGGCGTTCAAATCAGCCACGCTGGTTTCGGTCACTGTGACCGGCTGCACGTCGAGCACCTCCTCTTGGCTCTGCATCCCGAGCAGCAAATCGCTCGCATATAACCGGCCCCAAAAAGCCGCGGCCCGGTAACGAATCATCAGCTCAGGCATGGTGGCCCACTTGCTGCCGCTTTTGGTAGCCCATCCTTCACGCTTGGCCATCGCCATCGTGATCGTTGGGCCTTTCAATTCCTGCTGGCTGGCAAGGTCAGTGGCGACCGCATAACAGGCCAGGCTGTCGCCAGTGCCGCTGATCTCAAACCGCAATGGGCTGAACCGGCCGCAGCCATTCACCATCGCAATGATGAAGCTGCTTGACCAGCTGGGGCGGCCGTGAATCACGTGCAGGTGTTGCATCGCCAAAAACGGGCTGATGCCCATCCGGTTGGCAATCTCCAAAGCCACAAGGCAGTTGGCAAAGCCCTGCTGCCCCTGAAACTGAGGCGGGATCAGGGTGCTGCTGGCCAGGGCCTTGGCAATCCGCTGGGCGTCTTCAAAGGCTTGAATGCCGCTAAACACCGACCCAGATGGGGTGGTGGTTGTGAGTGCTGTGGTTGGGTCAGTCATTGAAAAGTGCGCGGATTTGTTCAGCAGTCATCTCATCGAGCTCAGGTGCCGGCTCCATTTGGCTTTTGTCGCCATGCACGCGCCATTGCCAAACATGTTCAACGTATTTGTGCTGGCTTAAACCCAGCCGTCCAAACACATGTGCAACCGCTTGGCTAAAACCTCGTCGATAAGCCCATTCTTCTTGAATCTCAGTCATCGTCAAAACTCCTGAATGATTTCGGGCGCTTGCTGCTGCTGGCCGGTGGCGCCCGTCATCCAACCCGGCAGGCTGATGGTTTCGATCTGATCGCTGTAGCTCGGCCAGCTATCAGCAGCGCGGCAGGTGGCCAGCTTGCCCAGGTCGAACATCGCCTGTTCATAGCCGCGATCGATCATCTCGGCATCAGCGGCATACACGGCAACCGCATAAGGCGCTGTTGTCTCGACACACACAAAGATGAACTGATCGGGCCGCTTGCCTGTGGCAGCTTGGACCCCGTGCATGTACCAGCCGGCCTGCACGTGGTAGCGGTAATCGCCAATGCTGCGCCGGAACCCACGCGGGCTGGCGTCGCGGGTGGTCTTGAGGTCCACCATGATGCTGCCGTCATCCGTAAGCCAATCCGGCCGGCATTTGCACTCCACCCCATAGGTGGCATCTGTCCACATGTGGGTGGCCTCAGCCTTGCCCGGCAGGCCCAGCAGCATTGCTGCACCGGGATGGCGCATGATGCTGCGGCCCATCTGCATGACCACCTCGGCATCGTCGGCGGTGATCACGGTCTTGCGCTTGGCATCAGCCTCGAAGGCAGCCCATTGCTCCTTGCCTTCCTTTGTGCGTCGGTTGATATCGCCAGGCGCCACAGCGATCTGGTTGTCCCATTGATCCAGCTCAAGCACGTGGGTATGCAGTGCGGTGCCAAGTCGCATGGCAGGTGTGGGCTCAGGCCAGACTCGGTTCGGATCGAGATAGCGAGCCCAGTAGTGCAGAGGGCTTTTTGCGATCTGATCCAAGCCGGACTTGCTGACCGCGTAATGGCGGTGATAGTCGGCGTTTTGCATGATCTCCTGCGAGTTGCCACCAGATGCTAGCACTTGCGGCCAGATGCTGCTAGGTTCAGCTGGCCACGGCAAAGCCCATGCGCCACTACCTCGAACAATCTGTCTACGACGCCGCCATCGAGCGGCTTGACTTCATCTTTCAGCACTTCACCCGTGTCTACGTCTCCTTCTCTGGTGGCAAGGACAGCGGTGTTCTCCTCAATCTTGTTTGCGACTACGTGCGAGAGCGCAAGCTGCCGATCAAGATTGGCGTCCAGATTATGGACAACGAGGCCAACTACACCCACAGCGAGGAGTTCATGCATCGCATTCTCCAAGCCAACCAAGACATCCTCGACATCTACTGGTGCTGCCTGCCCATTACTCTTCCCTGCACCGTCAGTTCCTACGAGATCGATTGGCAGTGTTGGGGTGAGCAAGACCGGCACCGATGGATACGGCCTATGCCGCAGCAGGATTACATCGTGAACCTGCAGAACCATCCCTTTGGCGACCTGTTCATCGAGAACATGGACTACGCCACCTTCTGGGACATGTTCGCGGAGTGGTACAGCCAAGGCAAACCTTGCGCCAACCTGATCGGCATCCGCACCGTTGAATCGCTCAACCGGTTCCGGGCCATCCTGAATCAGGACAAGGAAACCATGCTTGGCCGCATGTGGACAAAAAAGAACACCGATCACACCTACAACTGCTATCCCATCTACGACTGGCGAACAGAGGACATTTGGACCGCGAACGCAAAGTTCGGCTGGGATTACAACAAGCTCTATGACGTGTTCTACATGGCCGGCATCCCAATCAAAAAGATGCGGGTTGCCTCACCGTTCATGTCAGAGTCCAAATCAAGCCTGGCGATGTACCGGGTGATTGATCCTCAGGTATGGGCCAGGCTTTGCGCCAGGGTCGGCGGTGCAAACTTTATGGCCACTTACGGCAAACAGCTTGACTACAAATCCTTCAAGCTGCCAGCCGGGCACACATGGAAATCATTTGTCAAGTTCTTGCTGGCCACACTGCCAGATCAATCCAGCGCAAATTTTAAGCAGCGCTTCATTCAGTCAATCCGTTACTGGGGCCGAGTGGGGCGCGGTCTTCCTGAGTCAATCATTGATGCGCTTAGCCGTATCGGCATTCGCTTCTACATCAATGGCACCACACGCCATGGCGGAAACAATCTGCGCCGTGTTGTGATCAAGGTGCCACCCGATCATCTCGATGATCTGCCGTGCCACAACAGCATGGTCACATCGTGGAAGCGCTTCGCCATTACGGTGCTAAAAAACGACCACACCTGCAAGTATCTGGGCCTAGCGCCAACGCAAGAGCAGCAGCGCCGCCAAAAGTCAATCCAGCGTAAGTACAGCCAAGTCCTCAACCGTTCCGCCAAATGAAAATCCTTAACGCTTCACAGCTTCCAGCTGATCGCATTGTCAATTGCCCAAAAGGCGGTTTCACCAGCCATCGCTTGCTCACGGAAGACGACGGCATGGGATACAGCATGACTAAGACCATCGTGCATCCTGGTAAGCCGCACCGCTGGCACTATCAGCACCACCTCGAAACGTGCTACTGCGTCAGCGGCAAAGGTCTGCTGATTAACGAGGCAACCCAAGAGATCCACGCCATCGCGCCTGATGTGACCTATGTGCTGGACAAACATGATCCCCACACGTTTGAAGCCCTAGAGCCCACCACTCTGATCTGTGTATTCAACCCACCCCTCAAAGGCGATGAACTGCATGACGAGAACGATTCATACCCTTGGCGATCCCCGGTCTACTCCGTACGTAGTATTCCTATCGAGAAAGTTACCGCCAATGATTACAACCCCAACTCTGTGGCGCCGCCTGAAATGGCACTACTCGAAACATCCATCTGGGAAGATGGTTACACGCAACCTGTCGTTGTCGTGCATGATGCCGAGCGTGACCTTTATGTGGTCGTTGACGGTTTTCACCGATTCCTGACCCTTAAGAACAGCCAGCGCATCCGCGAACGTGAAGGCGGCCGCTTGCCCGTGGTTGTGCTCCGCAAAGAGCTACACGACCGGATGGCTTCTACTATCCGTCACAACCGCGCCCGTGGTTCGCACAACATCGAGCTGATGAGCGTGATTGTTGCCGAGCTGATCGAGATGGGTAAGGGCGACGCATGGATTTGCAAGCACATCGGCATGAGCCCTGATGAGCTGTTGCGCCTCAAGCAAGTCACCGGGTTGGCGTCGCTGTTCCTTGGCAAAGATTTCAGCAAGGCATGGGACGTGGATCAGATCGACAACATCACGGAGGATCTCGAACGTGAAGCTCAAGAGGATCTGGTTGCCCATTGACGCCTGGGAGGAGATCCACTTCAACATGTGGGGCGATGTGCCAAATCGACGCATTGCCCTGTATCGCGCACAGATCTTCACCGGCAATCACCGCCTCTATGGGCGCTACATGCAGCGGGTCACCGTGGAGTGGCCCAACAGCTGCATCAATGCACTGACCGACTACAACCTCAACCGCAAGGCATGGATCGGCCACGCTGCCTGCGCCCTTGCCTTGCGATGCCCTGAGGACATCACCCGACAAGCATGGGGACTTCTGACTGATGAGCAACGGACACTGGCGAACCGACAAGCGGATCGAGCCATTCGCGCCTGGGAGATGCGCTACCGCGAGAGTCTCGGAATACGTGCGGACGTGGAAAGCCCGCTGTTATTCGCACGAGATCCCCGATGAAGTGCCAGCCAAGGTTGCAGCCTCAGGCCGTGCACCATCGTGGCGTGCAGTAGCAGTTGCATTGCTGCAAAACGATCTGCACCTTTATCAGCTTGGTTATGCACGACCTGCATACGACCAGCAACGCCGCGCTGTGACCATGGCTCAAATAGCCATGCATGGCGTACCGGCAGATGGCACGCAGTTGGAGTTGCCGTTGTGAATCTCCGCACCTATCAGCAACGGGCTATAGCCGACACACGCGCTGCAATTGCTGGCGGCTCACGTGCGCCGCTGCTAGTGCTGCCCACTGGAGGCGGGAAGACGATCATCTTCTCCGCAATCGCTCAATCGGCCGCGGCCAAGGGCAACCGCGTGCTGATCTTGGTGCACCGGCGGGAGCTGATCCATCAAGCCAGCAGCAAACTCCAGTGGATCGGCCTGGATCACGGCATCATCGCCGCTGGTGTGCCCGCATCAGATGCACCGGTGCAGATCGCATCCGTGCAAACGCTCGCCCGCAGGCTGACCCGCATCGATTGGCAGCCGGGGCTGATCATCATCGATGAGGCCCACCACGCCACTGCAGGCCAATGGGCGCGGATCCTTGACCACTGGCCCAATGCCTACCGGCTGGGTGTGACCGCCACGCCATGCCGCTTGGATGGCTGCGGGTTGCGCGGCACCTTTGACACCATGGTGTTGGGCCCATCAGTGGCCGATCTGATCGGTGTTGGATTCCTATCCCCTGCACGGATCTATGCGCCGCCGGTGGTCGCTGATCTGCAAAGCATTCGCTCCCGTGGTGGCGACTATGCCAACGATCAAGCCGCGGCCGCTATGGATCGCCCAACAGTCACCGGTGATGCCATCGCGCACTATCAGCGTTATGCAGCAGGCCAGCAGGCCATTGCCTTCTGCTGCAACGTGAAGCACGCCGTCTCAGTGTGCGACGCATTTAAGACGGCTGGGATCACCACAGAACTGTTGCTAGGTGGCACGCAGGATCGTGATCAGGTAGTGGCAGACTTCGCAGCCCATCGCACCCGCGTCCTGGTGACCGTCAACGTGGTGAGCGAAGGCTTTGATGTGCCAGCCGCCAGCTGCGCCATCCTGCTACGCCCCACGCAATCACTGGGGCTCTATCTGCAACAGGTGGGCCGCGTGTTGCGGCCAGCGCCTGGCAAGGAACACGCCATCGTGCTCGATCATGTCGGCAACGCCATGCGCCATGGCTTCCCCGATGATGCACGCGATTGGTCGCTTTATGACCGTATGCGGCGCAGCAAAGGCACGCCAGCGCCATCTGTCCGCACATGCCCAGAGTGCTTTGCCGCGTTCAAGCCGGCACCGATCTGTCCGCTATGTGGCGCGCAATGCGTGCCGATCAGATCGCGGGTCATACGCGAGATGGCTGGCGAGCTGCGTGAGCTCAAGCGCGAGGAAGTGCGCCAACGCATTGATGAGCGCCGGCAAGCACGCACCCTGCAACAGCTCATTGCTGTCGGGCAAGCCAGAGGCATGAAGAATCCAGTTGGATGGGCGAAGCATGTTCACTTTGCCCGGCAGCAGAGGGCGCACTCATGACCCTTCGCATCATCGACACCTTCAGCGGCATCGGCGGCTTCTCGCTTGCAGCCCGCTGGCTTGGCGGCTTCCAGACCGTGCAGTTCGTTGAATGGGAGCCCTACTGCCAGCGCATCCTTTCCCAACACTTTCCCAACACACCCATCCATGGCGACATCACCACCTTCTTTCCTGAGCGAGGAGCAGCTGACGTTATTTGCGGTGGATTTCCCTGCCAAGACATCAGCACTGCTGGCAAGCAAGCCGGCATCAAGCAAGGCACGCGGAGTGGTCTCTTTTACGAACTCATCCGAGTCGTTCGCTTGGTACGACCCCAGTTCGTTGTCTTGGAAAACGTCGCAGCGATCCTTGCTAACGGACTGGACACCGTTCTCGGAGAACTGGCCGAGGCAGGGTTTGATGCGGAATGGGCATGTATTCCGGCAAGTGCTGTGGGAGCCTGCCACCAACGCGACCGCTGGTGGCTTGTTGCCTACCCCCAGGGCCAACAGTGCCATGGCCGTGGATTTGCAAACCCAGAAGGACAGACCAGAGCTGCAGCCAAACTTGGAGACAGTTATGGCCCGGATGCTCCCAACGCCCACTGTCAACGACAGCAAGAACAGCAGCCTTCCGCCTTCTCAAGCGGATCGGGATGGTCTTGCTGGAGCAATGCTCCGCGACAACTCAATCCCGACTGGCGTAGCTACCTATCTCAACCCGTGCTTTGTCGAGGAGATGATGGGCTTTCCGGTCGGGTGGACCGTCTTAAAGCCTTAGGTAACGCCGTCGTGCCGCAAGTGGCGATGATACCCCTGCAGCGCGTTCTGGATCACCACCATGCCGCACGGTGAGACCACCCTCCAGCAGCAAATACGCCTCGCACTCGGCACACGCACTGATCTGCGCCTGTTTCGCAATCAGGTTGGCCAGCTGCCAGATCCACGTACCGGCAGGCCCGTGCAATTCGGCCTGGCCCGCGGCTCAGCAGATCTGATCGGCTGGCGCACCATCACGGTCACCCCACAGATGGTCGGCCAGCAGCTGGCCGTGTTTACCTCTATAGAAGTCAAAACCGAGCGGGGTCATGTGCGACCTGAACAGCACGCATGGCAGCGCACCGTATCCGCAGCAGGTGGCATCGCAGGTATCGCCCGCTCAATCCAAGACGCAAATGATCTCGTGAGATAGCTTGCCAACCTTGCTCACCTAACGCACACTCTGACGGCTCCTTCCGATAGCCGTTGTGGTAACCATCGTCGATCAGCTGCAAGACATACCCGACTCATGGGCCTTGGTGGCAGTCGGCAACGACAAGCGCCCCTACCAACCCGAATGGCAGAAGCACCCCCTTAACAAACGAGGCATTGAATCCGAGCTATCAGCAGGTCGCGCTGTCGCCGTTGGCGTCCTAGCCGGCCCACCATCCGGTGGCCTCCTGTTCGTTGATCACGATGGCCTCGGCGCTTCAGAGGTGCTCGAATCTCTCGGCACATCACTGCGCGAACTGCCCAAATCATGGGCCGTCACCTCAGGCCGTGATGGCCGCCTACAAATCATCTACCGCGTACCTGAACCGTTCTGGGATCAGATCAAAACCACTAAGCTCCGCAGCAGCATCAAGGGCGAGCAACTCGAACTGCGGTGGACCGGCTGCCAGTCCGTTGTCATCGGCAAGCACCCCATCACTGGCTCCTACCGCTGGCTGAATGGCCGCGCACCTGGTGATCTGCCCATCGCAGATGCTCCATCTGTGCTCCTGCAGCAGATGCAACGGCCTATCGAAACGCCGCCCCTGCTGCATACCAACACCACCGACGACACGGAACGCGCCCGCCAGTACCTCGCCAACATCCCTAGCTCCATCGCTGATGACTACGACGAATGGGTCAAGGTCGGCATGGCACTCCACAGCGTCGGCAATGACGCACTCTTAGCCGACTGGTGCCAGTGGTCTGCAGCATCTGGAAAGTTCAAGCCCGGCGAATGTGAAGCCAAATGGGCATCCTTCAATTCTGATACAGGCGGCGTTGGCCTCGGCACCCTCTATCACCTAGCCGGTGGCATCTCGCCACGTCAGCAGGCCATCAAGGCACTTCAGTCCGTCCTCGGCCCTGATGTTGCCCAGTCAGCTGGCGCGGCCAAACCTATCAAGCTTGAAACAGGCGAGCTGCTTACCCTGCTGCGCCAGCAACTAACCGACCGCCTGCGCTTCAACATCTACACCCAAGCGGTAGAGCTAGACGGCAAGGCCATCACAGACCTAGAGCACTATTACCTGCAGCTGGCTCAGCTCAATATCAAGGTCGGCAAGGAGCTGGCCGCTGATGCCTTGGTGTTCGTCGCCAAAGAAAACCAGTTCGATCCAGTCCGCGACTACCTAGACCGCGTGGCCGACGAGGTGCCACCAGCATCCATCGATCACCTTGCCAGCAGCTACCTGCGCCCGCAGGACCAGCCCGGCACCCTTTACGACGCCATGCTGCGCTGCACGCTGATCGCAGCCGTCCGCCGCATCTACGAACCCGGCAGCAAGCACGACGCCGCCTGCGTCCTCATGGGCACCCAAGGCTGCGGTAAGTCCACGTTCTGGCGCAACCTCGGCGGCCCGTTCTTCTCTGATGCCTTAGGCGATATCAACAACAAAGACGACCTACTCCTGGTCGGTAAAGCCTGGATCCATGAGTGGGGGGAGATCGACCGCATCACTGGCAAGAACCACGCCGGCAAGATCAAAGCCTTCTTATCCCGCCAGACCGATTCCTATCGCGTGCCCTACGGCAAGGCGATGGAGGACTTCCCGCGCCGCTCGATCATCGTCGGCTCCACCAACCGCGACACCGGCTTCCTGATCGATGACACCGGTAACCGCCGCTTCTGGGTCATTCCTGTGGACGTACAGGGAATGATCGAAGTGGATGGCTTGCTCCTCGAACGCGACGCGATCTGGTCTGCAGCGGTCGCCGCATACAAAGCCGGCGAACCCAATCACCTGCCCCGCGACCTTGAGCGCCAAGTGGCAGATGCCAACCTTGCCTACCTCGTTGAATCTCCTTGGCTTGCACCGGTTAGAGAGTGGTTGGCATCACCCCGAAACGCTGGAATCCCAGTCACCACAGAGGTTTTGCTCACTGATGCCATCGGAAAGCCCATCGAGCGCCAGTCTCGTGCGGACCAGATGCAGCTCGCCTCCATCCTCAGGGAGCTTGGACTGATCAAACGACGCCGCCTGATCGATGGCACCCAAAAATGGGTCTATTGCCTACCTCCCGGCTGAGGTAGGCAACCTCAGATCCATTGGTATGGCTGCCTTCTTCTACCCTCTCCTACCTTCCTACTTCTTCTAAAGAGTAAATAGAAATAGAGAGGAGAGGGGGAGAGGGGAGGAAAAAGGAAAAGATATAGGGAGGTAGGCAGAGGTTGGCAGGTTGGCAAGTCTCAAACCTGTCTCAAATGAGACACGTGAGACAGCCGATTTGCCTACCTCTGGCGTCCGCCTCCTACCCTTGGGGCATGGCCCTATCCATCACCGTTGACACCACCGGCCTAGAAGAGGCAGCAAGGCGCTCCAGGGTGCTCGCCAAGCAGTTGCCCTTTGCCGCCTCCCTCGCCCTCAACGAGGTGGCCTTCAAGGCCCGCACAGCGCTCAATGGCAGCACGCGCCAATACTTCAACGCACCTACCAAGTTCACCGAGACCGCCTTCCTAGTTCAGAAGTCCAAGAAGGCAGACCTCCAAGCCATCGTCTTTGCCAACAACCAAGACGGCCGCAACCGTGCCCGCTACCTGCGCTATGGCATCCAAGGTGGTCAGCGTGTAGCCAAGGGCTTCGAGCGCTTCTTCGCTGGCGCTGACAACGACGGCACCCTCCCCCCAGGGGTCACCCTCCTACCCACCTCCCTGGTCAAGACCACAGCCCAAGGCAACGTCTCCATTGCAACGCTGCGCTCGATCAGTAAAGGGCTGAGCACCACCAACAAACGCGGCGGCTTCTTTGTTGGCACACCACGCGGAGGTGATAGGCCGCCTGGTATCTACCGTCGGTCACGCGATCAACTATTCCCTTACTTCGTCGCAGCATCATCAGCACCGCGCTACACCGGACGCTTCCCAATCCAAGACGTAGGCAGCAAGGTGATCAACCGCAACTGGGTCACGCAACTTGAAGCCGCACTTGAACGTGCGCTGTCAACCGCGAAGTAACGGGTCCTTCCGCGTTCAACTCGTGTGGGTCGTTCGTTCG
>Ga0315903_10001336_pt1 | contig 37315 bp, 28 predicted proteins | sample LakEriMetagenome_7_FD_203524 | JGI IMG/M metagenome (GOLD analysis project Ga0315903, IMG submission 203524) | Freshwater fungal communities from buoy surface, Lake Erie, Ohio, United States - Buoy 2 MA119 | ecosystem: Environmental > Aquatic > Freshwater > Lake | place: USA: Lake Erie, Ohio... | reverse complement strand
TAAATATCACTAATATTGCAGGTGTAATCATTTCTATATCAAACACTTCGAAACCAATTCATGATTTCTTACGCAGATCCGGCCGACAAGACTCCTTTGCAACTCAAAGAACAGCAATATGTCAGTGCAACCGGAAAAGGTTACGAAGTTAAAAACAATATACCTCGATTCGTCACCGGAGGCAATTATGCCGATTCCTTCGGATTTCAGTGGAATACCTTTACCCGAACCCAGCTTGACAGTCAAAACGGTAATGATATCTCCGAAAAAAGGCTCCTGGAATTCCTGGGAAGTCATCTTCAAGAGCTGAAAGGGAAAAATGTACTGGAGGTAGGATGCGGGGCGGGAAGGTTCACGGAAATACTGCTGAAATACGGCGCTCATGTGCATGCAACTGATCTCAGTAAAGCTGTAGAGGCCAATTACAGGAACTTTCAGGGAAGAGAACATTATCAGGTGGCACAAGCAGACCTTTACGGGATCCCCTACCCTTTCGAGTCATTTGATCTGGTTTTGTGCATCGGAGTGGTACAGCACACGCGCGATCCTCATGAATCGATTTCCACTCTTTACAAATATGTAAAACCCGGTGGCGTACTTGCCTACGATCAATACCTGCTGACTCCCTTTTACTTCACCAAACCGGTAATGCCTGTAAGATACTTTCTGAAAAATATGAAGCCGGAAAAAGCGCTTACAGCAGTCAATAAAATGGCTGAGATATTTTTTCCAATGCAATGGAGATTCCGTAACAATCGGATCATGACATTCATGCTCAACAGAATTTCGCCTCTGTACAATTACTTCAACAAATTCCCTCAAATGTCGAGGGAAGAGCATTATGAACTGACCCGACTTGACACTTTCGACGGTCTTACGGATTACTACAAACATCTCACAACGGTGAACAAAACCAAAAAATATCTCAGGAAATACCAATTTCAACAACTGGAAGTAAAAAAAGGCGGTAACGGAGTCGAAGTAATTGCAGTCAAATAATATTACAGTGGCCAAAAGCATTCTGATCTTTGTTTATACATCAAGATCTTCCTTTGTTAAAAGGGATATTGAAATACTATCAGAAGATTATGATGTTAAAGAATTTGAGTTCAGTCAGAGCAGTAAGTTTTTATTGCCATTTACTTTTTTACGGCAGTTGATTTTTCTCTTTCAAAACAAAAGTGCCGCGGTTGCAGTCATTCAGTTTGGCGGCTATCACTCCTTTTTACCGGTTCTCCTTGGCGGGATGCTGAAAATCAAAACCACTGTTATTGCAGGGGGTGTTGACTGCGTTTCGTATCCTGAAATCAACTATGGCTATATGGGTAAACCATTGATTGGATTATTTGCAAAATATTCATTCAGAAACTGCGACCTCATTCTGCCAAAACATGATAGTCTATTGTATTTCAGAGATACCTATAACTATGAAAACCCCTTTGAACAGGGACTCAGGCACTTCATACCTGAACTGAAAACCAAATTCAGTGTCATTCACAACGGATTTGATGAAAGTGTGTATTACAGAACCCGGGAAAAAGTTCCAAATACATTTGTTACGGCCGCTTTCGGACTGGATGATGAAACCAATTTCAAACTGAAGGGCATTGATCTCATTCTGAAAGCAGCATCGGAACTCCCGCAGTGCACTTTTAAAATCATTGGAGGAACATCCCTGAAAAACAAAACATCCATTCCTTCCAATATGATACTGCTTCCACCCATGAATCAGGATGAATTGATTGCGGAATATTCCAAAAGCGAATACTATCTGCAATTAAGTATGTCGGAGGGCTTCCCGAATGCCATCTGTGAGGCGATGCTGTGCGAATGTATACCGATCGGATCGAATGTGAACTCGATACCTGAGATCATCGGAGATACAGGCTATATCCTGAAACAAAGGAAAACCGGACAATTGATCAAGTTGATACAGGATGTTTTGAATGACAATAACACAAAGAAGGGCAGCTATTGCCGGGATAGAATCATTCAGGAATACAATTTAACAAAACGAAAAGTGCAATTACTCAGGCAGGTGTCTTCTCTCGATAACAACACCGTTCATTAAGAATAAGAAACTTGGAATCAAGAATTCTCTTCATCTGGTGGGGGACGCAAGGCGTTGCGTCCCTACGGACAAGAAATAAACTTTCAATTCAATTCACCTTCATCCATTCCTTCAGCACCACCAACCTCCAAACCAAAGTTGCCTTACTGTTGTCCCCTTTTCTGTAATCGTCCAAAATATGGTTGGCTTTCTTTTTGTCAATAAAATCAGGAAAATCAATATCTGAATCAAGCAAAAACTTCAGCGGTCCGCGGAGCCATTTGTTTTCACCCGGTGTAACGAAGCCTTTTTTGTCCTTGCGGGAATAGACAGCATCCGGTAAAATGCCTTTCAGACTTTCACGCAGTACGTATTTGGTCTCTGTTCCGTGAATTCGGTCATCGTCCGACAAACCAAAAGCCATTTCCACCAAACGATGATCGAGGAAAGGAACACGTGACTCAATAGAAAATGCCATGGAGTTGCGATCCTCATAATGAAGGAGTGAAGGCAAACTGGTACTGAACAAGAGATGATAGAGAAACTGATCGAGACGCGATCCGGCTACATCCTGTAAATGGAATGGTGTTCCTGAACCGCTGGTGTTAGTCATAAAGGGATAATAATTCCTGAACTCAAGTGAATATAACTCTTGTTCATCGCGCAAAGCGGCCAGGACTGATTTGCCGAAATGAGCAGCAGATTTCATGGCTGAGCTTCCAAGTCTGTGATTAATATCTTTTGTCAGTCCTAATGCCTTCCCAAACTTCCCTTGCTGAATCATGCCTCCAATCAACCTGTAGTAAGAATGCATGTAACCTCCAAGATACTCATCAGCTCCCTGACCGTCGAGCACCACTTTAATGCCGTTATCTGCAATCAGTTTCATCAGAAAATACTGAGAAATGAAAGAGCTTCCGGTAACAGGAACATCTGCATGATGCAAAGCAAGATGAAAACTTTCAGCTATCTGAGAGTCTGAAGGCGAGAAATAGACCGGTTCCACATTGGGATACTTTCGAATCACTTCATCAATAAACGGTCGTTCATCCACATCACCTTTGCCTTCATAGTATATGCTGAATGACTTGTATTTCAATGCCGGATACAACTGTTGTACCATTGATACAATAGCCGATGAATCCAGTCCGCCGCTCAAACAACTGGCCACCGGAACATCACTGCGCAAATGAAGGTTGATGCTTTGTGAAAAGGCTTCACGGAAAGCATCACATTTGTCAACGAAACTTGAACTGATTTTGCTGCCTGCGCTGATATCCCAATAGCCCTGAGCCGATAAACCTTTTTCGGAGAAAGTCAGATTATGGGCAGCCGGCAATGCCTTGATCTCAGTAAAGTAGGTTTCGTCATGATATCCGAGCCAGCCCATCTGCAGTCCGCGGGCCACCTGATTCACGTTGATATCATTTCTGAACACCGGAGTCGCCTTCAGTGTTTTCATTTCACTGGCGAAGTAAAAAGAGCCACCTCGATTGATGTAATAAAACGGCTTGATGCCGAACCGGTCGCGTGAAGCAAAAAGTTCTTTTTTATCTGAATCCCATATCACAAACGCCCACATGCCGACAAAACGGGAAACACAATCTGAACCCCATTCAGCATAAGCATGTAACAACACTTCACTGTCGGAATGAGTGGTGAACCGGTGATCCTTAGCTTCCAGTTCTTTCTTCAATTCAAGGTAGTTGTAAATCTCACCGTTAAAAATCAGCACCAGATTGCGGTAATGCATCGGCTGGTGAGCAGCGTCGGAAAGATCGATGATGCTGAGGCGATTGTGACCGAGATGTGCCGGCCCGTCCTGCCAGATGCCGGTATGATCGGGACCACGGTGATGCTGAATCTGCAGCATGCGGGATAGCACTAATAGATTCTCTTCGGGAGAAAATCTAGAGTCTATTATTCCGGCAATACCGCACATTGTTAAGGATGGATTTTAATGGAAGTCAAGGTGAAGGTCAGGGGAAAGGTCAGGGAAGTCAGGGAGTCAGGGAGTCAGGAAGAATTCAATAATCATTATTCATTATTCATTCCTGAAGATATTCAACAATTTTTCCGACAGTAAACTCCGCAGCTTTGCCATCACCAAAGAGCGGGGGATACTTTAAAGATGATGCGTGATGACGGAAATGCCAGAATGCGCTTTCGATGCGGGTGGGATCGGCGTCAGCCAGTTCGGCGCAACCGTTTTGAACGAGCTCCACCCAGGGAGTTTCATTCTGGAGAATCACACAAGGTTTTTCAAAATAATAGGCTTCTTTCTGAACACCTCCTGAATCGGTGATGATCATTTCTGTGTTGGCTTCCAGCGCGATCATATCGAGATAGGATGCGGGAGGAATGATTTTAATGCGGGTATTCTCCCTGATTTGCTTTTCAAGTTGCGGATGGTTGCCCAGCACTTTCAATGTCCGCGGATGAAGCGGTATCACAAAAGAGGTGTCGGCAGCGCGTGTCAGATTATCAATGGCAGTAAATATTCCACTTAATCTTTCTTCACTACCAGTATTATTATCACGATGAATGGTCACCAGCACATATTTACCGGGAAGCACTCCTGATTTTGCTAAGATGTTTGATTCCTTCAGTGCCACCTCACGGAAATACAAACTGTTATCGTACATAATATCCCCGCAAGGGATCACCTTCGGATTATCGACATGGTACGGTCCATCATTATCGCGACCGAATCCTTCTCTGTAAAGATTGTCTGCTCCGGTTTGCGTGGGTGTAAAAAGCAAAGTGGACACATGATCGCACATGATACGATTGATCTCTTCCGGTACTTCTTTCGTAAACGAACGCATTCCGGCTTCGATGTGAATGATCGGGACACGCAACTTGGAGGCAGCTACTGCACCTGCCAAAGTCGAATTGGTATCTCCGTAAAGGATGATTCCGTTTGGCTTTTCAGCAATCAGTACTTCCTCAATCGCGGTGATCATTTTCGCCGTTTGTGCACCGTGACTTCCTGAGCCTACCCCAAGATTGTATTTCTCCTGCGGTATCTGCATCTGCTCGAAAAAAACCTTTGACATTTCCGGATCATAATGTTGACCGGTATGTACGATCACTTCTTCCACCTGATTGGAAAATCGGGTACGAATCGCCCTGCTGATGGCCGCCGCCTTAATAAACTGCGGCCTGGCGCCTATTATGGTTATGAGTTTAATCATTTTTATCCGTTTAAATCCGCCAAATCAGTTAAATCAGCGTTCTATTTAACTCCGAATTCCTTTCTCACCACCTCCATAAACTCTTCATGCACGCGGGCATTCGAAGCTACAATTTCTTTTCCAAACACAAAATCATTTCCGCCTTTAAAATCACTCACCTTCCCTCCTGCCTGTTGCACAATAAACGTTCCTGCTGCCACATCCCATGAATTGAGTCCGTATTCATAAAAGACCTCAAACCTTCCGGCCGCCACATAAGCCAGATCCACGGCTGCTGATCCCGGCCGGCGGATACCATGAGTGTTACGCATACAGAAATCAAAAATTTTCATGTACTCATCCAGCCGAGAGAAGTTGGTGTAGGGAAATCCGGTTACTACCAGTGAATCAGCCAGCAGCTTTCGCCCGGATACATGAATTTCATTTCCGTTCAGAAATGCGGGTGCATTTTGCCATGCATAAAAACACTCATTTAAATTCACCTCATGCACAACCCCCATCACCATCCGGTCACCATCCATCAATCCAACACTCACACAAAAAACAGGAACTCCATGCACAAAATTGGTAGTGCCGTCAAGCGGATCAATAATCCAACGGTAACGGTCGCCCTTTGAATTGTCGGTATTTTCTTCAGTAATAAATCCTGATCCGGGCAATACTTTCTTTAAACCGTTAACCAGGATTTCTTCAGCTGTTTTATCTACATATGAAACCAGATCGTTAAAGCCCTTTTTCTCCACAACTGAAGAATCGAACGACTTAGACTGAACACGAATGAACTCAACGGCCTGGCTGATGACTTCGCGGGAGAGATTGCAGATTTGTTCGTTCATTTAAAAAAAAAGAGGTACGGAGTACGGATACACGGATATAGGGATTACGGATGTACGGATTACGGATGTACGGATTACTGTTAACTGTTAATCCGATTGCTCTGATGCAACTTTTTGAATACAATCAATCCGGTAATTCCCAGAATGATCAAAACAACGGAGATGATTTCAGCCTGAGTAATATCGTAACTTCCTATATGGTACTTGGTATTCACGCGAATTTTCTCAATAAAGAATCTTTCTACACCATTCATGATCAGATAAACACTGAACAACATCCCGGGAATGGTAATTTGCCTGCGCAGATACCAGAGCACAAAGAAGAGTCCGATGCAGGCAATGGCTTCATACAAAGGTGTCGGGAAAACAGGCTCAGGCAATATCATGCAGTGTTTACCCATGCAGCCTTCGATTGGAATTCCTTCACTGAGTACATTATTCGGATAACGGTAAGCCCACATCCAGTCAGGCAGGAATGACATCCAGTCAGGCTTTGCTGCTGTATTTACAATACCCCAGTCACCGTCGCCTGAAATATGACATCCGACACGTCCGGTTCCGTAAGCAAGCATCAGACCGGGCGCAGCGCTGTCGGCAAAATGAAACGGGTTCATCTTGTTTTTCATGGCATACCAGATCACTCCGGCACCACCAACGATCAAACCTCCGTACATGGTCAGTCCGCTGAAGGAGATCAAGGAACCCCAGGGATCAGCAGCAAATTCATCGAGGTTCTCGAGATTGTGAAAAATCTTCGCGCCAAGCAAACCCGATACTGCCGCTACCATGGTAACGTTACCTACCAGCTGATAAGGATGTACTTCTTCCGTTCGCCATTCAGGTTTTGCGAGCTTTTGCTTTTCCGCGTCGCGGTATTTCAGCCAGGCACCAATACCTCCGCCTATGAGACCGCCCAACCAGGAACCTTCGGTTGAAAGCAATACACCCTGGGTGTCATTTACAAACTCACTGTAATTGGAGAATGCATAAAGCAGTTTGTATCCGATCAGAAATCCTACCAGAAAAGAAGAAGCCAGATCTGTCAATGATGCGGGCTTACCCACTTCATGTTTAACCTTAATGGGATGAAAAATACCGAGCTGCTCTTTCCTTTTTAACTCCATCGCCAGTGTCCACGCCGCAAGCAGGAACGAAATGGCAAGCATGAATCCGAAGCTCTGGATGGGAAGTGGTATATCGATACCGAAAAGATCGCGGAGAAGGTCGGATATGGTTGGATACATGAAAGAGGATTGTTATGATTTTTATGATCTATGATGATTGATTGCTTATGATGGCTTCATTTATTAATACATCCACTTCACCGTCGGAATTGATGGCGTTGAGGGTGCATTCCATCAGCTGATTGATCAGGGCGGGGTCATAGGGTGTTCTGACTTTCACATAATTATCTGTAAACCCGTGCATCCAGCCGTTTTTATTGTCGGCTTCGAAGAGCACTTTTCTTTGGGTTCCGGTTTGTGATTCGTAGAATGAGCGGAGTTTTTTCTCGGAAAGAATCCTGAGCATTTTATTTCGCTGCTTCCGAACGCCCATAGGTACAGCCTCATCCATTTCGGCAGCAAGCGTATTGTCGCGCTCGGAATAGGTGAATACATGCAAATAGGAAATATCCAGGTCTCTCAGGAAATTGTAGGTCTCCATAAAATCCTCATCCGTTTCACCGGGAAAACCGACAATTACATCCACACCGATGCAGCAATCCGGCATCAGTGCTTTGATGGTGGCAACCCTGTCGCGGTACAATGCAGTGAGGTAGCGGCGACGCATCTTTTTCAGGATTTTATCGGAGCCGCTTTGAAGCGGGATGTGGAAATGCGGCACAAACTTCGATGAACTGGCCACCAGTTCGATGGTTCGGTTTTCAAGGAGGTTGGGTTCGATGGATGAAATGCGGAAACGGATCTCGTTTGGCAACTCATCCAGTGCTTTCGCCAGATCAAAAAAGGTCGACGGCCTTTCACCTGATGCAGGATTCAGGATGCCGAAATCTCCCAGATTCACTCCGGTGAGCACAATTTCCCTGGCATCTCGACCGGCGATCGTTTGCACATCTCCAACTACGCTTTCTATGGTATTGCTCCTGCTGGCTCCTCTTGCCTGAGGGATGGTACAAAAGGTACAACTGTAATCACACCCATCCTGCACCTTCAGAAAAACACGGGTCCTGTCGCCCTCCGACCAGGAACTGTTGAAACCGGTCACCTCTCCAATCTCACACGACTTGACCATTGGTTGTCCCTTGCCGGGGATGGAATCCAGGTAAGCTGCGGCATTGAACTTTTCGTTGGCACCCAAAACCAGGTCGACACCGGGAATGGAAGCTATTTGATCGGGTTTCAGCTGTGCAAAACAGCCCGTTACCACTACCACTGCCTCCGGATTGACAGCCAATGCCCTGTTCACGATGGTGCGGCACTCCTTATCCGCATTTTCAGTAACCGAACAGGTGTTGATCAGGAAAATATCCGGATTTTGGTCGAACGACACTTTCCCATACCCCTGTGCAGTCAACTGACGCCCAATAGCTGATGTTTCAGCAAAATTGAGCTTGCAGCCAAGGGTGTAATAAGCAACGGTACGGGAGGCGGACATGAGGCCGCGAAGGTACGAAATTGTGGGGTGAGAGGAGACACTGGACAATAGACATTAGTCATAGGTCAGGAGTCAGGAGTCAGGACAAAGTCACCCAGTTCACCATGGATGCCACATCAGGCTGCACAAAACTATACGAATGGTCTCGAAGTCTGAGGTCTGACGTCCTGAAGTCTGACGTCCTGAAGTCTGACGTCCTGACGTCTGACGTCTGACGTCAGACTTCGAGCGTCGAGCGAAGCCGAGACGCAAATGACGTCATGGCGAGCGAAGCCGAGCCACGGTTTGATGGTGCGAGATGGTATTGAAGAAACTGCCGACTAAAACGTATTTTCGCCCCATGATCCGGTTACTGTTGCCTATTCTTTTGGTTTCCCTTCTTGCATCCTGCGGGAGCGACCACAAGCAGCACTCCGACCAAACCGTTTTCCGCTACAACGAAGCCTCCGGTATCAGTTCGCTGGATCCTGCATTTGCCCGCGGTCAGGCCGATATCTGGGCCTGCAACCAGTTATTCAACGGACTGGTGCAGCTCAATGACCAACTGGAGGTGGAGCCTTGTATCGCCCGCAGCTGGGATATTTCTGAGGATGGTAAAACCTATGTATTCCACCTTCGCGGGGATGTCAGGTTTCATGATCATGCCGTATTCCCGAATGGCCGGGGGCGGATCGTAAAGGCCTCCGACTTCGTTTACAGTTTCAACAGGCTGCTGGATCCTTCCACCGCTTCACCGGGAACCTGGGTGTTCAACAAGGTGGAACGCAATGCGGATGGTGTTCCAGCCTTCAGCGCACCCAGCGACACCACACTGATCATCCGCCTCAGCGATCCCTTCCCTCCTTTTCCTGGTCTGCTGGCCAACCAGTATTGCTCGGTTGTTCCGCACGAGGCAATTGAAAAATTCGGCAAAGACTTCAGAAAAAATCCTGTTGGTACCGGTCCGTTCAGGTTCAGCACCTGGGAAGAACGGACGGCCCTCATTTACCTGAAAAATGAGCATTATTTCGAAGAAGAAAACGGAGAGCGGCTACCTTTTGTTGATGCTGTTTCTATATCATTTCTCAGCGACCGGCAGTCGGCCTTTCTGGAATTTGTGAAAGGCAATCTCGATTTCATCAGTGGCATTGATGCTTCCTATAAGGATGAATTGCTCACCCGCGGAGGCCAGCTTCGGGAGAAGTACCGCGATCAGTTCACTATGGAAACAGGTCCTTACCTGAACACCGAGTACATGGGATTTTTCGTAGGTAATGAAAGTAAGACATCCGTCACCGGTGACCCTCGCATCCGACAGGCCATCAACTACGGTTTCGACCGGGAACGGATGATCATGTACCTGAGAAATAAAATCGGAATCCCGGGCATTTACGGCATGGTGCCTCCGGGATTGCCCTCTACAGATACCGCAGGATTCAAAGGCTACACCTACCGTCCCGACCTGACTGCACAGTTGTTGAAAGAGGCCGGTTTCCCGGGAGGAAAGGGATTGCCCGAGATCGTGATGTCGACGACCAAAGAGTACCAGGATCTTTGTGAATTCATGCAGGGACAATTGAAAGAATCCGGCATCAGAATCAAACTTGAAGTCAACCAGGGCGCAGCACACCGTGAACTGGTAGCCAAACAGGAACTGGCATTTTTCAGAGGCTCCTGGATTGCCGACTATCCTGATGCGGAAAATTATCTCTCTCTTTTCTACTCACCCAACCACGCTCCCGCCGGCCCCAATTACACCCACTTTTCGGATGCCTCATTCGACAGTTTGTATACGATTGCAGGCAAAACAGTGAACGATTCCATTCGCTATGATCTTTACCGGCAAATGGATCAGCTGATTATGGATGAGTCGCCTGTGGTGGTGCTTTATTACGACCAGGTGATCCGTTTATACCAAAAAAACATCAGCGGACTGGGGATGAATGCGATGAATTTGCTGAATGTGAAAAAAGTGAGGAAAAAGTAAGTTAGTAGGTTAGTGGGTTAGTGAATTACTATCCTACTATCCTACTATCCTACTATCCTACTATCCCACTAACCTACTATCCCACTAACCCACTATTTCAGTCCACCCACTCGGCGATGAACAAATTGGTATCTCTTGTTCCGCCGTTGTTTCGGTTGGATGAAAAGATGAGATACTTTCCATCGGGACTGAACATGGGGAATGAATCGAATGTTCCGTCGAAAGTAATTTGTTCCACTTCTCTGGTATCAATGTCTACCATGTAAAGGTTGAAGGGGAAACCTCTTTCAGACTTATGATTGGAAGAAAAAATCACCTTTTTGCCGTTCGGATGAAAGAAAGGTGCCCAGTTGGCCTTCCCCAGTGTGGTGAGTTGTTTCAGATCGGAACCGTCGGCGTTGCAGACATACAATTCCATTTCGGTGGGCATTACCAGTCCTTCGGCGAGTAAGTCCTTGTATTCTTTGATTTTCTCTTCAGTTTTTGGACGAGATGCCCTGAAGATGATTTTAGATCCGTCGGGTGAGAAAAACGCACCGCCGTCATAACCCAGACCGAAAGTAATCTGCTTCACATTACTGCCGTCTATGTTCATGGTGTAAAGTTCCAGGTCACCGCTGCGGGTACTGGTGAACACAATTTTGTCTCCTTTCGGGGAAACCGTCGGCTCTGCATCATAACCCGGCAAGTCGGTGAGTTGCTTTAAAATGTTGCCCTTGAGATCAGCCACATAAATATCAAAGCTGTCATAAATACTCCAGGTATACTTACCGTCAGCCCTGCGGGGAGGCACATGCGGACAAGCAGCATTTTTAAGATGCGTGGAAGAATAAATAATGGTAGTGTCGCCTGGCATAAAATAAGAGCAGGTGGTACGGCCCTGACCGGTAGAAATCAGTTGAGGTTTTTCATCCTTCATATTTGATGTCACCCATTTTGAATAATAGATCTGATCGCACTGATCGCCCCATTTCGGGTTGGTTGACTGAAAAGTAATCATCGAGCCATCGAAAGAAAAATAAGCCTCCGCATTGTCGCCACCAAAAGTCAGTTGTCTCACATTGCGAAAATGCTTTTCCTGAGGATAATGCAAAATGTTGGTATTGGTCCGCCACGGTTTGGTAGTATCCTGATCAGATGCAAAAACAAATAATGAACTGAACAACAAACAGATAGCGATAATGAAAGTGCGAAACATAAGGTCTGGTTTAGGTCCGCGAAGATACCATTCACACCTGTTGCGACATGTCAATTTCGTGTAAAAATGTCCACAACCATTACATGCAAGCACCTGTTTCTTGCAATCGGGCAAAAGATTTCGTAAATTTGATTTCAGAAAAAACAATGTGTTGTACAATATCGTACAATAACCATCGTTAAGAAGCATTAAATCCCAAACTGTTTTCATTTTAAAACCATAAGCGCATAAGGTAAATTCTACTCCACAACATTCTGTACTGAAAAGTCTAACTTTAAAAGGGGGTAGTTATGCGTATACAAGAAGCTTCTGACAATCAGCTTATTACATCATTTCTTTCAGGAGATGAATCCTGTCTTGAACAGTTGATCCGTCGCCATCAGAAAAAGGTTTTTACGTCCATTCTGATTCTGGTCAAAGACAAGGAACTGGCGGAAGATCTCTTCCAGGACACCTTTATCAAGGTCATCAACACCCTCCGTTCAGGTCATTATCAGGAGGAAGGCAAATTCCTGCCCTGGGTGACGCGAATCGCACATAACCTGGTCATTGATTACTTCCGCAAGAATAAAAGAATGCCAATGGTTCGTGATACTGAAGAATACAGCATCATGGATCAGATCCGACTGACCGATGACAATGTGGAAGAAAAAATGGTCATCACCACCATTCACCACCAGGTAAGACAATTGATAGAACATCTGCCTACAGATCAGCGCGAGGTGGTGATCATGCGCCATTATGCCGACATGAGTTTCAAGGAGATAGCCGAAATCACCAACGTGAGCATCAACACCAGTCTGGGCCGGATGCGTTACGCACTGATCAATCTCCGCAAACTGATCGAAGAAAAGCAGCTCATGCTGGTACCCTGAGACAGAATGTATTCATCCGTTGCAAGGTGCAGCAGCAGTTTGCAGTGGCGGTGGCGGGGCAAATCCAAAAAGTTATCTGCAATAATTTTTTTAAGCAGATGTAAAATAACAAGAGGCTAGCGGCGTTATAAGTCAAATCACCAAAACAATTGCCGATGAGCAAAACCTCTACAACTGAAAAATTGATTCTCTACTTATTCAACGAAACGGAAATGACCGATTCAGTGCTGGTTCAGCGTGCTATCGATTATGATCCTGAAGTGGAATGCGAATTTGAGAACCTGAAGGCCACCCTCCGTTTGCTTGACGCATCGCTGGTAGCGCCCAGTCAAAAAACCATCAGCAACATTATGGCCTACGCTGCTGAGAATTGAATCGGCCCTAAAACATAAAATCCCCCGGTTTCAAATGAACCGGGGGATTTTTTTTGGTAAATAACCTGGTGACGATTTCGTTCCGCATGTACCAGGAGTGGGTCGGCAAATTTATTTCCTAAAACCACCTGCCAGACCCATCCCAATACAACTCACTTACCAGGAAAGTATCTTTAATGAATAATGTTTAATGTTTAATAAAAAGATTCATTATTCATTATTCATTTTCACAGCGTTCCTCTTCTCGCCTGCTCTGCTTCAATTGACTCGAAGAGCGCCTTGAAGTTGCCTTTACCAAATGATTTGGCTCCTTTTCTCTGGATGATTTCAAAGAAAACGGTCGGGCGGTCTTCAACGGGTTTGGTGAAGATCTGAAGCAGGTACCCTTCCTCATCGCGATCCACCATAATGCCGAGCTTTTTCAGCACTTCCATGTCTTCTTCGATGATGCCCACCCTGTCGCCAACAGTATCATAATAAGTGCCCGGAACATACAGGAACTCCACTCCCCGCCTTCTCATTTCAGAGATGGTGAAAACGATGTTATTGGTAGCAACAGCTATGTGCTGACATCCCGCGCCTTTATAGAAATCGAGATATTCTTCAATCTGAGATTTTTTCAAACCATCGGCCGGTTCATTGATCGGAAACTTGATACGACCGTTTCCGTTGGTCATCACTTTACTCATCAATGCGGTATAGCTGGTGGAAATATCCTTATCATCAAAAGTGATCAGGTTTGCGAAACCCATCACCTCTTCATAGAACCTGGCCCATTTATTCATCGCGCCAAGCTCTACATTGCCTACCATGTGATCGATGTATTCCAATCCGGTTGGTGTTGGGTTGTATTCTGAAACCCATTTCTCATACCCCGGAAGGAATATCCCGTTGTAGTTTTTCCTTTCAACAAAAAGATGCACCGTATCGCCATAAGTATGGATGCCTGAAATCACCACAGTGCCGTTTTCATCCTTCTCCTCCTTTGGCTGCATGAACGGTTTGGCACCTCTTGAAGTGGTTTCATGAAAAGCTGAACGGGCATCATCCACCCAAAGGGCGATCATTTTCACTCCGTCGCCATGCATCCTGATATGATGCGAAATTTCACTTTCAGGATCAAAGGGAGTAGTAAGCACCAGTCTGATTTTACCCTGCTGCAAAACGTAAGAGGTCCTGTCGCGGCAGCCTGTCTCCAGTCCGCGATAAGCGAGCGACTGAAAGCCGAAAGCGGTTTTGTAATAATGTGCCGCCTGCTTGGCATTGCCTACATACATCTCAACATAATCGGTTCCGTTGATCGGAAGAAAGTCCTGAGCTTTTTCAAATATTTTCTCTCCTGAATAGGAGTAGTTTTTGACTTCGGTTAAATTATCCATGGTTTGAATGCTGTTTTATTTAATGATTTATAAGGTTGGCAACGGGAATACAGATTCGTGCAGGATCGCCAATTCGGACTGTGATTACGGATGGTTTGGCAGCAGGAATACAGATTCGTGCAGGATCGCCAATTCGGATGGTGATTACAGATTTAGAACGGGATTACAAATACTGCCTTTTTCGACATCAGTAATCACTGTCCGATTCCGCCACGAAGGTGGATCTGTATTCCTATTGCCAATCATTTATTTCAGATTTTTAATTCTGCCCAACCGGCTCCATCATCCACGACTTGTAATAATCTTTTACTTCTATGGCCAATGCTGCTTTGGTAATTTTAACCGGTTTGAACGGATCAATCATCACGGCAAGTTCATTCGTTGCCTTCTTACCAATACTTCTCTCAATCGCACCGGGATGTGGTCCGTGGGGAATACCAGCAGGATGCAAAGTAATTTGTCCTTGTTTGATATCGTTACGGCTCATGAAATCACCATCGACATAATACAACAACTCGTCAGAGTCGATATTACTATGATGATAAGGAGCCGGTATGGCATCGGGATGGTAATCGTACAATCTTGGAACAAATGAACAGATCACAAAATTGTTGCCCTGAAAATTCTGATGTATGGGAGGCGGCATGTGGATGCGACCGGTGATGGGCTCGAAATCGAAAATGGAAAATGCATAAGGATAGTTGTATCCATCCCAACCTACTACATCAAACGGATGCGTTCCATAAACATACGGATAAATCAAACCGCGCTTTTTGATCTTCACCATGAAGTCGCCATGCTGATCATATGTTTCCAGCTGATCGGGCAACCGGAAGTCGCGTTCGCAGAATGGCGAATGCTCCAGATGTTGTCCGTACTCGTTGCGGTAACGGGGAGGTGTTTCCACCGGACTAAACGACTCTATAATGAGTAAACGGTTGTCCTGCCCTTCAAATTCCATTTTATAAACGGTACCTCTCGGGATGACCAGATAATCACCATAACCGAAATCCAGGCTGCCGTAATTGGTTCTGAGCCGGCCGTTGCCTTTGTGAATAAAAATCAGTTCATCTGCATCGCCGTTCTTGAAAAAATAATCGCCGGCCCCGCTGCTTGGTGCGGCCAATCCAATATGCAGGTCATCATTAACAAACAAGGTAGTCCTGCTTTCCAGATAATCATCGGATGGCTGCAAATTAAATCCCTGAAAGCTCATGGCTGTCATGTTGTCTTCAATGGCCACTTCCGGCCTGACCGAAAAAGGCTTGCCTGCTTCCTTTACAATGGTGGGTGGGTACAGGTGATATACAAGCGATGACACACCGGAAAAACCTTCAGTGCCAAACAATTCTTCATGATACAAACTGCCGTCAGGCTTGCGGAAGACGACGTGTCGTTTGGAAGGTATTTTACCTAACCGGTGATATACTGGCATGATGATGAAATTTGAGGCAAATAACTTCCAATCAGCCGGTTTAACCCATGATAATCATCAACTTTGATTAACTTTGTTGGCTACCAAAAGCTGACAATCATCATATTTCGGACCCTATGTGCGGCAGGTTTTCTCTTACCAAGGAAGAAGCGGAAATTGAAAAGCGTTTCAACGCGAAGTTTTATTCCAATGATCTGATTAAAAGATACAATGTGGCACCCGGTCAGCTGGCACTGGTGATCACCAATGAAAAGCCGGAAGAACTTCAGTTATTCAAATGGGGGCTTGTTCCTTCCTGGGCTGAAGAACCCAAAATTGGTTATAAGATGATCAACGCCAAGTCGGAAACCATTTTTGAAAAACCTTCTTTCCGCAATCTTGTCAAAAAAAGAAGATGTCTGGTCGTCAGTGACGGTTTTTATGAATGGAAGCCTTTGGCAGGGAAACACAAACAGCCCTACAGAATACTTTTGAAAGGTGCTGGTTTGTTCGCTTACGCGGGATTATGGGATGCCTGGACTGACAAGGCAACCGGCGAGATCATGAATACTTTCACCGTTATCACCACTGATGCCAACGAACTGGTGGCGCCAATTCACGACCGCATGCCTGTCATACTCCATCAGGAAGATGAACGGAAATGGATCGGTAGCGATTTGAAGCAGGAAGAAATTGCTGCGATGATGAAGCCGATTGAAACATCGATGATTGAAGTTTACCCGGTTTCCGACAGAGTCAACTCACCGGTGAATGATGATGAAAGTCTTCTGCTGCCGGTCAGGGAAGAAACTACCGGAAAAATCAATCACAATCCTCAAACCAATCTGTTCGACTGAATATACCTGAAAATAAAATTAAACAATCAAACCAGCGTTCTCAACGAAACAATATTTCCAATGCGTACATCCAGATTTATAGCCATTCAGATTTTATTGGTGTTCACCATTTTTTCAGCAGATTCCCAGGATCTTAAAAACTGGTTCAACGAAGATCCGGGAAAAGAAAAATATGCGGGAGTGAGCTCTGATCTGGCCTATGAAAAGCTGCTGCAAAATAAAAAAGCAGTTCCGGTAATAGTGGCAGTTATTGACGGGGGAACTGATGTCAACCATCCCGACCTCAAAGACAATCTCTGGATCAACGAGGATGAGATTCCTGCCAACGGTATTGATGATGACAAAAACGGATACATCGATGATGTTCACGGATGGAATTTTATTGGTGGCCCGAATGGTGATGTGGGTCCTGATAATATGGAAGCCGTTCGTGTGTACAACAGTCTGAAATCAAAGTTTGAAGGCAAATCCAAATCAGAAATAAGCGGCGATGACAAGAAAGATTATGAAGATTTTCTCAGAGCCAAAACACTCATCGCCATCGAAAACAGTCTCAACAAACCTTACATGCAGGAATTTGAAAGTTTACTCAAGATCATGGATGAGATTTTGTTGTCGGTGGAAGATGAAAATAATTTCACGGCCGAAGAAGTCATGTCGATTGAATCGAATGATTCACTTTTCAATATGCTGAAGGAAGCCGTAGCGGCCGCGATGTCAAATGAAGTGCCGTTCGACCTTATCCATAAAGATTTGCGTGCGGGTTACAAGCAATATTCCAATGCTGTCAAGTATCACTACAACGTGGAGTTTGATCCGCGTGAAATAGTCAGAGACAATTACGGGGATTACAGTGAAAGATACTACGGCAACAATAATGTAATTGGTCCTGATGCCGAACACGGGACTCATGTGGCAGGCATCATAGCGGCCAACAGGAATAACGACATCGGCATGAAAGGCGTTGCGTCGCATGCCAGAATCATGGTAATCCGTGCGGTTCCTGATGGTGATGAGCGCGACAAGGACGTGGCCAATGCCATCCGGTATGCAGCCGACAACGGAGCTAAGATCATCAACATGAGTTTCGGCAAACCATTTTCTCCCGGTAAAAAGCACGTGGATGAGGCGGTGAGATATGCTGCATCAAAAGAAGTACTCCTGGTACACGCCGCAGGAAATGAAGGAGCCAACACCGATGTTGAACCCAATTTTCCCAGTCCGTTTTACGATGACAATAAAATAAAAGAGCCTCTCTGGATTGAAGTAGGCGCCATCACCACATCAGGCGATATTGCCGACTTCTCCAACTTCGGAAAAAAGCGCGTTGATGTATTTGCTCCGGGAGCCTCTATTTATTCCACCATGCCGGGAGGCACTTACGAATTCCAGGACGGCACCAGCATGGCGGCACCGGTGGTATCGGGCATCGCCGCTTTGATATGGTCCTATTACCCGCAATTATCGGCGATTCAGGTGAAAGAAGCCATTACAGCAAGCGTTGTGAAACCCAAAGAAAAAACGCTCGCCGGTGGTAAAATGATGAAGTTTAAAAAACTTTGTACTTCCGGCGGATGGGTGAACGCAGCGACGGCTTTGATGAAGGCTTCGGGAATGTGAAAAGTGGGATAGTGGGATAGTGAGTTAGTGGGATAGTGGGATAGTGAGTTAGTGGGATAGTGGGATAGTGGGATAGTGGGATAGTGAGTTAGTGGGATAGTAAATGGATTTTGACTGTCGACTTTCGACTGTCGACTTTGTTTACCTCACCTCCACCGGTTCATCTCCGGTACAATCAATCACTGTGCTGGCCTTGTTGCTGCCGTATCCTCCATCGATAACGATGTCAACGATATTTCCGAATCTTTCATAGATCTCTTCGGGATCGGAGAGGTATTCCGCAACCGAGTCGAAATCATCCCGCAAGGAAGCCGATACCAAAGGACTGCCCAGTTCTTCAATGATGGCAGCTATGATTTTATTATCCGGAACGCGGATACCGATGGTTTTACGGTTGCTGCGGAACAATGCAGGAACGGTGTTATTGGCGTTGAGGATAAATGTATAGGGACCGGGTAAATGCTGCTTGAGCAACTTGAAAACGGACCGGTCGAATGGCAGGGTGTATTCTGAAATATGCGACAGATCACTCAGCAAAAACGAAAACTTCGCTTTTCTGGGCTGCACACCGCGCAACTGACAAAGTTTCTCGAATGCCCTGGAGTTTCGGATATCGCATCCGATACCGTAGATGGTGTCGGTCGGAAAAATCACAATCCCCCCATTACGCAGGATATCGACCACCTGTTTGATGTGCCGGGGCGAGGGGTTTTCGGTATGTATCTTCAGCAGCATGATTACGTATTGGGGGGCAACAGGAATACTGATCGTACAGAACCGCAGAATCGGACGGTGATTACTGATACTGCCCAATGGAATGCTTTCGGATTACATCAGTAATCACCATCCGATGCAGCCGCGAATTTGAATCTGTATTCCCGTTGCCTCAAAAAAAAAGTGGGGTAAGCTACTTATATCGCACCGCTACAACCGCTTATCCTTGCTACCTTCCGGTCCTGGGGAGATTCGCGGGAGCTGGTCGTATAAGACTTACCCCGCGCAAAATTAATGAATAATGGATAATGAATAATGTATAATGCATTTAATCGAATTAAATCCGTGTTAATCAGCTTAATCCGTTAAATCAGCGTTCTATTTTCCTAGATTTGCCAAGAATGAACAAGCTCACCGACGCTCAGAAAAGATACATCGAAAAACTTTCCTCCGGCCAGAGGGCAACCGGTGTAGTGAAGTCGTTTCAGGAGTTCGGCGCTTTTGTTTCAATAGGTCTGGTGAGCGGACTGCTTCACAACCGCAACATTCGCTGGGGCCGGGTGGATCATCCTGAGCACTATCTGCGCATCGGACAAAAGATCGAAATCATTATCTTAGAGGTGGATAAGGAAAAATACCGCCTTTCTTTTGGTCTGAAGCAACTCACAGAGGACCCCTGGGAGAAATTCGGTCAACGTTACAAGCCGGGTGACACCATTGCAGCTACGGTACTCATGAAAAAGCCTTTCGGACTGATTATGGAGATTGTTTCAGGTATTGAGGCCCTGCTGCATCAATCTGAACTGCCCGGCGGAGCCACCACCCTCGATGAATACCATGAAGAAGAGGCTTATGAGGTGGTGATCAAGGAAATGGATTTGAATGAGAAGAAATTAAAGGTGAGTCTGCTTTAAAAAATTCCAAAACACAGCCATTGCAACTGACCACCTGTATAATTCGTCCTGAAAAGCAGCTGTAAGCTATTTATGCTACCTTTACTCATCTAATCCATCTGCCATGAAAAAACTGCTACTTCTTTTAACCCTGCTTATTGCTCACTATTCTGTCAAAAGTCAGTGCAGTGCAGTTCCTTCCATTGTGCAAATTAACCAATCATGCGGCGGGGCCTGCAGCGGAGTTATTGGGGTTGCCTTTTCAGGCGGGGTTTTGCCTTTACAAGTGACCCTGCTGGGCGGTGCTCAACCCATTGGGCCCATGACTGCTACCTCCTTCTGGCAAATGGGCAACCTCTGTCCTGGATCCTATGAATTGATCATTGTCGATGCCAATGGTGATACTTGCAACTCTTTGTTATTTTCAATCATACCATTTCCTTCACCTGATGCTACCATCATCACTTCAAACGCTTCTTGCTCCTCCTGTAATGACGGTGCTGCTACCATCTCAAACGTCACTGGAGGAACACCGCCTTATACCTATCAATGGACCCCGGGAGGCCCGGTAGGACCTACGTTAACAGGCCTGGCACCCGGAACGTACAATGTATGGGTAATCGACGCTAACGGTTGTATCGATGTTGACACATTTCAAATCGGCGTAGGTGCCGCAGGATATTATACAGTTGGTGGACAAGTATATTATGATACCAACCAAAATGGAATTAAAGATGGCGGTGAACCCGGAATAGGCAATCAGCAAGTGGCGGTGACCCCCGGTCCGGTGAATGCCATTACCAATAACCTGGGTGACTATGCCGTTGTGGTGGCACCCGGAACCTATGATGCCACCTGGCAGGCCTCTCCGGGATGGAGTCTCACCTCCTCCCCTTCCACACAAACAGCCATTGTAAACACTGCTTCGGTTGGAGGACTCGATTTCGGATTGTATCCTGATTCATCCTATTCCTCAGCAGTAGTATCCCTGAACAGTAACTTTCCACGCTGCTTCTGGGATGTACCCTATTATATCCACATTCACAATAATGGCTTTTCGGTGCTTAACGGATCAGTAGTATTGACACACGATGCCTCGATGACTTATGTGAGCTCATCCATAAATCCATTTTCACAAATTGGCAATCAGCTCACCTACACTTTTGCAGGACTGGGTCCCGGACAAACACTGACCATTTCAGCCACCTTCAACTTACCGGCAGGTGGAACTTCCATAACAAACAGTGTGGCCATGAATGCTACCGGAAACACCGGCGGACAGATTGCACAAAACACTTCACTTACACAGACCGTTAGTTGCTCCTTCGATCCCAACGACAAGCAGGTATTTCCGGTCGGACAGGGTCAGTTGAATTATGTTACCATGGATGAATGGCTCACCTATCAGATCCGTTTCCAGAACACCGGAACCGATACAGCTTTCCGTGTGGTCATTATCGATACGCTCGATGCGGCTCTGGATCTGAACACCTTTACGCTTTTAGGCTCGTCGCATCCGGTTCAGGTGACCATGCGTCCCGGCAACGAAGTCAGCTTCATCCACGACAACATACTACTTCCCGACAGCAATGTGAATGAACCTGCCAGTCATGGTTATGTGTTGTATCGCATCAAAGGCCTGGCCACCAACCCCGATCCTACCATGGTTTACAACACGGCCTATATCTACTTTGATCTGAACAGTCCGGTGCAAACCAACACTACTTTGACCACCTTCAGCGACAACTGGCTGGGCATTGCTGAAAATGCAGACAGTCAATTCGAGTTGTATCCAAATCCTTTCAGCGAAAGCGCTACGCTCAGACTGAAATCATCCGGAAACGAGATATTCGAAATCAGCATCCTTGACCTCACCGGAAGAAAAGTGGCAAATACTCTTGAATCCGTTAATGGTCAGATTCAAATTCAAAGAAATCAACTGAATGCCGGAGTATATTTTATTCAGGTGAAAATGGCAGACAGGATTGAGAATTTGAGAGTGGTGGTGAGATAAAAAAGACAGGTCAGGAGGGTCAGGAGGGTCAGGAAGGTCAGGAGGGTCAGGAAGGTCAGGAGGTTCAGGAGGGTTAGGAAGGTCTGAAAGGTAATGACTTTTGACTGTTGACTGTCGACTTATGACTTACGACTTTTTTCTCAATCCCATCAGCCCCACGAAGGTAATCACCCCATTCATCAGCAACAGTTCAAACCCGAACTTGTAGCCGTTGAACCACTCCACCGAATTTTTATCAAGTACATAACAAATTGCGGGGGCTGCAATGCATACGAGCGGCACCAGTTTGTCTCGCACCTGCCATCTGGTAAACATTCCGAATGAATAAAGTCCTAACAGTGGGCCGTAAGTGTAACCGGCTATTGTGAAGAGTTCCTTGATAACGCTGTCGTTGCTCACACTTTTGAAGAACAGAATACTCAGAAACATCATGGCTGACATACCCAGGTGAGTCAGCTTCCTGACATTCTCACGTCTTTTTTCAGTCCCAAATCTTTTTTGAATTCCGAGTATATCGATGCAAAAACTGGTAGTCAGTGCCGTGAGTGCTGAGTCGGCGCTGGAGTATGCTGCCGCTATCAGTCCGAGGATGAAAATCACCGGTAGCGCGGCGCCCAGATAGCCGTCCATGGCCAGCATCGGATAGAGATTATCACTCTTTTCCGGAAGCGCGATATCCATGGCTCCGGTGTAGAGGTAAAGCATCGCGCCAAGCGAAAGAAAAATCAGGTTGACGAACACAAGAGATATGCTGAACCAGAACATGTTTTTCTGCGCTTCGCCGATGTTTTTACAGCTCAGGTTTTTCTGCATCATATCCTGATCGAGACCTGTCATGCAGATGGCGATAAAAGCACCTCCGATAAAATGTTTCCAGAAGAAATTAGGCGAGTTACTGTCGTCAAAGAAGAAGATCTGTGAATATTCGCTTGCGCTGATATTTGAAACCAATGCTCCAAAATCCCACCCTAGTTGATCCTTGATGATAAAAATGGTGATAATCACAGATGCCAGCATGAAAACAGTTTGCAGCACATCCGTGTAAACGATGGTTTTGATACCGCCCTGAAAAGTATACAGCCAGATCAGCAGAATGGTCACAATAACGGTGCCCCAGAAAGGAAAGCCCATTTTGTCGAATACCGTAAACTGAAGAACATTGGCCACCAGAAACATTCGGAACGATGCCCCTATCGTCCGTGAAAGCAGGAAAAAAGAAGCGCCGGTTTTGTAAGAACTGTTACCAAAACGGGTATCCAGGTAAGTGTAGATACTGGTGAGGTTCATGCGGTAATACATCGGCATCAGCACGGTGCCTATAACGGCGTACCCAACAAGATATCCCAATACAGTTTGTAAGTACGCAAACTGACTGTCTCCCACCCAACCTGGTATGGAGATAAACGTAACTCCGGAAAGTGATGCCCCAATCATTCCGAACGCCACCAGATACCAGGGAGATTTGTGCCCTCCGATAAAGAATCCAGCGTTATCAGCCTTTCCTCCGGTGAAACGGGAAACCACCACCAGCATGGCAAAGTAGAGTAATATGACGATAACGATGAATGTTGGAGACATAGCGGGATATATGATTTATGAACCTTGAATTATAAATTGAGAGCCTCCGTGATGGGTGCAAGTAGCGTTAGCAGTGGCAGTGATCCATTGTGCTTGCCAATTGGTGGCAGTAGCGGAAGCAGCGGCAACCATACAATCCATTTACGACTAATGACTAATGACTACCTACTTCATGGCACCAAATAACGCCATATCTCTCCCACACATCTATGGTTAACCGCAATGACTATCCACAAAGTTTTTCACATCCCGCAAAGGCAGGATTTATTAATTTTGGGCATCTCAATTCCTATCCCTTGCAACATTATCCATCCCGACTTCTGGAAGAGGCTGTGAATGAATTTTCACGATTGCCCGGCGTTGGGCGTAAAACCGCGCTTCGACTGGTTCTGCACCTGCTCAACCAGCCTGCTGCCGATGTCAACCGCTTCGGTTCGGCCATTACCCGGCTCCGGAATGAAGTAAAATACTGTGCTACCTGCTTTAATATCACAGAATCGCAAACCTGCGATATCTGCCGTAACCCCAAGCGTGACCCGTCTTTGATCATGGTGGTGGAAGACATCCGGGATGTGATGGCCATAGAAAATACAGGACAGTATAACGGCCTGTACCACATCCTTGGCGGGATTTTGAGCCCGATCGATGGGATTGGCCCGGAACAGCTCAATATCCCGGGATTGCTGACCCGTATTGAAGCCGGAGGAGTGAAGGAGATCATCATGGCCCTGAGTACCACCATGGAAGGCGATACCACCATTTTTTATCTTTTCAGGCGGCTGAAACCGCTGAACATCCCCGTTTCGACCATTGCCCGAGGGGTGGCCATTGGCGGTGAGCTGGAATATGCCGATGAAGTGACCCTGGGTCGGTCGATCCTGAACCGGACACCCTACGATAACGCCCTGGCACGGTAATTTTGGTGCCAATCAAGGAAAATGTGGTAATTTTCGCCTCATTTTCAGACCCACTCCTTCAATGAAGCTTTCGGTAGTCATTGTCAACTACAACGTCCGTCATTTTCTCGACCAATGCCTGGCCTCGGTGGCCAAAGCCATTCAGGGTATGGAAGCGGAAGTGTTTGTGGTCGACAACAATTCGGCAGACGGTTCGGTGGAGATGGTGGCCGAGAAATACCCCTGGGTACATCTCATTGCCAACAAAGACAACCCCGGATTTTCGAAAGCCAACAACCAGGCCATTCGCATTTCGAAAGGCCATTATGTGTTGCTGCTGAACCCTGACACCGTAGTTGAAGAAGATACCTTCCACAAATGCGTGGATTTCATGGATCGCCACCCCGATGCCGGAGGGCTGGGAGTGAAGATGATCGACGGAAAAGGGAATTTCCTTCCGGAATCGAAGCGCGGGTTGCCCAGTCCTGCCGTGGCATTTTACAAGATATTTGGTTTATCAGCCCTGTTTCCAAAGTCGAAGGTATTCGGCAAATACCACCTGGGCTATCTCGATCAAAACAAAACCCACGAGGTGGAAGTACTTGCCGGAGCCTTCATGATGATGCGGACGGAAACCCTGAATAAAGTGGGCCTGCTGGATGAAACATTCTTCATGTACGGTGAAGACATCGATTTGTCTTACCGTATCACACAGGGAGGATATAAAAACTACTATTTCCCCGAAGCCCGTATCATTCATTACAAGGGCGAAAGCACTAAAAAAAGCAGTGTCAACTATGTGATCGTGTTTTACAAAGCGATGATCATTTTCGCTGCCAAACATTTTTCACAGGGAAATGCCAGACTCTTCTCTTTTCTAATCAACATTGCCATTTACCTCAGGGCAGGAATGGCCATCATGCAGCGGTTCATCAGCAGGGCAGCCCTTCCGCTGATCGACGGACTCGTGTTTTTTCTGGGTATGTATTTCCTGACGGGATACTGGGAAACCAAAGTGAAAGTACTCAACTACCCTCCCGTTTTCCTGAGCGTGGTGGTGCCGGTTTATGTGCTGATCTGGCTCTTTTCCATGTATCTCAGCGGTGGCTACGACCGGCCCCTTCGTATTATCAAATCAGTTCGCGGGATTGTTTCAGGCACCATATTCATTCTGGTGGTGTATGCCTTGCTGAGTGAAGAATACCGGTTCTCCCGCGCCTTGATCATTATCGGCACCGCCTGGGCCAGTCTGGCAGTAGTAGTGCTGCGCCTGCTGCTCAGCATGACAGGGTTGAAGGAATTCACGCTTGAGCGGAACGAAAAAAAGCACCTGGTGATTGTTGCCGGTCCGGAGGAGGGGAAACGTGTCCTTTCACTCTTACAGCTGTCTGGGTCACCGGTGAATTTTATCGGATTTGTTTCACCAAATGAAGTAAATGACAAAACTCCTTACTCAGGCTTTTTATTAGGTTCCTTGAACAGACTTAAAGACATTACCGAGCTTTATGGTGTCAACGAAGTAATCTTTTGTGCCCGTGACCTTTCCTCTCAAAATATTATCAGCAACATGCTGTCGCTGAGCAAACCCGAACTGGAATATAAAATTGCTCCGCCCGAAAGTTTGTTTATCATCGGCAGCAATTCCATTGATGATCAGGGTGACTTGTATCTGGTGGATGTGAATGCCATTACCAATCGCACAAACAGACGCAACAAACGACTCTTCGATATTGCCGCGTCATTAATCATGATCCTGCTTTTCCCGTTGCTGATTTTTAAGGTCAGTAATCCAGCAGGATGGCTGATGAATATATTCCGTGTCCTGGGCGGGAAATATTCCTGGGTAGGACTGATCGATCACTCGTCTGGTTCCGGTACCAGCAGCCGTATCAAAAAAGGAATCCTCCACCCTGCCGACGGACTTTCGGCATCAGCACCGGATGACGAAACAGCTCAGCGACTGAATGCTATTTATGCCAGAGATTATAAAGTGGAAAAAGATTTTTCAATTTTACTTAGGGCTGTTAAGGTGCTCGGGCGGAAGGTGTAATCTCAGGGAATTGGTTCGTGGGACTGGTGTGACCCTGAAGACAATTAAAGCCCATTTAAACTTCAATAGTCTTCATCGTCTTAGGTGTCCCACGAACCAATTCCCACTACCGAAATAGTGAATATTAAAAACTATTCTTACCTTCGCTATAACTTTTCATCACTTTTCTATTTTTTAAAACTTTTCATCTTATGTCAACAGAACAAAACAACACACCCGGGTTCATTCCGCCTCATGGAGGTTACCGGAAATTATTAACTTATCAAAAAGCGGAAATTATTTATGATGGTACGGTCTATTTCACCGGAAAATACTTCCCGAAATATGACCGGACAATCAGCCAGATGATACAGGCTGCCAGAAGCGGAAAACAAAATATCGCGGAAGGAAGTATGCTTTCGGGAACTTCAAAGGAAGCTGAAATTAAGCTTACCAATGTTGCCCGTTCGAGCCTGGAAGAGTTAATGCTGGATTATGAAGATTTTCTCCGTTCCAGAAATCTTCCTGTCTGGGACAAAAACCACCCACAGGTAATTCGGTTGCGTGAAATCAATAAAAGCACGCCACAGTCCAACTATGATACATTTAAGTTTGCAATTGAACACGATATCCCGGAGTTCAGTGCCAATGCAATGATTACGCTGATCAAGATTACTACCTATCTTTTGAAAAATCAACTTAACAGACTGGAGAGCGATTTTATTGCCAATGGCGGATTGAAGGAGGCTATGACTCAGGCACGGTTGAGTATCAGAAACTGCACTGGCCATGCTGATGAACACAGAAATTAATCTTTTGCAAACTAAGGCAGACCCACTGTTGGTAATTTCCAATACCTCATTTACCTTCACATCCATCATGAAGCGCCTCCTGATTGCATTTTTTACACTTCTGCTTTGCCAGACTACTCAGGCACAAACCATCAACTGGCAAAACACCATTGGCGGCAGTGTTTCCGATCTGCTGAATGATGTAAAGGCTACTCCTGACGGAGGGTATATTTGTATTGGAGGCAGCACCTCCGGAGTGTCGGGCGACAAAACCGAGCCTACCCAGGGTGTCGTCGATTTCTGGGTCATCAAGCTGGATGCAACAGGCAACATTCAATGGCAAAATACTATTGGAGGAAGTGGCAATGATCAACCTGAAATTGTTATACCCACTGCAGATGGCGGGTACCTTTGCGGTGGATGGTCCGACTCCCCGATCTCAGGTGATAAAACAGAAGATACTCTCGGTGTTAATGACATTTGGCTGGTGAAACTCGATGGCTCGGGAACTATCCTCTGGCAGAATGTCATCGGTGGAAATAAGTCCGACAACCTGTACGATATGAAAATCACTCCTGACGGTGGATACATTCTGGCTGCCGCATCAGGCTCGGATATCAGCGGTGATAAAACCGAGTCTTGTCAGGGAATGACCGATTTCTGGGTATTGAAACTGGATGGTGCCGGCAACATTCAATGGCAAAATACCATCGGAGGTTCTTCCAATGATTATTTGTACTCGGTTGACCTTACCGATGACGGAGGTTATATCCTGGGAGGAGTGTCAAGCTCCAATGTTTCCGGTGATAAAACAGTTCCCCGGTACGATATCGGTTACGGGGACATGTGGGTGGTGAAACTGGATTCACAGGGCAACATCCAGTGGCAACAATCCATGGGAGGCGACGAAACGGACCAGATTACAGCCGTGATCCAAACTGATGATCAGGGTTTTCTCTGTGCCGGCGACAGCAGATCCGGAAAAACGGGCAATAAAACCGAAGCTAGCATGGGCGATCGGGATTTCTGGTTAGTAAAACTGGATGCCAGCGGACAAATATTGTGGCAAAACAGCATTGGAGGGATTGCCCCGGATTATTTGAAATTCGCGGTCAGTATTCCTGACAACCAGTTTTTAGCCGGCGGACTAAGTTCATCCGGTATTTCGGGTGATAAAACAGAACCTAACTGGAGTGGGGATTACTGGGTGATGCTTCTCGATGGTGAAGGAAATCTGGTCTGGCAAAATACCATTGGCGGATCCAGCGTTGATCAGGCCACCTGCGCTACATTCAGCCCTGACAAAGGATTGCTTATTGGGGGTTTTTCTAATTCAGGTATATCAGGCGATAAAACCGAAGTCAACGTGGGACCGGGATGGTCAGACTTCTGGCTGGTTAATTTGAATTTCAAATACAACATTATCAAAGGCGAAATATTTGCCGATCTCAACTCCAACAACAACAACGACACAGGCGAACCTGTAGTATCATTCCATAAAACTACAGAGTTAACTTCAGGCAACTTCACCTTTTCCAACAGTGAAGGCAAATATGGACTGGCTGTGGGCGACTCAGGATCCTATCTGATACAACCTGATCCCCTTCCCTATTATAACGCATCACCCTCCAGCCGCATAGTCCCGTTCAACGGCCTGTTCCTGACCTCAGCTCAAAATAATTTTGCCATGCAGCCACAGAGTGCAGTTAATGATCTGTGCATTCATATCACTCCTGCAGCGCCTTTCAGATCCGGTTTCAATGCTTCCTATGTAGTAGATTACAGTAACGAAGGCACCACCATCCTCAGCCCTACAGTAGTTTTTTATCCGGATAATGATCTCAACTACATTACAGCTTCATTGACACCCACCGCCATCACACCCGACTCCATAGTATTCAGCGTGGGTACTTTATCTCCATTGACATCAGGACAACTGATCATTAATTTCAGCATCGGTCAGGGATTGCCCATTGGTACACTCATCAATTCCGGTGCTATGATTTTACCCGTTGCCGGGGATGCCAATCCCAATTGCAACCTGCACTACTGGGAGGTGTTAACTACCGGATCATTCGACCCCAACGACATCCTGGTCAATCGTCACTTTATTTACGATACCGAAATGGCCAGTCCTCCATTGCTTGAATACATCATACGCTTTCAAAACACCGGAAATGATACAGCGTTTTTTGTCAGACTGGATAATTACTTCCCTTCAAACCTGGATCTGACGACCCTGCAAATTGTTAACAGTTCACATTCGTGCGACATTCATTACCAGGCATACGACTCCACGCTTTATTTTCATTTCAACAACATCCTGCTCCCCGACAGTAACATTAATGAACCCATGAGTCACGGGTATGTGAAATACCGGGTACGACCTTTGAATTCACTCAACACCGGCGACACTATTGGCAATCGAGCCAACATATATTTCGATTACAACGCTCCGGTAGCCACCAACACTGCCATCACTGAAATTGTACAGTTCAATTCCATAGAATCAGTCAGTGACATTGAGCACTTCAGCATCTACCCCAATCCCGCAAAGGAAACCCTGCGTATCACTTACGAAATCAAGCGAACCTCGGAGGTCGAAATTCAACTGTTGAATTTGCTGGGAGAAACTCTAAATACAATCAATCAAAAATCCGATCCCGGACAACAATTTTCTCTGCTTCCTGTTGGTCATCTGCCGAAAGGCACCTACATCATTCAAGTAAGTATCGGTGGTAAAAGCATGTTCAGAAAACTGATCATCATGTAATTAATTTTTACGGACTACGTGTCATTTAAAGCACCCCTTTCTTTCGCCCTTTTCATGGCTGAATACTGACAAGAAAAATGTTATAGACCAATGCTGAATCTCTCAATAAATTGATTGACAACGAAAAAGGAGTTTGCGCTCAACGGTTTTAGCATTGAAACTCATACATACCTTTGGCAGGCATTTTCATCACCGGACCAAAATAAATCAGCATAGGCTACACTCCCAACCCATGGTTCCGGTCTCTGCCTCCCGCTGCCGCCGTGATGAAAAGTTTCATCCTCGAATAAGTTTAAATCCTGAAATCAAAAAGATTCTTTTATGGATATCACCATCCTGTTGAGCATTATTTTCCTGTGCGGTTATGCCTGCATTGCACTGGAGTCGTATGTTAAAGTGAATAAAGCGGCTGTCGCCTTGATTACAGGGGTGCTGTGCTGGACTGCCATTGTGGTGTTCGGACAGGATCATAACGAAGTACACTCCGAGCTGTCGCACCATTTGAGCGAAATCTCTTCCATACTTTTCTTCCTCCTGGGAGCCATGACCATTGTTGAACTCATCGACCTACACCGAGGATTCGATGTTATCACCAACCGTCTTCAAAATACCAGTGGCATCAGGTTACTCTGGCTCACCGGTTTCTTGACTTTCTTCCTTTCTTCAGTGCTGGATAACCTCACCACTACCATTGTAATGGTTTCGCTGCTTCGCAAAATCATTCCCGATCACAAATTGCGACTCTCTTACGTTTCACTCGTGGTGATCGCAGCCAATGCCGGCGGTGCCTGGACTCCCATTGGAGACGTTACCACCACCATGCTGTGGATCAAAGGACAAATCACCACCCTTCCGGTAATGGGCCATTTGTTCCTGCCCAGTATGGCATGCCTGCTGGTTCCCTTGGTGTGGTTTCACTTAAAGATGAAACCGGCTATGGCCTCAACTGAAACTAAATTATCAATGGCACCTGAGCCGGGCTCTGGTAACGCTACGGTTCTGATACTTGGTTTGGGTGCCCTGCTCTTTGTTCCGGTTTTCAAAAGTCTGACCGGATTACCACCCTACATCGCCATGCTGTTCGGCATGTCGGTAATCTGGGTCTATACCGATTTCCTCAGTGAAAAAAATGAATTGAAGAAAGTACATACCATCTCTGACGCTCTTCAAAAAATTGACATACCCACGGTACTCTTTTTCCTTGGCATCCTGCTGTCGGTGGCATCACTTGAATATATTGGTTTACTCTCTGCTCTGGCCGTGAAACTGAATGATGCGGTCAGCAACCAAAATATAATCGTCATTCTGATCGGTATTGTTTCGGCCATCGTTGATAACGTTCCTCTTGTGGCAGCGGCTCAGGGCATGTACAGCATGGACTTATATCCACCCGATCACACCTTCTGGATGATGCTTGCCTATTGTGCCGGAACAGGAGGAAGTATTCTGATCATCGGCTCAGCTGCCGGAGTGGCTGCCATGGGTAAAGAAAAGATCGATTTTATCTGGTACATGAAGAATATCAGCTTCGTGGCCCTGCTCGGCTATTTTGCAGGAATTGCCGTTTACATGCTGCAGCAATATTTTATATTTTGACTTCTCACAGGTCATCTGAAGTTATGTTAGGGTAATGTTAAATCAGTGCATTGGACTCGCTTTTGATTCCAATGCATTGATTTACAAAATCAAACGTTTTTTCCGGGCAGCATTCTCGTAGGTTTTTCATTTATACTTTTGAGAATCGGATCTGTGAATGCTTACCACAGAACCGTTGGTTTGACTCTTAACACACTGACTTGCATTTACCTGATATCGCGCATGACGCCTCAAATTCTGCCATTGTGATTTTCTGCCAAAAGGTCAACTCTTTGCATTGACATCTCAAATACTTCTTAATAACCAATTCATTATTCTTTATGGATATCCAAATCCTTCTTACCATTACCTTCCTGATCGGATACGCAGGTATAGCACTGGAGTCTTATGTTAAGTTAAACAAGGCCGCAGTAGCGCTGGCTACAGGCGTTCTTTGCTGGACGGTAGTAGTTGTATTCGGACATGAACCGGCGGAGGCGTTTCTTGAACTGGAACACCACCTCAGTCAGATTTCAAGTATTTTGTTTTTCCTGCTTGGTGCGATGACAATTGTGGAACTTGTGGATATGCACCGGGGCTTTGATGTGGTTACACGGCGTATTGCTCACTATGACGGAAGCAAATTACTTTGGTTAATTGGTTTGCTCACTTTCTTTCTTTCTGCGGTACTCGATAATCTTACCACCACCATTGTATTGGTTTCACTGCTTAGCAAAATCATTGCTGAACATCGCATACGATTGTTGTATGTTTCACTGGTCGTGATTGCTGCTAACGCAGGAGGTGCCTGGTCGCCTATCGGTGATGTTACCACCACCATGCTTTGGATCAAAGGCCAAATCACTACTGTCCCCATCATGACCAATTTGTTTTTACCCAGCCTGGCTTGTCTTATCGTACCGGTACTGATCCTTCAATACAAACTGCGGTCGGTACCATCTGTTGTAAATAAAAATAAAAGTGCTGACGATGGTTCCAAGGGCAACGTAACCATGCTGATCTTGGGCGTTGCGGCGCTTTTATTTGTACCGATTTTCAAAAGTCTCACCGGGTTGCCACCGTTTGTGGCCATTCTCCTCGGGCTTTCCGTAATTTGGATGTACTCAGATCATCATAAGGAAAAAGATGAGAAAAAATTCAGGCATACCATCTCCGATGCATTGCAGAAAATCGATGTACCTACGATCCTGTTTTTCCTGGGCATCCTGCTGGCAGTATCCGCACTCGAGTTCGGAGGATTGCTCAAGGCTGCTTCTGAAGTTCTGGCCGAAACTTTCAGTGACCACAGGATCATCGTGGTGCTGATAGGATTGATCTCCGCAATCGTGGATAACGTACCTCTTGTTGCCGCAGCACAAGGACTGTACAGCCTTGATGTTTACCCCGCCGACCACGACTTCTGGACACTGCTGGCATTTTGCGCAGGTACCGGTGGCAGCATTCTCATTATTGGATCAGCAGCCGGTGTTGCTGCCATGGGTAAAGAGAAAATCGACTTCATGTGGTACCTCAAAACCATCAGCCTGGTTGCCATGGCAGGTTATTTTGCAGGTATTGCCGTGTACCTGATTCAGCATTCGCTGATGAGTTGATCTGAAAACAGGAAATAAGGAACGCGCCAGACCGATGAAAGCATTCCTCGATTCCAATGTCCTGCAGTACAACCATCCCGATTTCATTCCTGCTGACCCCATTTCGGTTCCGCATCGGTATTCCCGCAAGGAGGACATTGAGATAAGTGGCTTCCTGGCAGCAACGATCGCCTGGGGTAACCGGGTTTCGATCCTGAACAGCGCCAACAGACTGATGGATCTGATGGAGGATGCACCGTTTGAATTTATCAGCAGTGCAAGAGCCAAAGACTACAAACGTTTCGAGGGATTTGTGCACCGGACTTTCAACGGTACCGACTGCATTTATTTCCTCAGGGCCCTGAAGGAAATTTACCGCCACCACGGCGGACTTGAAGGAATCTTTTCCGGTGCAGGCGCCATGGACGAAAAGATACATCGGGCAAGGCACATTTTTCTGAGTTTTAAAGCTCCTGCACGAACCGGCAAACACTTTTCAGATCCTCTGGCCGGCTCTGCTGCCAAGCGCATCAATATGTACCTCCGCTGGATGGTTCGCCGCGACCTTCAAAAAGTTGATTTCGGGATCTGGAAGTCAGTTTCACCTGCTGAACTGTGCTGCCCGCTGGATGTGCATTCTGGTCGGGTGGCCAGGATGCTTGGTCTCCTGGAAAGGAAGCAAAACGACTGGAAAGCCGTGATGGAACTGACCGAAAATCTGCGAAAGCTTGACCCTAAAGACCCGGTAAAGTATGATTTTGCCCTTTTCGGGATGGGTACGGATGGGATGGCAACGGGAATACAGATTCGCTGACGCGGCGAAATCGGATGGCGATTACGGATAAAAGTATTGGTGACCTGGCTGCTTGCAGGCAGTCAATCAATATCTGTAATCACCATCCGAATTGGCGATCTTGTGCGAATCCCTGCCTGCAGCAGGCAGGCGTATTCCCGTTGCCCACCATCTGTAATCCGTGCCTTTTTTAGGATGGGAGTAGGCAACAGGAATACACTTGTAGTGAGCATGCCGAACTAGATCGTACAGGATTGCCACATCGGATGGTGATTACAGATACTGCCATTCGGTCAGCTTAAGAATGACATCCGTAATCACTTTCCGATTCCGCGGTGACGGTGAATCCGTATTCCCGTTGCCCACCATCTGTAATCCGTGCCTTTTTTGGTAACTTCGCACATCAAATCAAAAAACATGGGATTAAAAGGAATTTTGGCCGTTTCCGGGATGCCGGGACTTTACAAGGTACTGGCTCAGACGAAGTCGGGTTTTATAGTGGAATCACTGGCTGATAAAAAGCGTCTTCCGGTATCGGCAACCCAGCGGGTCAGCATGCTGGAAGATATCAGCGTTTTTACGCAAGGCGATGATATGCCACTGAAAGAAGTATTTCTGAAAATGAAAGAATATGGTGCTTCCGGTGAAATCATCGATGCAAAAGCAGATCCAAAGCAACTGAAGGATTTTCTGGGCAAGGTGGTGCCTGATTATGATACTGAACGCGTTTATCCCTCCGACATCAAAAAAATGATCTCCTGGTATCACATGGTAAAAGATGTCGTGGATGTGGCAGATGAAGAGGAGTCAAAGGAAGAAGAAGCACCGGCAGCAAGCTCCGACCAGCCTGAGCAAGCCTGATTGAATTTTAAGTGCCCGGAACCACCCGGCTCCGTTGAATTTTTAAAATTTTGAACATGGATACTACCGGAACCATGACGGTTCAGTTAAATAAAAAGAGGTCATATCTGCCTCAGAACCTGAAAGTCGAATCATGGGATTCCCTCTCGGCATTTTACGAAGACCTCGCAGGAAGAAATATTCAGTCTGCGGATGAATTGAAAAAATGGCTCACCGACAAGAGCGAACTGGAGTCAGTGATTCAGGAAGATCTTGCCTGGCGGTATATCCGAATGAGCTGCGATACTACCAGCAAGGAATTCGCCGACTCATTTAACTTTTTCGTGGCTGAAATCGAGCCGAAAATTGCTCCATACAACAATTCCCTCAACAAAAAACTGCTCGATTGCCCGTACACCGCCGAACTGAATGATCCCAGATTGGAAATCATGCTTCGGAGTATCCGCAAGCAGGTGGAGATTTTCAGGGAAGAGAACATCCCCATCCTGTCGGAACTGCAGCAAAAAGAACAGCAGTTTGCCTCCATTGCCGGTGCCATGACCGTTGAAATGGATGGTAAGGAAATAACACTGCAGCAGGCTGCCAATTATTTGAAGAGTCCCGACCGTAATATCAGGGAAGAAGTGTACCGGAAAATCTCCTCACGCCGGCTCCAGGATAAAGCCGCCCTGGACACTCTTTATGATGAATTGATCGGGTTGCGGGCGAAAATCGCTGCCAACGCAGGATTCAGCAACTTCCGTGATTACATGTTCGCTGCTCTCGGCAGATTCGATTACACTCCGGAAGATTGTTTCGCTTTTCATGATGCGATCGCTTCAGAGATCATGCCGCTGGTGAAAAAGCTGAATGAACGAAGGAAGAAAGAAATGAAGCTGGATGCCCTTCGTCCATGGGACATGGATGCTGATACCTCCGGTAAAACGGCTCCAGTACCTTTCAACGGCAGCAACGATATCATGGACAAAACCATCAGTTGCTTTACTGGCATTCATCCGTTTCTCGGAGAATGCATCGAGGCACTGCGTGAATTGAAACAGGTCGATCTTGAATCCCGCAAAGGAAAAGCTCCCGGAGGATTCAACTATCCGCTGTATGAAACAGGCGTTCCGTTCATCTTCATGAACTCTTCCAATTCCCTTCGCGATCTGGTGACCATCGTTCATGAAGGCGGACATGCCGTGCACTCCATCGTCACCAAAGACCTCGAGTATGTGGAGTTTCGCAGTACTCCGTCAGAAGTAGCAGAGCTGGCCTCCATGAGTATGGAGCTGATCAGCATGGAGCACTGGGATACTTTTTTCAATGATGCAGATGAATTGAATCGCGCAAAGCAGCAACATCTCGAAGATGTGGTGGAAGCGCTGCCCTGGATTGCCGCCATTGATCAGTTTCAGCACTGGGTGTATACGCATCCCGGTCATACCGCCGAAGAGCGCAAAGAGGCCTGGAAGACCATCTATTCACGCTTCTCCGATTCAGCGGTGGATTTCACCGGATTCGAAAACTCCTTCGACAACATGTGGCAGAAGCAACTTCACCTCTTTCAGGTTCCCTTCTACTACATCGAATACGGTATGGCACAGCTTGGCGCGATAGCCATCTGGCGCAACTATACTCAAAGTCCGGATCAGACACTCGAACAATATCTCAACGCCCTCAAACTGGGCTATACCGCCACCATCAGTAACATCTACAAAACCGCAGGAGTAAAATTCGATTTTTCAAAAGCCTACGTGAAGGAACTGGGGGATTTTCTGGCCGGTAAACTGGGGGTTTGAGGGTGGGTTAGTGGGTTAGTGGTTGAGTGGAGAGTGGAGAGCGATTAGTGAGCGGTTAGATGCCTGAGGCAACAACATCAAAAAGCTTGAAAACTCATCACCAAATGCAATCCTGATGGTTGCAAAAGACAATGAGGATGAGCATTTGCTTATTGCAACTGTTGACTAACGACTAGCGACTGACCACTCTTTTTCGTAACCTTTTCCCCTGTTTTCCGAATAACCTCCCACGACAAAATACCCAATCCAACCTGCTGGTATTCAAAGCGTTAATCAATCCAAAAGAGATTGATTATCAAGGCTTTGAAGGCCGGCTTGATGCCATTGTTGTATTTTGGCGGAAAGGATCATGCTCAACACCACCATCACCGGCCAACAAAAACCCGAACTCAAAGAGCTCAACAGGCTCCGGGCGGTGCTTGCGCTGATGGGTGCCGGGTATGTTTTTTCAGGGTTCAACCTGCCTGCAGGAACCGTTCAGTTTCTGATTCCTCTGGCCGTGATGGCCGCTGTGCCGTTCATCGTGCTTGCACTTTCGTTCATCGCCTCCACCGCGCGACTGGCTCGGGAAGAATTGTCCCTGGCGGCATTTCTGACCACCTCCCTCCACCTGGCCGGATTTTATTCTGTGAACCCCGGTCTG
>Ga0315903_10001333_pt1 | contig 37337 bp, 32 predicted proteins | sample LakEriMetagenome_7_FD_203524 | JGI IMG/M metagenome (GOLD analysis project Ga0315903, IMG submission 203524) | Freshwater fungal communities from buoy surface, Lake Erie, Ohio, United States - Buoy 2 MA119 | ecosystem: Environmental > Aquatic > Freshwater > Lake | place: USA: Lake Erie, Ohio... | reverse complement strand
TGTTCTAGGGGTTAGTGGTAACAAGAAAAGACGTATCTTTGTTATATAAAATGTATTATTATGATTACGAAAAGTGGTGTAGACCTTAGTGTTTGCGCTTATTGTAAGACCACGTTGGATGACTACTCAAGAACTGTAGACCATCTATATCCTAAGAGTCGTGGCGGTAAGTTAAGCAATGACAATAAGGTACCTTGTTGCGGTCAGTGTAACAAGATGAAGGGCGACATGAATGTTGCGGAGTTTAGCAGGGCGTTAAGCGGATTGATTTTCTATGAGCATACTAGGCATAAGGAAAGTCTTTCTCATCTGAAGAAGATTAAGCTTAATGTTGATGGTATTATCGAGAAACGAAAAGCATAGTTATGGATAATCACATTGTTTACGACTTGGTCTTAATGGAGGCCGATAGGATTGCGTATTACCGTAGGAAGGAACTTGACCTTTACTACAAGGATGCGCAGGGTAACTTCATGACTATTGGGGAGGCGTACAGCGACGAGTCTGATGAGTTGATTGGAATGTTGCTTAAGAAGAAAAAGCTTCGTTATTGCGTTGCCTTCATAGACACCTTTGATTTGCAGGACGAGTTAAAGCCGTCGGCATTCAGGACGTTGCGTTTCTTCGTAAAGAACATGGCGTATGGAAATCATCTGAAGAAATATGGTATTAGGGATATTGTGAATGCTATGGGGTTAAAGACAGATTATGTCATCAGTAGCATCAAACAATTATGTGAGAAAGATATCCTTAGATTTACAGTCGAAAAAGGTAGAAGAGATTATATGGTCAACCCAACGGTATTCTATAAAGGCACGATGAAGAAGATGCTTTACTCTACCAAAGAATTTAATAACATGCCCAAGAGGGATTATGAACTTAATGTCATCGAAAGTAAACTCATAAACATTTTCTAATGGAGATAACTCGCCACAGCAGAAACGTGCATCAGATGCAGATGCAGGGAATGACAGTTCGGATTGCTATGCTTTCGGACTTACACTGGGATAACCCACATTGCGATAGAGACCTGCTTAAACGTCACCTAGATTATTGCGTAGAAAACGAAATTCCTGTGATGCTGAATGGCGACACATTCTGCTTGATGCAAGGACGTGGCGATAGACGTGGGAATAAGAGCGACATTAGACCTGAACACAACAACGCTAGATACCTTGACTCTGTAATCGAGACTGCGGTGGATTGGTTTGAACCTTATGCACACATAATAACTGTGATTGGATATGGGAACCACGAGACGGGGATTATCAAGTGGCAGGAGACGGACGTTATACAGCGATTCGTTGACTTGCTTAACTACAAAGCAGGGTCGAATATACAGACTGGCGGATATGGTGGATGGCTTATCATCAATCAGTTCCCCGGTGAAAGCACCACTTCTTCTATATCTACCAAGATTAAATACTACCACGGCTCGGGCGGTGGCGGTGTAGTTACCAAGGGAGCGATTAACATGACCCGTGCGCTTGAAACGTATGAGGGGATGGACGTGTTTACCATGGGACATATCCACGAAAACTCTTCTCGTAACGACGTGCGTGAAACGATTGACTTCCATTCAAAGACAGGATACACTATTAAGCACAAGAACATACACCTCATGCTTACTGGTACTTACAAAGAAGAATACGGAGAGGGATTCAGTGGGTGGCACGTTGAAAGAGGTGCGCCACCAAAGCCATTAGGAGGTAGAATTTTGGAGATACACTGCGCAAGAAATCAGTCAAATGGTTCAGAAATAAAAACAAAAATAATAGACAGTAGGAAATTTCCAATTTAATCGTATATTTGTAAACCTCATTGCATTTGTTCTCGCATATTTGGTTTTTTAGGTTTTCATGTTTAAGGGATGCCCTGCTTCGGTGGGGCATTTTTTTATTCAAAAAAGTTCGTAAAAATATATTCATTACATTTGTCCTAAACATTTTATTATGTTAGGAAAGATGATGGGCATTGACCCTAAGATGATTAAAAAAGACTACAGCTCTAAGAAGGTGAAGAAAGAAAGCGCCTTGAAAAAGTCTACGTCTAAAAATAAGGCAAGTGGCTGCAAAGGATAAGAGATATTATGATGCCATTGCCAGTATGGATAAGGATATTCGCAAGGACTATGCAGATGATGCACGGAACAATGCTAATGATAATAGAGTCCTGAAAAAGAAGATATGGGACTTATATGTAAAGGCGAGGTTCGCCACAAATCGTAAAAAATAAATCATGGGAACTACTCCAAGAAAAAAAATGACAATGGTTACTGACAACGATGGTTACGGTGCCGACAAAGGAAAATCTCAAGGTCGTAAAAAGCTAGTAAAGGGCTTGAATAAGGCTAAAGAGGTTTCTGAGAAAATCAAGAACTTGTACAATAGGGCTACAAAAAGAAAGACAATCTCTATGGAGATGGATGGTAAAACATTCACAGGAACAGAGAAAGTTGGTAAGCGTCGTTCGGTTACAAAGGTTAGCAATCCAATTTTAGGCTCAAGAAAGTCTGTTGAAACTTATGACAATAAAGGCAACACTAAACGTCAGCGTATCGTAGATAGAGATGCTTATGGAGGTAAAATGCAGGTCATCAAAAAGAAGTACTAATGCCACGCAAGAAAAAACAAATAATAACAGATAAAATAAATAGAAATCATGGGAAAAATTAAAGGAGCAATCAAAAAAGTAGTTCAAGAAAACAGCATGTTAAAGCTGAAAAAGAAAAAAGGGGTTTCAAAAGCAGTAGACAAACCTGTAGATTCTTTTTTAAAATTGAAAAAAAAGATAGTCGTACCTAAAATGACTCCAAAGAAAGCTGAGGCAATCAAAACTAATTTGCCGTCTGAGCGTATTCAATCTAGTACTCCTCAAATGTCAATGGCACAGATTGGGAAATCAATGTCTAAGAGTGGGCCACGCAAGAATCTTCGTGAGACTGCTGCTGCTGTAAAAGGCAAGTTGCAAAAAGCGTACAGCAAGGTTGTAGGAAAAAAGAAAGGATAATGCCACGCAAGATTAAACCCATAGACTTCACATGTTCGGCTCCTAAATCCTCGTTCAAGGACGAGGTAAAGCCGCCTATGCCTAAGTACTCTACGGATGAATATGTGGATTACAACAGAAAGAACAATGGTCTTGCTTTTCAAGGCAGACTAATTGATAAAAATCTTGACGCAATGTTTAAGACTCCAGGGTCAGGCGTTAAGTCAAATATAAGTCGTAGTAAAAAAACAAAAAATAAGTAAAATGGCAATGATGCAAAAAATGTCGCTTAATCAGGCGACTGGTATAGGAGACGGAAAGCTTGGAAAGAGAATTAAAAAGAAGACAAAAGAAATCAAGCGAAAAGTAAAGATGAAGCTTGGAAATCTTGGTGACGATATTCGTCGTGGTATTCGTGATTTGAAAAGCAAAGACTACTCAAAAAAAGATGACCGACAAGAAAGACGTGAAATGCGAAGAGCAAACCGAGGAGGTGCGTCTGAAGGAACTATAAAGGGAATCTCTGGAAGCGAGAATCAAAGCGAGCAAGCAGAAAGCAAAGGAAAATACTTCCAAGAAAGAAAATCTGGAGAGCGTCGTTTTGGTAAATACGCTAATCCTGTATTGTACAAAGCTGAAACAGTTGTTCGCAATATTGGTGACGCAATCGGTCAATCAAGAATGACTAGAAAAGAAAACAAAGGACGTAAACGTGCAATGCAAGATGCAGCTGGACCAACAAAGCGTAACAAAGACGTTATGGTTTGTAAGGAAGGTCAATGCCAAGCAAGATAAAATAAAATAGACCATATGGGTTTTGATTTATTTCAAGACAATATTGGTTCAAAGGGCGTGCTTACACAGGAGTGGAAGCCAAACCACGAAGAGTTTGAATATCCAAAAGAGTTTGTTGATTGGATAGACAGTATTAACTCTGGGTGGCAAAACAAATTGAAGTTCAAGCCCTTTGACTTATATTGCAAACAAGCAGACCTCTGGATGGAGGATACATCTGCGATACTGGATTACGACAATGAAGAAGACCAAATGGATTGGCTCTTCACGGAAATTCAGCGTTGTAAAGACAACACTCTTTACTTCTGTAACAAATATGGATTCATAAAAGAAGACCGTGCCGAGAATGGTATGTTACCATACAGAGCTTGGGATGCACAAAAGGTTCTTTTATTCCTATACGACTGTGGATATTCTATGATGATTGGTAAGGCCCGTCAGATTGGTTTTACCACTACCATGTGTCTTGCAGGAATGAAAAGCGCTAATCTAAACAAATCATTATTCATCAAGTTCGTTACCCACTCAAAAGACAAGGGTATAGAAATCTTCCGTGATAAGGTGAAGTGGACATACACTAAGATTCCTGATTATATGGCACAAGAAGTCAAGAACTGGACTGACCAAATCATGAACTTTGATAAGAAGGGAGACAGAAAAGGTCGTGACGAAGGTGGTGGTTCACGCTTCCAAGTAGATACTCCTGCCGTAGATGCAATCAACGGGGGTTCTCCATCTAAAGTGTTTGTGGATGAGATTGGTCTATTCGAGATTTTCGGTGAAATGATGCGTGAAGGTCGACCTGCATTGTTCAAGTTTAACCCAGAAACAGGCAAAATGACTATGCAACAGCAGTTCATCGCTTGGGGAACGGGAGGTGAAATGGACAAGGGTGGTTCTGTATTCGAGTCAGAGTTCAAGATGTGTCTTAAACAATGGAGAGAAAAAAACTATCAGTACGGAATTATACCGATATTCTTCAATGCATACGCAAGAAGAGGGGTTACAGACCAGCATATTCAAAACGAGCGTAAAGCATATCTAGCATTAGAGGGTACAAAGAAGGGGGAAACAGCTAAAGTTCAGTTCCACCAACACTACCCTATCACTATAGATGACATGTTCATCAGAAAATCACGCACGTTGTACCCAATTCATATGTGCAACATGCGACTAAATGAAATATATGGCAAAGATGTTCCTATTGAATATGGATATTTTGAACCAATCCTTGACATGTCTCAGCCAACTCCTGACCTCATTACTGATTTTAAAATTATTGGAGCGAGATGGGTAAAAACAGAGGCACGAGAAGACGTATCAACATCAGCAATCATCATACATCACCCACCTGAGGGGGAAATATGGAAGAACCGTTGGTATCAAGGTACCGACCCCATTAACTCAGAGACGGGACACTCCATGATGTGTAGTGCAATATGGGATGCGTACACAAATTCCGTGTCATCAGTTGTATTTCACCGTGATAAGAAGTTCAAATTCACATATCTTCAAGTATTACTGCAGAGTTTGTACTATGACCAACAAAAAAGAGGCGGTGTAAAGGAGCTTGTGGAGAATAACATCGGTGATATGCACGTTGACTTCCAGGAGATACATGGATTCAAGAATAAATTCACGGCAAATGCGCAGCTTCCTGACTACTTACAGACATTCGGTGGTAAATGGTTCGGAATATCAAATAAAACGAACACAGCGCCACGTATCATGGCTAAAACAGAGGAGATGATTGATTCATATGGACCAAACATTGACGTTCCATGGTTGTGGGAGCAATTAAAGACGTTTGTTGAGAAAGATTTGAAGTCTACAAATAGTCATAGACAGACAAGATACCAAGCTGCCGATTCACGATACGATTATGATGATGCCATCTTTGCGATTACGTTTGCATATATCAATGCTGTATCACATGCGAAGTATGAGCCAGAGAATATAAAGGGAGAAGGTACAGATAAGAAAGTTGTAGTTAGATTTGTCCAATGTAAAGAGACAAACTACAGAATGAAAAGAGCAAGAGTTGATAGGGATACAGGTAAGGTGCTTAAGATTCTTGATTAAAGTCAAGAAAGTACTGATTTCTTTGTACTTTACTTTTATCGAACCCTATGTCTTTGTGTTCCCAAACGGTTCCGTGCTTGTTTGTTTTAACTTCAACAAATATGTCTTGATTATCGAAGAAGTACTTAAGCTCTTTTTTTCCAAGCTTCTTAGCAGATAAATTTTTGTATATCATGCTTGTGTCTTCCCACATTTTATTTTCATTGTACCAGTACAAATGATATTCTGGCTTCTTTCTATCTGTTTCAAATATCGTAGTGATATAACTCTTCATGATAAAGTGATGTGTGCGGTCTTCTATGACCTCTATAATCTTATTGCTTGAGTACTTAGAAGATGTAGTCATTGTATACTGACGAGTTAAAAACAACATCGACTTCCTTCTCTAAATCTGCAGTTTTCATAACTACATAATTAGAGTTCTTGTCGTTAACCCAACAAATATATGACTTTCCAATTTTTAAATTGGTGTTTTTTTCTATTATTTTTTTATAGACCCCTAACTGTAGCGAGTATGTGTTGTACTCACATTCGGAAAGATGTTGAAGACCATTGGTCATTTTATTCTTGTACTTACTGTAAGTAGCTATCTCTTTGTTTGTCTTGTAATCCCATATCTGAAGCTCACTATCAACCACATTATAGAACAACTTGTCAAGCATTCCGCAGATGCGCAAATCTTTATCTCCAACCACAAGCTCTGCTCTTACTAACAATAGGGTGTTGATATAATCCTTGTAGAAATTATCAATCATAAACGTCAAGTCTTGCGCCCCGGTGCTTCTATCTACTTCATAGTGCTTATTGGTAAACTTCAACTCTGCGTACTTATGCAGTTCAGTTCCTTTTGACGTTGATGCGTTCTTGATGTCTTCCCATTCTTGAATTACATCTGCGACGATTAGGCCGTTTTTCGTTGCATATTTTGCGGCGATTATTTCTGTTTCAAATGGCTTTTTGAATTTAGACAGCAACGTAGTAACAGAAGTACATCGTAATCCATCGTAGAAGTATGAGTGGTCAGACTCATCAAATACGATTCCATTGAACTTGTTTAACTCAGAGAATACTTCAAACATAATTACAGCTCTACTGCTTGAAACTCTTCTACTTCTTGCAACAATGCTTCAACAGCAGCTTCTGCTTCTGCGTCATCATCTGTGTATGGTCTGAATCTGTTTGCTAAAAAGAATTTGTATTTGCAGTCATCAGGCAATTCAATCTCTGACAGTTTGTATCCCATCGCCATGTGTTGTTTAGCAAGGTACTTTGCATCTACTACCGTGTAGATTTCTCCTTTCTCAATCCAAAGGTGTGCAGGGAAGTCTGCTGGTCTTGCGTTTGAGTTAACGCATACTACTCTAAATGTTTCCATGTCTTTCAAATAAAAAACCCTCACCCTTCTGTGATACGGCACATAAGAGCAAGGGTTACTTCGTTGGGTAGAACGAAACCTAATTTCCTTATCAGTCCGTATTCTGATGTAGCAAAGTTAGACACATTTTTTTAACCACCAAATTTTTAATCATTTTTTTTACGAGTTAAGAAAAAAAGAAAAAGTAAAAGAAAAGAAAGAAAGAAAAGTGGAGTAAAAGAAAGAAAGAAAAGAAAAAGAGTACATATATTCGTATATACTACGTATATACTCTATATATACTCCAAAAAGAAAAAAAGAACATTCGTCAAAACTTAAAAAAATTGCTATGAAATAATGATTAATTTTGCTTCAATCTATGCACGGTGCATGGTTATATTTTTTTTTAACCTACACAGATGGAGACATCGGTGTTTAATTTATTTTTATCATGGCTTTTAATTACAGATTGCCTCAAATTACTGCGGATTCAGTTACGATTCTGAACACGCCTACAGCTGCTACTGACGTTGTTCTTGCTAGTGGTGGATTAACAGTTAAAGACGAAGGTGGAAACCCTTCTCTTGTTGTTAGAGCTAACGACTTGTTGAGCTTTACTTATGCAGCTAACAATGCTGGTACAGCTAACGCTCGCTCTATTGTTTTAACTTTAGTTCCATTGAACGCTAACACAACTTATGTGTTGACTGTACATGTTCCTTACCTAATCAACTTCTTTGGTGGTGGTCAAGAAACTGGAGCTATCTACCAAACTCGCACGTACACGATTGGATTTGGAGATGGTACAGCTACTCCTCCAACTGTTGATGGTATTGGAAATGCATTTGCTAATGCAATTAACGCTGACAACAACGCTGCTTTCTCTGCAACATACACTAATGCAACTGACACGTTGTTGATTACTGCTGATTCTGCATTTGGTGGTCCTTTGGAGATTACTGCTCCTCTTGGTTCTACAAACACTAACACAACTCCTTGGGTTTCTCCAGTTGGTTCTAACGCTGAAGTAGTTGGTTACGCAGGTAACAACCCTTACGCTACTGCTGCTGCTTACCGTCGTTACATCGTTCGTTACCGCAAAATGGTTCGTCACAGTGCTGTAACAGGATTGCAAGTTATCAAGCCAGTAAACGCTCTTGTTTACTTGGATAACTCTAACGGTGGTACTGCTGCTACTGTTACTAAGTTGACTTCAATCCTTGATGGTTCTTACGCAACTACTGCGGATTACCTTGGTTGTCCAGCTGTGTAATAAATTTTATTACCTTTACGGGGTGGGGATTAATTTCTCCACCCTTTATTTAAAAATATGGAAGAGAAACAAGTCGATGTAATCCTCTTCGGATTAGAAACAGAAGGAGACCTTAGACTTGAATATCCCGAGCTTGCTGAGACGGAAGAGTTCAAGAATCTCAAGGTTAAAGAAGTAAGACTCTGTTGGTTGTTGGGGAATAGAACATCACCCATCTACAAGCTGAGCAAAAGAGACAGACTAAGCAAAGCCCTTGAGCTTGTTTATGGTCAATACTACGACAGACATTCTGAGGCAAAACTACTTGCAACGGGAGAGATGCCAGACCATATTCGATTGGGAATTAAGCGTATGGAAACATACACCCCGGAGTACAGATTAAGGGCAAAATTGTTGAGTCAGTACATGTTTGAAATGCTAAATAACATGGTCGTATTGGATGCGACAACAGTGGCGTCCATGGACATAGATGAGAAAAAGAAATATACCGACCTAATGATAAAGGTTCACGAGCAACTGCCCGATATGGTAAAAAGACTTGAGACCTCTTATGGAATCAAGACTACGGACAGAAAAACGAAGAAACAAGTTATGGTTGGAATAAACGATGTATTGAGATAGTATGAGTTATATTTTCAGCACAGGAAACATCAGACCGAATAGGCTGACTTCCAAAAAAGACAAGACGTACCACAAGGACTATGCAAAGTACTGTCTGTCTGCGATGAGTAATTACATCTACCGAAGATATATAAACAAGTGCCTTATCAACTGGTCTTTCTTCAAGGGAGGAGACGGCCAGTGGATTTTTGATGAGGACGTTGAGAGTTTCTTTCTCGATGAATCAGGTGACATTCGTAACCGATTAAAGTGGACTAAAAACGTAATCAAACCAATGGTACAGCAGTACGTTGGTAATGCTATTCGTTTGGCTTATGACGCTAAAGCCACTTGTATTTCAGACTTCGTAATTAACAAGCGTGAGTCTGAATTAGCTAAGCTTAAAACATATCAAAAAATTGCCGACACATATCCATTTTTTAAGGATATGATTAAGGATAACACAGGTGTCCAAGATACAGAGTTTGAGACAGAGCAAATGTTCTATAACACCTTTGTTGAAGACTACGAGAAAGACATAAATAACCTCATCGAGTTTGTTGCGCAAGAGGTTAACATGGATGAGTTGAAGGTTCAGATTACTCGTAACCTTGCTCTTTGTGGTATCGGTATCTACAAAGGATACGAGGCGAATGACATCTATTGTGCAGAAGCAGTAAACCCATTGTTTTTTATTTGGGATATGTCTGCCAAAAAGCCTGACTTGCGTGATGCTGAGTTCATGGGTGAGTGGTACTACATGGATGCTCCAAGTATCTTTGAGCGATTCCAGGACTTGACCAATCAAGAGCGTGAGGCAATCGAGAACTACGGAAATCAAAATACACACAACGTACATAAAATCATTAATGGTATCTACACGCAGGCAGCAGGTAAAGTTCCTGTTTACGAAGTATATTGGAAAGACCTTGATAAGCGTGAATATGGGTGGGTACTTGACGAGTATGGGTATCCGTACTATACAATGATTAACAACCCTGATTCAAAATATACTGACAAAGACTTGATTAAGCCTGCGACAGACAAGCATCAAAAAGAAATGGGTGATAAGAAGAAACATACAATCTATGTTGACATTCTTCGTTACTGCATTTTATTACCACAAGAAGAGATTGGAAATGGATTAGGAGATATTATCCTTGAGTACGGAATTGCTCCTTACCAAGAGAAGAATCTTTATGACCCTGCCAATGTAAGATTCCCTTACAAATGCTATACATGGGTATATGACCGTGGAGATGTATTGACTCCGCTTGATGATGTTATTGACCCACAAAGATTCTTGAATAGAACGCTATCTGTAGTTGAATCGCACATGGCTAACATGCGTGGAACTGGTACAGTTATCTCTAAGTCTGCGGTAGATGACCGAGATGGAGAGGCAGATATTACAAGAAACATCAACGCTTCAAAGCCAATCTTTGTCGACACAGACCGTGTTGGTTCGGTGCAGAACGCTATAGGAACATATGGTACAAACATTGGTGGAGGAACCCTTGAATTGTTCAGTGTTATCCAACAGGTACAGAATAGTATCCAAGATGTTACAGGTGTTAACGAGGCTATGACTGGAACTCAAGGGGGTAGTGATGTTCTTGTGGGAGTTATTGAGGCGCAGATTCAGCGTGGTTCATTGGTTCAAGAGCCTTTCTATTGGGCGCTTACATCAATCCTTCGTCAAGCATACGAGCATATCGCTACTGTTGGTAAAATGGTTTACCATGACAACCCACGTAGATTGGCTCAAATTGTTGGAGACAAAGGATTCCAAACAATCAACATTACTGAAGACGATTTGCTACAAGATTACAGAATCTTTATTAAACGTGCAGAATCTCCTGAGCAAGGAATAAACAACGGAAACACATTGCTGTTTACTCTTCTTCAGGCTCAGATGATTGACCAACAAATGTTTGCTGAACTATTTAATCGTTCTACACCTGATTCTATTGCGAATGCTATCCGCAGATTCCAAAGAGATAAGATGCAGGCTGATTTCATGGCTCAGAAAGATGCTACCAAAATGGAAGCTAAAAACAATGTTGCTATGGCTGAGCAGGCAGACCAAATGGCTCAACAGCAAGAAGGCCAACAGCAGATGGCTATGGATATGCAGCAAATGGCACATCAACAAGATATAGAAAAAATTGCATTAAAAGAAGGTGCAAAAAATGAAAGAGAGCAGGCTAAAATAGATAGCATGCAATAAATGTGTAATTTTGACAAAAATAAATAAGTATGAGCAACGACATCTTTGAAAGAGAAGTTGAAGCTGCATCAGGTCAAATGGAGTATAATGACTCTTTTGACGTGTCTGATTTAGACGCTGAATCGCAGGAACAACTAAGACAAGTTGAGGCTTTAGCAAGAATGGATGAATCATTCGCTAATTCCCAAGAGTACCAAGACTTGATGAAAAGCTTGAATTCAAGCCGTCAAGCAGCATCGAATGACGATGATGATGAGGAGGACTATAATGAAGACGAGGAAGACGTAGACCCAGAGGATATCTTTGGAGTTATGAAGCCTCAGAAGCAGAAGGAAATCCAATTAACCTTTCAGCCTAGCAAGGAGATGATTGGTTTTTTGAATAATCATTATGGCATTAAAGATGCATCTACGTTCTTTTCATCGGTAGATACTTGGAGACAGCAAGCACAACAGGGTTCTGAAATTGAGAAGAACTTTGAAGCGCTAACAGCTGACTTGCAAGCATTGCCACCAGAGATTAAAACCGCTGTCGAATTGTGGGCGAATGGTGAAGACCATATGTCTGCATTTGAGATGACGCAAAGACTGGACTTCTCAGCTGATTTTGCAGACCAAGACGTTGAGAGCCTCGTTCAGCACTATTTGCCTGATGAGTACGACGAGTTAGCCGAAGCCTATGAAAATGGTGAGATTGACGAAGACGAACTCGAAGACAAAATGATTTTGTTGGCGAAATCAACAAGACGACTGTTCTCAGGAGAGAAACAAGCGTTAGATGAAGAGCGTGAGGAGTTCCTCGAGCGTCAGAAGAATGAATTTCAGATGATGAAGAAGAGCGCACTCCTTTCCGCAGAGAATCTAAGTAAGGCTTACCCTAACTTCAGTAAGTCCGAAGTTTCAAAAATTCGGAACATCTTGGTAGAGGGGAAAGTGGACAGTTTGTTTATGAAGCCCGATGGGTCGTATAACGATGATGCTGCAGAGCTAGTCGCATATGCGGTTTATGGCAAGAAAATGTTGGAGTCCGTCAAGAAGGTAGCTGAGAGGTCAGGTGAAAGTAAGGCGAATCAAAAGATAGTTGATTCAAGTCCTAAGTCAGTCAGAAAGCAGAAGTCATCAGGTTCGATGAATCCTGCAGGAATGGAAGGCTATGGTCACTTGAGTGGAGTATTTAAGAATGACCCTTACGCTTAATAAATTGTAAACTAATTAATTGTTTAACTATGTCATTGTACAACGACAATTCAACGAAGTTCTCGAACCAGAACATTAACTCCGTAGGTTCCGAGTATGCTTCATTGTACGGACACGATATTTCGTTGTTGGTACAGAAACTTACTAACCGAGCTATCTTTGATGCTGCTCCACAGCAGTTCATGGATTTGAAGCTCCTTAACATGGTTCCTGCAGAGCAAGTGAATTCTGACGAATTCTTCTATCAGGAAATGGGTTATCAGCGTGAGCCACTTGTAGCTACTGCAGCTTCTGCAGCTGTTTCTTGGCCTACTACGCAGACTATCTCTGTTGCTTCTGTAGACAACATCTCTACTAACACAATCATCTCTTACCCTAACGGTCAGAAAGGTAGTGTTACTGTTGTTGACACATCTTTGTTGACAATCACTGTTTCTCCTTACAACGGAGACACTTTGCCAGCAGTTGCTATCAGCGATGTTCTTGCTAACGTATCTACAGTTGACCACGATGGTTCTGAAGGTTTTGCTCAGTACTTCCGTGCTTCAACAATCGAGCGTAACAACTACATCCAGTTGTTCAACAAAGCTATCCGCTACTCAGAGGTTGAGCTTCACAAGTTGAAGAACATGGGTACAACTTCTAACTTCCTTGAAATGGAGCGTAATGCGATGTTTAACCAACACCGTATTGACCTTTCTAACGCATTCTGGACAGGACAAAAAGGTGAGGTTATCACTCAGAATGGTACTCCTGCTAAAACAACAGGTGGTGTATTCACTGCTATGCTTGAGGCTGGTTCTCCAAATGCACTTGCTACATCAGGTACTTTGGTTGACGCATTCGAGGACATGATTCTTTCTTCTGAATATGGTGAGTATGGTGCTGCTCGTATGGCGTACATGACTCCTCGTATCCACCGTATGCTTTCATTAGCTTACAAAGAAGAATTGACTCGTTACGCACCAAACGACGAAATCGGATTGTTGAACTTGAAAGAGGTGAACATCGGTTCTTCTCGTATCGTTCTTGTTCCTTACAAGCGTTTTGAAGATGCTGCATCATTCCCTAGCTCTTTCGCTAACCGTATCTGTATCCTTGATATGAAAAACATCAAGCGTACACAACTTTGGGGTGAGCGTTCTGGAGACACGTTGAAACTTGAAGACGGAGTTCCAAAGCGTTATGGAGATGTATGGGTTGACTGTAACATGGGAATCAAATTCCACAATCCACTTGCTTGCGCATACGTTGATATTCCAATGTAATAACAACAAACATATAATAGGGGAGGGCATAAAACTCTCCCCTTTATTTTAACATTAAGATTATGCCGATTAAAAAAGAAAAAAAAGATGTGGTTGCCCCAACTGAAAATTCAGTATTTGAGGAATCACACAACACGTCACTTTTTGAAGAAGTGAATGAAGAAGCTGTAGTTGAAACTAAGCCTGTAGTTGAAGAGAAAGAAACATCTTTACCATTGTCTCTTGTTCAGAAGATGATGAAAGAAATGGAGGAGAAGTTGATGAACAAATTCTCTAATCAGCTTGAGAAACTGAAGACTAAAAAAGCAGTTGAACAGCTTGATGAAGACCTTGCTTATGTCGCAGAATTGGAAGAGGATTGGTTGGACATTCCTGTAGTGTTTTTTGCCTTCTCGTTTAACTTCTCTATCCATGGTGATAAGAAGCGTGGGATTGAAGAAGAACCACCTGGAGGAGCCGTTAAATTCCAACCCTTGATTCGTACAAAGCGTAGAGGTCAAAAAGGCATTCAGGTAATTTCCGTATCTTCGGTAAAAGTTCAGTCCAAGCAGCTTATGAATTACTTACGAAGCCATAGCCAATTTGGAATTGCGTTCTATGAGAGCGTTGGTTCGGTTATGAGTGTAGATGCTACATGGGCGCAAAAAATGGTTGAAGCTCAACAATCAATCACACGATTGTCTGATATTCAAGTGATTGCACGAGCTAAGCAAGAAGGAATCTCTGTATCTCAAAGCCCTGAGTCTATGAGACGACAACTTGTTGAAAACATGGCAAAACGGTCTATTGACCAACAAGATAAAATGCTTTACGGGAATTTGAGAAATTCAGTTCTCGATAAAGACGGAAGAAGTATAACAGAAAAAACTATCGGGTAATCATGATTTTGGCGCAAGATTTACGAGACCAATTAGCTTTCGCTTTAGATGCGGAGGGGTCAGACCATTATAGGGATGACTTAGACTATATCCCTGCAATTAACGCAGCGGTAAAGTGGCTAACAAATATCGTAAATGCTGCATATGGCCAAGATAAATTAAGCGAAGAGTTTTTTAGAGATTTAGCATACTCTGGGGTGTTTCTAACAAGTGACACCTCAAGAGTATCTCTCAATATATTTCCAAGCGAAGTGTGGACTATATTATCAGTTCTCGCAAAGCCTAAAACAAAAGCTGCGGCAGGAGTTCCTGTTCCAGCGACACCTGATTCTACAAGGAGCTACTACCTTCCGAATAGAATCCACTTATCATCAAGCGATGCTTGTAAAAGACTGAATGTAGAAGAATGGTCTTTAACTTCTGAGAACCCTTTTGAGGCAGGATACCAAGGTAGTCAACTTTGCCCTGCTCTTCGATTGTATGCTTATTTGTCTCCGTATAACTATAATGGAACATCTAATACAAACAAAATGGCGGAGATTGAAATTAGACCAACTGAAGTAAACAAAGAAGTAACAATAGTTTGGGCTAAGAAGCCATCTGTAATCACATCACTTTCTCAAAGCATAGAGTATCCTAATAGCGTATTCCAGTTGTTATTTGATAAAGCTTTGAATTATATAGCGTATAAGCAAGGAGACCAAACTACTCTTTACTCTGTTTCAACTGCAGACATTCAGCAACTAATAAGCACTTTGTGATATGACATATAGATATTTGATATACGACTTAAACAAGAATTTTAGTCAGGCATTTGATGATGCAGATTTTACGCTAAATCAAATTATGTATTGGGTAATGGTTGTGTCCAATAGATTGCGTACACAACATTATTTATCAACAAAGTCAGACTTATTTGTTTCTACGTTTAGTAGCGTTACCGTTCAAACGGACGCAAAGGGTAGAAAGTACATAGATTTACCGTCTCAAGTGATGGACTTACCTAACAATTTAGGTATAGTATATATCACATACAATGTAGACACATGCAAATGTGAAGGACCTAACTTTGCTCAAGTGTGGTTCTCTCCTACAAACATTGGTTCGTTACAGCATTTATATCTTGACGAATACACTAAGCCAAGTGTTAAAGTTCCTTATTTCTATCGTGTAGGTCAATCTGTTGATGGAGTATCTGTAAACAGAATCTACTTGGTAGGGGTAGAGTGTATAAACATTCAAGATGTAGAGATAGCAATACGCTCAACATTAGACCCTCAGACTTTGTGTAGTCTTGATGAAGAGGTTAACTTACCTGATGAATTGATACAAGAGTTGATGATGCAGGTATTGCAGTTGGGTCGATTCGTTATGTTGATGCCTACAGAGAATATCAATGACGGTGAAGACGATGCGGAACTTGATAGTCAAATGTACGCAAACAGAGCTATTAACCTGCCTGATGCCACATCAGTACAACAAACAGAACAATAATGACATCTCACGACTTTGTATCAGTAGACCACTTACTTGCTGAGATTACAGCAACAGTAAATGACACAGAATTTAGAAATGGATTCAATAAAGGATGGTATATCTCTCGCATTCAAGATGCGATGCAGGAACTATCTTTTGATACATTTTGGCAAAAGGTAACTCATGACTTTGAGATGCCTGAGAACTGCCGTATCAAGATGCCAGAAAACACATTCAATCTTCGTGAGCTTTATCTATACAATGGTACTTTGTGTAATCCACAAAAGACTCAAGTAGTTTATTGGAAGCGATTGTTTGACAATAGCTACGATGGAACAGGGTACACAGCAAAGGTGAAAGATGACGGAAGTAACGCTGTCGATTTGTTCCAACCTAACCAACGATTAATGCAGCATAACCTTCAAGGGTTCTATGGACCTAAGTACTACTATAACATTAGTGGGGACGGAATTGTTATGTTCAGCAAGGAGTGTAAAGAATTTCCATACGTTAGAATGCGATTAAATGGAATGGGCGTTCCGAATGGAGACTTGCCTATTGTTCCACGTTTCTTTGAGCGTGCAGTAGTAGACTATGTAGAGGAGAAATTCTACAACGCTATGAAGTCTCGTGACCCAAGAATGTATCGACCATTGTGGTCAGATGCTTCATTAAAATTAAATGACTTGACCAATGGAAGTTGGAACAAGGCTCGTAAAAGAATTAAGGCTATGGATACTCGTGAGAAGGAGTCCATGGAAGAGTATATCAGTTCAATGTACCATAAGTAATGGATAAGCCAAAAATCCTTATTCGCTTAACTTCTCAATTAAAAGAGAAGGGGGATAAAAACGCTTATTCAAATGCATTGGGCATTCTGCGAAAGAATGGGATTATAGAGCCTAATTCTCTTAAGCTGACTGAAAAAGGAAAGGTAAGGGATAAGATGAGCGCAGAAGAGCGTGCTATAGAGCGTAGAATGAGAAACACAAACAACGATGCTGAAGATTACATATACGACCCAAAGACCAATCAAGCAACTCTTAAATACGGAAGAAAAGTAAAATGAGTACTGCTAAGAAATCGAATCCAAAGCTTTGGAGCAGAATTGTATCTGAGGTTAAGTCAAGCTCAAAGGGCGGAAACTCTGGACAATGGTCTGCACGAAAGGCTCAGCTAGCTGTTGCCAAATACAAGAAAGCAGGAGGTGGATACAAGGGCGCTAAAGGCTCTGATAATAGCCTATCGAAGTGGACTAAAGAAAAGTGGGGAACCAAGAGTGGTAAACCAAGTCTAGAGACTGGAGAGAGATATTTGCCAAAGGCGGCAAGAGAGTCATTGTCTTCTAAAGAATACAGCAGAACATCAAGAGCAAAGAGATTGGGCATGGCTATGGGAAAACAATTTGTACCACAGCCAAAAAGCATTAAAGAGAAAACAGCTAAATATAGAGACTGATGTCATATTTAAATGCCAATATACCAATCATAAACTGTTTAATCAGAAACGAATTTTTGTTTAATCACAAAAAAGGTCACAAAGAGTTTACTCCATGTGACGTTCATTCGGTTGCCTCAATACAAGGTAGAACACCTTTGTTTGAAGCATTTCTTGAGAATGGTGTTAATTGGACGAGAAGACCCATTAGTGCTTTCGCATGGAAAGAAGAAGCCGAAGAGTTGCCGTTGACTGAATATATCTATTGGGATTGTTTCAGCCCGTACATTGACGTAAAAGTTAGGGAGAGACTATCAGGGTTAAGAGCTGACCTAATATCAATTACAGGAGTAAAAAGACAAGGAATTTACTTGTTTACACTTGATTGGTCTCACGAAAATAGAAACAACTTAGACCTAGGGTTTTCTGAAACGCCAGAACATAAGTGTGGGCATCTATTTAAAATGGATAATGGCAACTATTTTATCTATCCAAACAATAGAATTATTTGGTTTGATAGAGCTTGGACATTTGAGAGAATAGACAAAAATCCTGGGTACGAAATTGACTTGAATATTTATTCAGTCGAAAACAAAACATACCACTCAACAGATTACTCTTATATTACTGAATTCAAAAAAGAAGATTGATATGGCTTCAAAAGTTAACAAAGACTCAATGCCGTGTAATAGTCCACGGCCTGCTAATGATGGTAAGCATAAGCGTGTGGTTAAGGCTTGCGCTGACGGTCAAGAAAAAATTGTCCGATACGGAGCTAAGGGTTATAGTTCAAACTACAGTCCTGAGGCACGAAAGCAATATAGAAAGCGACATGCGAAAGAAGCAAACTCATCTAAGCTAACAGCAGGTTGGTGGGCTTTCCATGACTTGTGGAGCAAGGGTTCTACAGTATATCGTGAAGGAAAATCATCAGGCAAGGGAGAACGATTCGCAAAGAAAGGTAAAGCAATTAAAAAAGCAATGGCATGAGAAGAGGTTTGACGGGCGCTATGAGCGCAGGTAAAGACGCAAGAAACAAGCCTACAAGTACTCCTTCTCGTGGATTAGGAGATACTATAGCGAAATTCACCAAAGCGACAGGTATTGATAAAGTTGCTAAATTTGCAGCTAAGGCAGTGGGCGCTGAAGACTGTGGCTGTGATGGCCGAGCAGAAACTTTGAATAAAGCGTTCCCATACAAAAACAAATAGCATGAAGCAACAGCACCATCCTACAGATACAAGGACATACGAAAAGGGAATATCTTCTGATACAAACAAGGAAATACTTGGAGCAAGTGAGGAAGGTGGACATGTAGACGCATTGAATATGCGTAGTATGCCTATGGATGGAAACAACCTTGCTGCTAAGAAAATAAAAGGAGAAGACCTTAACTACCCAAACATAGACAACAGATGTTTCTTAGAGGTTCCAGGAATCATTGATGAAGGATATGTTTGTATGATGACTCAAGAGATTGATAATCATATCATTGAGATTTGGGCGCACCCTGAATATGAGGACTATCCCCCATTCATGCGTGTGGACGGTCAGATTGTCCTGATGAGTGAAAACTTTCCCGTTGACCTAGACCACCCATTGCAGTATCACAAGAACGAAAACTGCGTGAGTGGTGAGTTCTATATCACGAACAACAATACACCTCCAATGGTATTCTCGTTGAAAGACTTGATGACCCATTCTGGTATGCTTCCTGGCACAGAGTGTGACCTTACATACTTTGACTTATTCAATATAGACAAGTACACTATTCAGTCAACTGGTATATTGCATAAACCATTGTTTATTAAGCAAACTGCTTCAGCGTCAGGAGTTTATGATTCAGTGATTGGGGGAACAGGAATACCTGTTGGTAGTTACTCTTACTCATATCGCTATGTAACCACGCAAGGAGACAGAACACCTTTCTCTCCATTTACGGAATTGATTCCAGTTGTAAGAAATAGTAGCACAGCATTCTCTCCGTACTTTCCAAACACACGGACATTTTCGTCTGTACCTGATATAAATAGCAATACGCCATACGGAAACCACATCAGAATAAAGTACGAAAACAACTCTGACTTTTCTTTCATAGAAATCAGAAGAGATTCTTGGTACACTGGAACACCTATAGATGTGCCACCAGTATCTGAGGTAATCGGAAGTATTCCAATTACGGCAGGTTTAAATGTCATAAATGTTCTTGATAGAGCAAGTGGAACATTTGAAGGTGCAGTAATCCTTGACTTAGAAGAACAGACAAATCAATTCAATTCCGTTGAGCGTGCGAAGTCTATTCGCTACTTTAACGACAGATTGTATTTGATGAATATTGCGTATAAACCTAAAGACTTAGGTGGAGCTATAACATTCGTTGATGATACAGAGCCTGTGTTTCCTGTGATTCAAAAGCTGTTTAAGCAAGGACATAAGAATGTGTACAACGCTGCTATACACAAAAGCTACATGCGTGGAGAAAAGCATGCGTTCGCAGTTGTGTTGTTTGACGAAAAACATAGTTCAACATATGCAGAGCAAATACCGGGTAACGCATTAAACTATCAATTCCCTAACCGAAGAGAGCCACTATCAACGGAATCTTTAGGTATGTCTTATATGGGAACTGTTTACGCTCGTGACGTTGATGGGAATATAAACCAAACGCATGAGGTGTTTGACCACTACGATGCTGTAAGAAGAGAGGCTTTTGATGATAGCAACGGAGACTACTTGATTTCAGTTAAGGAAAATGACCCTTTCAATGTATTGACTCCTACGTCTCAAAATGATTCAGACACTACATATCAATATAGAATAGACCAAGAAGTAGGTTTGGATGGAACTCCAACTGAAGACTTTAATCCTAAAGGGTTTGGATTGGATTACTATTCAATGGGTTATGCATTTAAGGGGATTGACACATATCCTGAAGAATGGTCTGATGGTTTCTCTGTTGTTCAGACAGACCCTGCTATGCGTGTGGTTGCCCAAGGCTTTGGATTCTATTCATTATCTGAAGCAGAGAAGCTTGGTCAAGCTGATGGAGCAAAGAGTACAGATTCAATTTGGGCATATTTCCCAGATTTGGAATTATTGTATCCTGAGGTGTACGAAGATGTATTGAATAATCCTACGAGTTACCAAATACAATTTGTTTCTCCTCTTGGTTACTACACAGAGGTGTATTCTCACATCAATGATGTAATTGATATTAGAGACAAGGGTGCAGACATGATTGTCTATCCACGAATAATTCGTGATGGTATAGATGCTGATGATGGGCAAGCAGTATTTAATCCTGTATTGGAGGCTGATACTGGTATATTAGACCCATTCACTGGATACAACTATATCCCTTATGGTAAGTTTACCAATACAACAAATAGTGATTCTCCTGCTTTCCCTTCCAATGGAAACGGAAACGCAGTATTTGATATTTTACAGACAAGCAACGTAACTACATATTCTGGTTCTCAGTCTTATTTGAACATTAAAGTTGATGCTCAAATCTATAACGAGACAGGGCCTAACTCTTCTACCAATCCTAACTTAAATGCAGATGATGCAGGAGTTATGGAATGGAGAGAGCCAATGTATGTAGTGAACTTGATTAAGAACTCAGACATAAACCCTGGGCTTACTACTCAGTATAAGTACTGCGCTAATTATATTAAGTTCAACTCATTAGTGCTTGAATCAAATGGGGCATTAAATCAATCAGCACAACTTGTATCTGAAAGATGGGAAGATTGTATTCCTACGTTTACTGGAGAGGTAAATAATGACTACGCAGCATACTACAGATTTGTTTATGTTGTTGACGAGTCCTTAGTAGAGAGAAGATGGTTGAACGTAACAAATGAATCAGCAGGATTTATCTCTGGTATCTTAGCAACATTGTCTTCTTTTGGCTCTGCGACTGTAACTGACGTATCAGGTACATACACCATCTATGGAATATATACACATACTCAGACTCAGGATGACATGTGTCCTATATTCACATTGAACTTTGATTTCATTTTGGGATACGAAGACTATACATCCATCCCATTAGGAAGCAAGGTGTATGTTAAATACGACAATAGAATTCCTATCCGTATATTCAATGGAGACACCTATGTGAATGAATCTGTATGGGCTGTAATGGATAATGAATATGGTCCAACTGGAGAGCCTAAAGATTCTTTGGCGACATTCACTTGGAACATCCCATTCCCATATAAGAGTTACGAATATGCCGATGGATATAGAGTTTGGCAAAACACAAGTCCATGGAACTATGCATCAAACTCTGATAAATTCAAGTTCAATGAAACTGGTATTCGTGGAGCATGGATTCGTCAAATGATTACGATGTGGACTGCGGAGACACGAATCAATTTGTCTTTTGCATTCAACAATGAGTCTCCAGAAAAAGCTAACATTGACCAACACTTCCCGTTAATCAACTATATTACTCGTCCTTACAAGTGGCAAACGGGTAGCGAAGAAGATAGAACTACGTTTGAAAATAACAACAATCTTAATCCATTGTACTTCAGCAAGTATGGGTACGAATGGAATTGGTGGTCATATGGAGGATTTAGATTTAGCCCTCAAACAAACATTGATTACACAAAGAGTCAGACCACAACCATATATACATCAACGCCTGCCGTTGGCTTTACAGAACAGTCGGATTATTGTACACGAATCATTTGGTCAGAAAGACGACCAATAAACATTCAGAACACTCCGACTGTAAAGACTTTTGCTGCTAATAATTACTTTGATATCTCTGATGACACAGGGGAAATTAAGTTTGCATTCAGCTCATTATCTAACGACAAGGGTAACAACCTTTACGCTATTACAGACAGCGGAGTGTGCTTGTTGCTCGTAGACAAGAGAATCATCCATGAAATCAATGCGAATGAACTAGCAACGATTGGTTCAGACGTTGGTGGAATTCTTAATCAACTTTGGATTGATAGAACGATTGGAATGACTGATGAGACTTGGAGAAGTTGGGCAGAGTACTCAAATGTTCTATTCTTCATTAACGATAGAGGGGCATTTGGATTTAGCGACAACGAACTCACTGAGCTTAGCCGTAACGGATTCTACGAGCTGTTTGAAAGACAATTCTTATCTAAGCTTAAAGATGGGTACATAAGTAATCTTTGTGGAGTATATAACGTAAAGAATAAAGAATACATATTCAACATTGAATTTGACAGAAATCATTCAACTATGATTTACGGTGTAGACCAAAAGGCTCTACAATGTCAAAGCTCATACAATTACGATAAGTACCTTCAGCTTGGTCACAAGTTATATGGTATGCGTAATGCTCAGACGTTTGAACTTGGGATTGGGAATACATTGTTTGACGGAGACATCACTTGCTACATTGCAGGCGTATCTGATAAGGACGCTTACTTTGATAAAGAGTTTATCCGCATCAGGGTTAACTCTCCATCTAAGCCAGAACAGATATACTTCTACGACAGCTACGATGATTACAAGACTAACAACTATTCATCCGTTGTTGATGCTGTAGCTAATCCAATATCCATTAAAGATTACTATGGATACGAGTGCTATATCCCAAGAAAGGATTTAGCTCCACACTATAGACAACAAGGACGTGTGCTTATCTTTAAGATTGTTAGCACTACAGATGAAGAGTTCTTAGTGGTAAGCACGGGAGTTCAATATAAAGCATTGAAATAATTCATATTTTTGTAAAAACGAATATTATGGGAAAAGGGGTCGGAGACGCTGTAAGAAATATAGGTGGTTCACTAATGGGGGCTGCCCAAATTGGTATGGGATTACGTCAAAGAAAGAAGGCTGATGCCTTACTTCCTACACCAGAAGATAGATTAAGCCGTGGGTACTTGAACATGATTCAAGGAAGACGCAGAGCTTTACAAACTGGTACAGCTAACAATACAGACCGTGCTGCTGTTCGTCAGCTGATGAAGAGCATGGGTACTGCAGGGTTCCAAGCGGGAGGACAAGTAAACACAGGCGTGCTATCACAATTACTTTCACAACAAGCAGAGAACATGCGTGCTGCTAGTGCCGCTGAAATGGGTCAATTAACTCAGCAAGAAGGCGCTCAAGTAGGTGAGATGGCTCAAAGAAAATCTGACCTTGGAATGTATCGTTCTCAGACTATGGCTGCTCGTGCAGAAGGTAATGTAAAAGCAGGAGGTGAAAACCTTATGGCTAGCATTATGGGCGCACAAGGTCAAGACAAGGATGGTAATAAAACAGCTGGCAAAACGGGTGGTATTGTTGATATGCTAGGGAAAGGAAAGAAGGCTAAAGCCTTTTCTCAAGTTGTCCCAATGATAGCAAAAGGAGCCGCTATGGCATCTGACATCAATCTGAAAGAGAACATCTCTCACGTGGGGGTTGAGAATGGATTCAACATTTACGAATACAACTATAAGAATGACCCATCATCTCGATACAGAGGTGTAATGGCACAAGAGGTGGCATTAAGCCGTCCTGATGCTGTTGCTACTAAAGATGGACACTTGGCTGTTTACTACGATGTGATTGGTCTTACTATGAAAAAAATTAAGTAATACACAATGGCTAAAGAGAAACGTACAAGAGAGGAGCGTAAGCAGGGAAGAGAGCTTAGAAGAGACGAAAGGCGTGGTGAAAGAATTAGAAAAGCTATTGCTAAAAGCGATGAAGAGATAGGCTTTAGGAAACAGCCTATTAATCTTGATGAAAACCTTCGAGACCCAGGTTATACGAAGACAAAGCCTGTGACGGTTGTCATGAGGGACAAAACAATCGATAGACTTAATAACGGTGAATTATATACTCAAAAGGGTAGTATAGAGGCTTACTCTAAAGACAATACACAAGAGGCTGTTGCTAAATCTGTCAGAACTCAATTAGACTATAAAGCAAGTTTAGGTGAGATTGATGCGAAAGACAATACTCAATTAGCTAACGGAGTAATACAATCTCAAGCAAATTCTACTCCAACTGCAGGAGCCGCAATAATATCAGCTATAGGCAATAATAGTGATGCCACTACTACTGACTTAAATAAACTTCCAAATGCTGCTACTACTGTAAACACGACTCAAAAGCAAGAAGACGATGCTATTGCTAACAATGCGATAAATGTTAATAATGCTGTTGATGCTGAAACTGCTGTTGATGCAACTCAAGCTGAGACAGCCGTAGATGGGGGTGTAACTCCTGCGGCAGGGGCTACAGAAACTGTGAGCGCTCCTATTGGCGGAGATGGAACTCTTGCTGTTCAGCAGATGCAGGGTGGTGCAGCTACATTTGACCAAGGATTAAATAGAACTAAAGTTCAAGACGAAGTAACAAATGCCGCCTTTCAAGGATTTTCAAATGCTCCAGTTGTAGCTATTGAAAAATTAGGCATCCAAGACTATTTTCCAAATGCAGGAGAAAACATTGCTGTGGGTTCTTATAGTGGTAAATACATAGGTAATACGACTATCTTCGCAGCACCCGGAGCAAGAGTTCCATTTGGACTTTATGATGCTCGTATGCGTGCGTTAAAAGAGGCTGCCGCTGATAGACAGAAAGCTATTGATAAGATTATCACTGCTCCACAAACTGCTGAACAATATCAGCAAGTCTTTAATGAGTATTTCTTTAGTGGTGTGGAATCTCTTCGTGCTAAATATGGAGACGACCCTAACGCTATCTTATCAAGCCCAGAAGGAGCAAAATTTTTTGCCAATGCCAATGCTATAGCTCGTGACTACACGAAGGCTGTTGCTTATGCTGAATCTACTCTTAAGACATATGCTGATAATAAAACATACCTTCCTGATAGCATGAGAAACAAATGCTTGGAAGTGTTGTATGCTACGGGTGACGATTGGAAGAAAGCAATGAACGGAGAAGGTTCTTTGATAAACAGTTTGAACGGAGTGTTGTCTTATGTGAATGTTATGCCTGATATTGAGAAATATGCAACAGAAGCATTAAAGCCTGAAAATTTAACTGAAATGCCTATGAACCTTAAGACTGGAGGGGAGTATGATAAAGAATCATTTGTCGCAGAGCGTGAAAACTTCTTTATGAGAGTTAGAAGTGGGGGCATTCAAGAAGGCTCCAATCAGTACGTTGAGGGTATTAGAAAGTATTTTACAGGAGACTATATTAAGGCTATTACAGCCATATGTGCCGCTCAAAATGTTAGTGAGGAACAGACTCAAGATGCTATCAGATACTTTGAGGGTAGAATCCCTAAAGAGAGCATTGAGTTCAAGTACAGCTCTGTAAATACAAATGCAATGGCATTGGCTGAGTTAGCTCAAAGAGATAAAGAATGGAGAGCAGAGCAAGACAACAGAAAGCTTAGCTTTGCTGGAATTGTTAATAGTGGAGGAACTGACTATAGAAACCCTAATACTGGTATGACATTTAATGAAGAAATAGCTAAATTAAATAAATCAGGTCTTAAAGGTGCTGCTCTTGAAAAGAAACTGGAAGAGTTACATGGTATATACATGGGCGCTACAAGTGGTTCTTTTGCAAAGGTTGATAAAAATGGAGTAGTAGTTACTACGATTCCTCTTCCAAAAATTGACGTTGTTCAAGCAGACCCTCAAAAAAGGTCTTTCACAGTCACATTTAAAGACCCTCTAACTGGCAAGCCTGTTTCAAAGCAAATGACTGCTGCTCAGATTGCGCAAACGCCTCCGAACTTTAAACTTTCTATTGGTGGAAAAGTTATTGAAAGTAATAGTGATTATGCTACGATAGTTGAAAGGCCAGTTTCAATGGAATCAAGACATGCATATTATGATTCAAATGGAGACATACATTATCAAACTGCAGCGAAATTAGATGATTATGATAAGTCTTCATTAGGTAGAAGAGTCATATTGGAAACAGAAAAAGTTCAGGTATATATACCAAAAACCATGTATGCTGAAGACGGAAGGCCATACCAAGGTTACGAAGCAATTCCAGGCCAAGTGCAAGGAAACACCTACAATATATCGAATCCTGCTGGACAAGCAATGGTCGATGAACGAGTAGGATTTAGCCGATGGCAGTCTGCTCAAGCACAAGCTGGCGGACAAACAACAGTAAGCTCTGGTTCAACAACGACACGATAAACACGATAAAATGAAAAAATTACTTACAAGCCAAGAAGTAGAGATGATGAACAATCTTGGTAATTTAGAGATGTTTGCAAGCCATACTTACAAACATTTAGCAAACAGCATGAAGACAATCGGTTTCCTTGGAGCTGAGAAATTCTTCAATGCAGAATGCTTATCTGAACTTTCGCATTACGATAAATTGCAAACATTTATGAATGACATGAACGAGCAGTTAGAGGTTCGTTCTTTAGATGCCATTGATGATGAGATTGAAGATTTAATGCAGGCATTTACTCACGCAGTAGAGATGGAATCAGACCTACTTGAAGAGTATGAGTTTGCATGGGAGAAGGCATCTCCAAAGATGAAAGCATTCCTAAAAGAGCTAATTGATATTCAGGTTCAGAGCGTTGGTGAGTACGGTGATTTAATCGCTCGACTCAGTAGAACAAGCGAGCCGATTCTTGTTGACCAAGAGTTGGGTAAGTAACCTGCCTATATATAGATGAGCGACCTACACAATGGGTCGCTTTTTCTTTGTATCTACTTAATAAGAATGTACCTCGTTTATTGGTATATTTGTCAAAACTTTAATGAATGGGCGCAGGTTCTAACAATTTAATGTCTACTCAGACGGGTGGAGTAGGCGAGACAATTCAAGCTGAGAATACTACTCAAGCAACTCCACAAGAATTCCAAGCAGATATACCACCAGTACAAGCAGAGACTCCGCAGACAGAAGTTCCAAGTGAGGTTCCTGTTGAGCAAATTGCAAACGAAGAGCCACCTCCAGTAGAGGGGCCGCTTCCTGCTGAAGAACAGCCTGCTATTCCCATGGTTCCGACTGAAGAACCAATGGTTGTAGAGTCTAGCGCAGAACAGCCTATAGTTCCACAGGCACCCATTGAAACTGAAACAGATGTTATCAACAGACTTGGGCTGGAAAATGTAGAGCCTGCATTTGATTCTGATAATGATTTATTCTCAAATAAAAACGTAACTACAACTCCTGATGGCATTCCTGTTCTTGGTTCTGAGCAACCAGTTGAAGTGAAAGATGAAGGAGAAGCTCCGCTTATACAAGAAGAAGAAAAAGAAGAGGTACTTGAGCCAGAATTTACCCCTGACGGCATTCCAATCGAGAAAGGTCCTCAGTCAGCGCCAAAAATCAACCTTGCGGACATTAATGCTAAATACAAGAATGAAGGTATTAAAATTGATGACTTAGGGAAGGTAACTGTTGGTGTAGAGGATAAGAAAGATGCTCAAGGATTGCCTGATGGTTCTTACCGATTGGCAGGTAAATCAGCTAACTACCAAAAAATAGATGGTAAATGGTACAAGGATGCGAACTTGACTGGAGACTATCAACCGATAGGTGGCGACAATGTAGAGTCTAGAGTAGGGTATCTTGAGTCTAATGCTCAAGCAACTGTATCTGAAACACAGAAGAAAGCAGGTGAAATCATCAATCAGAGATTTGGTGACTTACGAAAAGAAGTAGAAGGTAATATGGTTAATGAAACCAGTTACACTTTTGATGATTTGACTCAAGGTAACATCGGCTCCGCTGATGAAAAATACAATTCAGATGGAACTATAAACTTCAATTACGTCCCTAAAGCAGAGACACCTTTTAATGCAACTCCAGTATCTAAAGATTATACTCCTTCAATAGATACAGCTTTTGGTACAATTCCACGCAAAGAGCAGAAAAATGATACAGATGGAATATATAAATTTCCTGGCTCAAACGCATCTTATCAACGAAAAAATGGAGACTGGTTTATTGACCCTAAAGGTGGTGTTAATTTTGTTCCTCTTAAAAATGGAAATGTAGCGCTTAGAAAAGCTAAGCTTGATACTGATGCTGTGTTGCAAAGTAAACCTGACGGAGTATATGTTTACCCAGGAAGTAAAGCTTCGTATAAGCGTGTCAATGGGGATTGGCTTATAGACCCAAGGGGAGGAACAGACTTCGTTGAAATGAAAGAGGGGAATGTGGCTGAAAGAAAGTTGAGGCTTGATTTAGGGGCTAAGCCTGCTGCGACTGTTTTTGATGCTCGTGCAGTAATGACTGGAAAGGAGTTTCAGAAAGGTAAAGAGAACATGAATGCCGATTATGTAGCCGAGAAAGCTCAAGAGTCAAAAGAAAAATTCAATAAAGCTCAAAACTTCACAAAGACAAATTTAAGTTTAAAGCTTAACAAGTCTTTGAATGGAGACCAAATGACATCTTTAATTGAATATCAGAATAAGATTAAAGACATTATAGGTGACGGCTCTTACACGGCTGATAAATCTGCAAAGGTAGCGCAAGTATTAAAAGAAGCAGAATTATATTTCAATGAATGTAAACAGATAAATGCTGAAATTAGCGAAGCTCAATCTCAAGGTAGAAGTCTCTCTCAAATATCTCTTGAAAAGAAAATAGACTTAGCCGAAGGCCTACTAACTGACAAGGGAAATGGAGTTTATTGGGGTGTTGATGGAGGTCTTAAAGATTTTTCTCAAAAGGAAATGTTTGATGTGACATCTGGCATGGCTTCGTTCATACTTGATAATGTTGATAACGGAAAGATGAGATACGATGCTGAGGCAGGGCAATATGTCATCTCTCCAAATGTAAGCGCTACTGAAAGACAATATCTTGAGAACAAACTAGGGACTTTTGTTGCTGAGTATAGTGCTATGCAAGGTGAGAAATACGCTGAAGCACAAGACAAGATACAAGACGATAGACAAAAGCTTGCCGCAGAAAAGCGTAATATAGTTAAGCTTGAGAGTTTATTGGCTCAGATGACAAGAGATGGAGTGGATGAGAAGTCTGAGGAATATAAGGCTGTAGTGTCTGAGCTTGATAGGTCAAAATCACAAGTAGACGAGTATGATGCCTTAATTGATAAGAAGACATATGCAACAGACGCTGCGTTCTTGACTGAGCCTAAGAAAACTGCTCAGCAACTTGCCATGAGTATGTCAGAGGATGCGTACACTATTGTGGCAGCTATACCTAAAGACATTACTCCAAAACAGCAATTCGACTTGATATACGAGAGATTGCTGGCTCAAAACGACAAACTCGCTAAAGACAATAACTTAAACACTGAAGGATTAGGAAATGCCAACATGAAGGTTAAAGACATGCTTGATTGGGATGGTTTCTATGCATTGTCAAAAACAGAAAAGCAGTGGTTGCAAAATAAAGCGACATTGAATAAAATGGCTTCGCTTTACTTCAATAATAGCGACATGGTTATTGAGAATGGTTCTGGCTTTTGGGAATCATTTAATAACGCATTATTTTCAACATTATTTCCAAATACAGCAAAAGCTGAGGGCAAGATTAACTTGTCAGAGGCATCTGCTGAAACTGCTCAAAAACTTCAAGAGTTTGGGTTTAAGGATGAAGACTTTGTTACTCCTGATGTTATTAAGAAAATTGAAGAACAATCTAAAGTTGACTTTTGGAGTGCAGAGAAATTTGGTACCATGACTGGTACTACAGTTGCTGTAATTGCTCCTTTGTTTTTAACTGCAGGGATTCCAGCTGCTTCATTAAGGGTTATAACTGGACTAGAAGCGTTAATCACTGGAGCAGAAGTAACTAAGGTGGCGAAAATTGTAGGAACTGCTGAAAAAATATATAGCACTGCCTTAAACTCTACAAGATTCGGTAGATTCCTTGTTCCAGTAATTGAGTCGGCTACAAAAGCTGAGATTGCAGGTAGGGTATTTACTCAACAGAAAGATGAACTCAACTTCTTGTCTTTTATGGCGGGAGGTGTAGTTTCTGAATCTCTTGGAGTGGTGTTTGCTAAGATGCCTAAAGAACAAGTCTACAATTACTTAAAGGGTATATTTGGTAACAAAATTGATGCAGCCATCAATGTAATTAAAAAAGGAGGCGAACTCACTGCCACTGGTATCGGTGAAACGGGAGAAGAAACAATGCAAGAGCTTGTTGGCATTTATCAACGAACTGATAGCTGGCAAGAGATGAAAGCTGAGCTAGACAAGCAATTTGGAACATTTGACCAAGTTCAAGAATTTATTATTTCTTCATTCATCATGGGTGCTGGTTTTGGTTTATCTAAGCCTAAATCAGCAAAAGAAGCCTACGATAAATTGCCGCCAGAATCAAGGGAGCAAGTAGATGCTGCTATCAGTGCTATAAAGAATGATTTAGACAAGGCTGATGATGCGGTTGAAGAGTTTGCTGAGAATAAAGAAAAGCAACAAGCGGTAGAAAAAACAATCGAAGAAAATGATAAAAAAGACGAAGAAGGGGTATCAGGTCAAGTCGGAGAAGGGCAAGAATCTGTCGAAGGACAACCTGTCACTGAACCAAGCCAAGAAGCGCCTAGCACTGGTGGAGTGGTTCAAGGAGAACAAGGGCAAGCTGAACAAGTAGCTCCTACTGCCGAAGCAACTACTGAAACGCCTGCTGAAGCCCCTAAGCCACAAAAAGTAACTGCACGAAGCCTTGAAGAAGCTCAAGAGTTGGTTAAACAGGGTTATGTTCCTGCTGACAAATCTCTCAGCTCAACAGCTCTAGGTAACATATTTAATACAAGGAAGAAGCTTAACATGGTCAGGGTTGAGCAAGCTCCTGCCGCTGAGGTTACTACTGAAGCTCCAAAGCCAGACATAAAAAGCAAATCTGTTGATGAACTTGAAAAAAGACAGTATGAAATTGAAACATCTACTGACGAAAACGATAGAAAAGAATTTAATGAAATAGAGAAGGAGCTAGAGTCAAGAGAATGGTCTTCTGTATTAAACGCTCCATTAAACGAAATATCTTCTATTGTTGATGGTTTGATGGCTAAAGATAAAGAGATGCCTAATGGGTTTGGTTCTTATATGGATAGGTCTGATGCAAGGCAAACAAAAGAAGTGGCAGAAAAATATTCTGAAGATGTTAGCAATAAGGAAGCTATAAAAGACTTTAAGGATGCGTTTTTTGGAAATCCAAATAATTGGTATGCTGATGCATTAAAATTAAGAGAATCTGTTAGAGCCTATACGGAAAATGGAGGTTCATTCAAAGACCTTTTACGCTCAGTTCAGCGTGAATTTGAATCTGATGGATTTACAGAAGAAGAAGCGGCAAGCGTCATAAATGCAAAGCTAAATAAAATAAAAAATAGGGAATTAGAGGCTTCTTCAAATGAGCAAGCAAGAGAGGAACTTGCTGCCGAAACTCCTATGGTTGAAGCAGCTACCAAACCTATAAGCACTCCTACTGCTGCTGAACCCGTAGCTCAAGCTACTGAAATTGCAAAAACAACTTCAAACACTGATGAAAAAAGAAACAATATTGATGAGCTAAACAAAATATATCAATCAGATTTCTTTAGAGATAACAGAGATGCATTCTACAGAAACGCCAAAGAAGAATTAGAGGCTGAGGCTAAAAAAAATAAACGAATATTTGGCAAGCCTAAGGCTGTCACAAAAGAAGAGATTAAAAAAAGAGCATTTGATAACTTTGCTAAATCTGTTCAATCTAAAAAAGATTCAGAAAGCACTGGTGAACTTAATTATGCTGTTTTTGATGGTCTAGGCGGATGGTATATTAAAGATAAAAGCGATGCAGCTACGGCAGATGTTGCTAATGAGGACAACCATCCAGACCTTAGGCATGAATACGGTATTAACAGAAGAAGGGAAAATTGGGCTGAATTTAACGAGAGCTATACAAGAGAAGGAAGAAGAATTGTAAACATTAGAGTCCCTGTAAACACAGGGATAGATACTTCTAGGCCATCTGTATTTGTTTCTGTGACAATGGAAGTTCCCAAAGGATTTACGGCTGAAGAAATTGCACAGCCTATAGTAGATAATATGAAGACTTTTAATGGTCAATTATCTTCTCAAGAAGCCTCTCAAAAAATAGTTGAGCAAGCAAAGGCTATAATAAATGGCGCTCCAAAATCTACAACTGAAGCCCCTACCGTCGAATCCTCAGCAACTGAAACAACAGCTGAGCCAGTAGTAGAAGGAAGAACTATCTCTCAAATTGCCAAGGACTTTGCTGATAAGATTAGAGCAGGGAAATTAGGTGGAGGATTGAAGTCTTCTATCCCTGGATTTGATGCCGCATGGAACGCTTCATTAGATGCTGTAGCTAAAGTGGTTGAGGCCGCAGGTATGTCTGCTGAGACGATTCAAAAAGCAATCGAAGCAGGACTTCAAGTAGTGAAACAAAGCCAATGGTTTAAGGACTTAAATAAAGACCAAAGAAGACAGGCAACTGCTGATTACAAGCAAGGCATGAATGACATGCTCAATGAGGGCAAGATGACTTCTGCTGAGAAAGCTGCGGCTAAGGAGTTCGGTAAAAAAGTTGCTTCTGCAACAGGGACTGCTAAGCAACCGAAGACTGTTCAGATGACTGAATCTCAAGCCATAAGAGAAAGAATGAGAGTCGCTGGTCAAACAGCTAAACAGCTTAGAGATATACGCAGACAAATTCTTGACTATGCAAAAGCAAATTTGCCAAAAAGTGAATATACAAACCTTGAGATTAACAGAATTACAGCAGCATTAAATGCTAAAACCCTTGAGGCTGCATTAGATAAGATTGATGCTATTATTGCTAAGAAACAAGAAGGTATAGCCAATCGTGATGCAAAGACTGCTGAGAGAAAAAGAAAGGCAACCATCAAGGATATCAAGGATAAGATGAAGAGCAAAAGGACTGTCCTTAGTAAGCAGGGAAACAGATGGGTTGGTAAGACCACTGTGGAGGCTCAGAAAGAATATTTCAAGTTTATCAATAACGTAAAAATTGACGAGCTTGATGGAAAGACGCAAGAAGAACTTGACGAAATCAATGACATCATTGATGGAATTGTATCTGAAGGTAAGGCTGATTACAAGCGTTTGAAAGAGCTAGATGCTGATGCTAAAAGAGAACGTGCTGCTGCATTGATACAAGGTCTTGCTAAAGGCCAGGGGACTACCCTTAATTCTATTGATGAGATAATGGATTTCTTTGATAAGGGAGGAAAAGTAGTCGTTGATGGTAGACTATATGATAAGGGTTCATTTGAGCAACTAATAAATAAAGACACTCAAAAAGGAAAGCAGGGCGAGAAAATAGCAGATATTGAGGAGGAGATAGATGAATTAAAAAAAGATTATGAAACTCGATTGGAAGAGGTTATAGTCGAAGGAGGTAATGAATCTACTGACCCTGATTTGAAAGCTATAACAAAAAAGATTGCTACTAAGAACAAGCAACTCAGCACGGCTCAAGCGAAATATGACTCTATGCCTAATGCAGATGTAGAAATTACTGGAGCGACTGGATATAAGCAAGAAAACGCTGAGTTAGCAAAGCTTTCGGAAAGAACAAGAAAGAAAAAATTCTTTAATGGAGTAATTAATTTCTTAACTCCTGCAAAAGCAATTAATGACTTGTATTCCCTATACACTAAAACTTGGTCTAAGAGTTCAGCTGTAGCTAAATTCGTTAAGGACAATATAATGGAGCCAGTTAAAAAGGCTTATGTTGCTAGAGATATTGCTTATAGCAAAAAGGTAAATGAATACTACAAAAAATTAGATGAAATATTCGGTACATATCCTGCCAACAAAACCAAGGAAAGAGCAGGAGTTTCTGCTCGTGGAGCTAAAGGGGTCGACAAATTATCTGAGTCGGTAGATAAAATTGTTACTTCTGAGGTGGCGAAGGGGGTTAAGATAACAAACGGTCATGTTATAGATTACTACAATCTTGCCCAAACAAAAGATGGCGTAAAAAGATTAGAGAATTCTGGTGTTGATGTAGACGCAGTTATTGCTCATGTGGAAGGTGATGCTCAGTTAAAAAAATATGCTGATTTCTTGATGGAGAAATACCAAGAGCTTGGAGTTGAATACGAGCCAACATATGTGGCATACACAGGAACTCCATTCCCTTCAGGTGATTTCCCTTACTACCCTGCTAATGCCTCTGACTATAGCCAAGATTTTGTAAATGAGGGAGACTTAATGGGGGATAATGGGTCATTCAATATGATGAATGCCACTTCCAATAACATGAAGGCAAAGAGAAACTTCCAAGGTAATTTCAACATTGCCATGGATGCTCACGCTAAATATCTTGATTATGTGAAAAACATGGAACATGCCAAGCATTTCATGCCTATTGCTAAAAAGGTTAATGAATTGTTTAGCACAATGAATGCTCCACATTTAATAAAGAATTTAGGAATTGATGACTATAACGACATTAAAACACATACAGCTAGGGTTCTTAGTAATCAAAACGTAGGAGGCTCAAACACTGCCGCTAATATTCTTAATGCAATTAGAAATTTCACTGTTATTGCTACACTCGGTCTTAAGCCATCTTCATTGGCTAAGCAGTATGTTGGTTTTACTCACTATTGGGTAGCGGGTATAGATAAAGGATTAGACCCACTACAGATATGGACTGGAAGACCTACTAATGATAATGAATCAGAGTTGTTCAGAGAAATACATAATAGCGATTATGTAAAAGAGCGATTAACTGGTCAGCACATTGATGTGGAGATGAGAAGGTTATTGGAGCAAGCTCAAAACAGCAAATCAGCGAAGGTTTGGTCTAAGGTCTCTCAGCTTGCGATGGCTCCAGTGAGATATGGTGATAAATTTGCTTTGATATATGGCCCTGGAGGCGGAGTTGCATTTGCTGTGGCATCATACAGACGTGCCTTGATGGATGGAATGACTCATGAGGAAGCAAAAGCTTATGCATTAGAGCAGTTTATTACGGAAACCGAATTAGCTCAGCAGTCTACTCGTGCTGACTTGACGAGCAACATACAGCTTGACCCAACATTCAGAATGCTTGGTATGTACCGAACAGGACAGATGGCTGCGGCTAAGAAAGTGGTTACAGGAATGCGTACTATTTATCAGGCAAATAGGATTCAAGCAAAAGAAGGAGTAGAAGCAAGAAGAGCAGTTATACCAGATAGAGAAATTGTAAAATCATCAGTCGATATTACATACTATACACTATTCGCATCTGTATTCTTTAGTGCAATCGCTAGTGGAGCGTTGGCTGTATTCATGGGAGATGATGAAGACGAAAAGAAAAGAGCATTCCACGATGTAGTTATGGACTCAGTAGGCTCAACATTACAAGGTTACGGAATGCCTGGATTTATTATGGATGGACTCTTAAATCACATGAGAGGTGATGAATGGAAAGATAATGTTCCACAATTAAGAACATTGATGGGGTGGTGGGACAGTGCAAACATAGTTATTGACGCATCAAAAAGAAAGTGGGAAAACATAGACAAATCAATGCAAAAAGAAGTATTCTTAAAGCAAGTTGGTAGTACTATGAATTCTCGTCAAGTATATGATGAAGTTACGGGAGAATACGATGAAAGAGCATTCTACAATAAGCTTACAGATGAAGAATACAACAAACTAGTTAAGAATATTGGAGCAAAAAATATATCAGACTTTGTGGGTAATGTAGGTAAATGGATGAAAGAACCTTCAGTTTCTGGAGCTATAGACGCTTTAATGAATTGGGACACTGACTACATGGAAAAAAATAGAGAGAGAGGTAAAAACGATAGAATATTTGAAATGTTCTATGGCGTTCCTTATATAGACAATGAAAAAGAATATCAGACTCCTTATATGGACCCAGACAAGCAGCCTGATGATATTTTTACAGAATCAGATATTCAAGATGTAGACGTAGAAGATGGAAGAACAAAAGCTGTAAGGGAAAAATACAGACCGTTTGGTAACTAAAAAATATCAATCAATAAAAAAAGTAAATTTGTAACAATTAAGAGCATATGGCTACAATCACAACCCACGACCTCATAAAATGTAATAGGATATATCCTACACTTCCAAGCGTAAACCCATCAGGGCTATACGCATATAATGGGATGACTGTTAGATTTGATAATGACTTGAAGAAATCCTACAAAGTAAGACGTAATGTTCAAGGTCGTTTCTATCATCCGTTAATCAACTACGGAGAAGGTGGTGGATACTCTATTCAGTACTCTATAACGTCAATGAAGTTTAATGGGTTTGAGCAGCTATCTGCGCCTGCTAATTTCACGTTTAACGATACTGTGGTAACGTACACTGCGTTCCCATTGTATACAACAGGAAACGAGTACGATTACACCAACAATGTGGCTAATGCTATAACTATAGCAACATCAGGTACTGACCTAGGGTTTGGAATTAACCAATTCTATACGTTCTTAGAGTCTGTAGTTAACCTAAATGATGTTCCAGTTAAAGTTGTTAAGTCTCATCCTTTATGGTGGGATATTGATGAATTTAGTCGCTTGGATAATTTCTCATTAGAGAAATACTACGATGATGATTTCGAGTTCACCTTGGAAATCACAGCTACAAATCCGTTTTCTACATTTACTCAAGAAAATAGATATGTCTTCAACGAAGATACAGTAATGCATTATGTTGATGGTATAGACATTGAAGATATAGCGCCAAGTGATGCCCCTCAGTATCAAGAGGTAAGTTCATTCTTATCTTATGATTTTGATTACGATACGATTGAAGAAATTACATCTTGTCCTACATATACTGTTCCTTTCGTTGCCTCACTATCAACTGATGGATGCTCAACCATGA
>Ga0315903_10001332_pt1 | contig 37339 bp, 36 predicted proteins | sample LakEriMetagenome_7_FD_203524 | JGI IMG/M metagenome (GOLD analysis project Ga0315903, IMG submission 203524) | Freshwater fungal communities from buoy surface, Lake Erie, Ohio, United States - Buoy 2 MA119 | ecosystem: Environmental > Aquatic > Freshwater > Lake | place: USA: Lake Erie, Ohio... | reverse complement strand
CTCGTATTCGTATCACGATTACTTGCTGATGGTACTGATCCGATGGCTATACGTCTTGCCCTGATGGGCCATCACTACAGAAGTGATCACATGTGGACTGCGCCTGAGATCACTCATGCCGAAAAGCTTGTTAATCGCTTACGACTGAATATGTCTCGCGTAGAAGTCGCACCGACTTCTCCTGTAATGACCGAGGTACTCGTTGCTATGTCACAAGATCTCAATACTGAGGGTGTCATTGCCTTGCTTGTCACATGGTGTGAGAGAACCGAGAGTGGCGAAAGTGGAGGATCTGCTGGTGAGCTAGCACGGTTCCTCGATGAGTTACTTGGTCTAGCTTTTTAATTAACTCTCGTTCTGCCTACGTAAGAAGCGCTCAAGTTCGCGCGCGATCTCATCGCCAGATACATCTTTAAATTCTGCTGCATCTTTGCTCTCTTCCAAGGCCTTTACATACTCAGAGACTTCTGTATCTTCCAGCGCCATTTCGGAAACTTCGTTCTCCCATTCCTGAGATTGGTGAACGAGATCTGCCAGAGGAAGTGAGATCTCGAGGAAATCTTCAACGGCATTAATCAGAGCCAGCGTCGCCTTAGGAGAAGGAGAATTGGATGCGTAGTGGGGCAGCCCCGCCCACAGAGAGACACAATCAATCTCTCTCTTGACCGCGCCATCACCGATGATTCCGAGAATGCCTGTGGGTCCTTCATACTTACTGATTTCAACGCCCAGTCGTGCGGCAATGTCGGGATGTCCACCACTACCACTAACGGAAATAGGCCGAGTATGTGGAGCATCAGCCAACATCGCCCCTAAGGTTATTACTAAATCAACTTCGAGATCTTCCGCTAAATCAAGAAGCAACGCGGAGAATGTGCGCCATTTCATTGAAGGTTCAACCCCTAAAACAAGTACATAATCATGATCAAGATGTGGGGTATGAATTCCATACACCTGTGTTGATGGCCAATTAATGCTACGCACCATTGATTCATCAACTGAAATCATTGGTCGATTCACTTGAAAGTCATAGAAATCTTCTGCATCGTATTCAGCAATCAGAATTGCTTCCTGTGGATCATCGCTCTGATCTAAATTCTCGAGTAGATGTGTCAATGCACCTGTTGCTGCTTCTCCAGCATCACTCCAGCCAGAGAAGGCGACAATCATCGTTGGTCGCCTGAGGTGTGGGATCGTAAAAATCTCCATATCTCCCACCTTAAGGTAACCTTTGCGTCGTGACGACTGCAAAAACACCCTCTGAGCTGAGAAAAGCTCTCGCTGCGCGCGTAGTTATCGCCGATGGCGCAATGGGGACCATGCTCCAGGCAGCTGATCCCTCCCTAGAGGATTTTCAGGGCCACGAGGGCTGCAACGAAATCCTCAACATTTCTCGTCCCGATGTGGTGCGTTCGGTTCATGATGAATATCTCAAGGTCGGTGTTGACGCCATTGAGACAAATACTTTCGGTGCGAACTGGGCGAATTTGGCTGAATACGGAATTGAAGACCGCATATATGAACTTGCCTATGCTGGTGGTGTCATCGCTCGCGAGGCAGCAGATGCATTTTCTACTGCTGAAAAACCACGATTTGTATTGGGATCTCTAGGGCCGGGAACTAAGTTACCGAGTCTTGGTCATACAACATACGCCTTTCTCAGAGATGCTTATGAAACCGCTTCACAAGCGCTAGTCGATTCCGGTGCAGATGCTTTGCTTATTGAGACGACGCAGGATCTACTTCAAGCGAAAGCGGCAGTCAATGGTGCGCGTGCTGCAATAGATAAATCTCAACGCGACGTCATGCTGATTGCTCAGGTAACTGTGGAGACAACAGGCACGATGCTTCTCGGTTCTGAGATCGGCGCCGCTCTCAATGCACTTGAACCACTGAACATTGACCTCATCGGACTTAACTGCGCCACCGGTCCAGCAGAAATGTCGGAACACTTGCGTTATCTGAGCAAGTTTGCTCGTTGCGCCATCTCAGTGATGCCTAATGCGGGCTTACCCGTACTCGGTCCTAAAGGTGCGACATACCCATTGGGTCCAGTCGAGCTGGCTGATGCGCTGGCTACTTTTGTGGACGACTACAAAATCACCTTGATTGGTGGTTGTTGTGGAACTACTCCAGAGCATCTGGCGGCAGTAGTCGGACGACTTGACCGTAAACAGGTTGCAGCGAGAACAACATGGGCAGATCCTGGGGCGTCCTCTCTCTATCAATACGTTCCGTTCCGCCAAGACAACACGTACCTAGCGATAGGCGAGCGAACTAACGCAAACGGATCACGAGCGTTTCGTGACGCGCTAGTTGAAGAAAATTGGGAAACATGTGTTGAGATCGCACGCGATCAAATTCGCGATGGCGCTCATATGCTTGACCTCTCGGTTGACTATGTAGGGCGTAATGGCGTCAAAGATATGACCGAGATCGCTAAACGATTTGCGACATCTTCGACCTTGCCAATCATGCTCGATTCCACCGAACCCGCCGTTCTGCAAGCTGGTCTCGAACAACTCGGCGGGCGCAGCGTTATCAACTCTGTTAACTACGAAGATGGTGATGGTCCAACATCACGTTTCGCGCGAATCATGCCTCTTGTTGTGGAGCATGGTGCATCTGTCGTTGCTCTCACAATTGATGAAGAAGGGCAGGCTCGCACTGCTGATTGGAAATTGCGTGTTGCGCGTCGATTGATAAAAGACCTCACCGAGAACTGGGGAATGAATACTGGTGACATTCTGATTGATACCTTAACTTTTCCTATTGCAACAGGGCAGGAAGAAACTCGTCGTGACGGACTTGAAACAATTAGCGCTATTCGCACATTGAAATCGGAATACCCTGATGTTCAGACAACATTAGGCGTGAGTAACGTATCCTTTGGACTTAATCCGGCAGCTCGCGTTGTTCTTAACTCTGTTTTTCTTCACGAGTGTGTTCAAGCCGGTCTTGATTCTGCGATTGTTCATCCATCAAAGATTATGCCGCTGGCACGGATAGACCAGGCGCAGAGAGATGTAGCCCTTGACCTGATTTATGATCGCCGCAGATTTGAGGGAGAAGATTGCACCTACGATCCTCTTACCGCTTATTTGCAACTTTTTGAGGGCGTCGAACTAGCTGCCTCTCGCAATGTGAGAGCTGCCGAACTCGCAGCACTTCCACTTGAAGAGCGACTACAACGCCGAATCATCGATGGGGAGAAGGTAGGCCTGACTGAGGATCTCGATCTGGCGATGGCTTCATCAATTGCACCACTTGCAATTATTAACGATCACCTTTTGGAAGGTATGAAAGTTGTCGGCGAGCTTTTCGGGAAGGGCGAGATGCAGCTTCCCTTTGTTCTTCAATCAGCCGAAGTGATGAAAACTGCGGTTGCCTATCTAGAACCTCATATGGAGAAGACTGATGACGAAGGACGTGGCTCGATACTTCTTGCGACAGTCAAGGGCGATGTCCACGACATCGGTAAGAATTTGGTTGACATTATTCTTTCGAATAACGGATACCGGGTTGTCAATATCGGTATCAAGCAAACGATCAATCAAATTATCGATGCGGCACAAGAGTCTGACGTTGATGCGATTGGAATGTCAGGTCTACTGGTTAAGTCAACTGTCATCATGCGCGAGAATTTGGAAGAACTCACTTCACGCAAACTCGATCAGAAATGGCCGGTAATTCTCGGAGGCGCAGCTTTGACTCGTGCTTTCGTTGAAGTTGATTTGGCGCAAAGTTTTCCTGGTGAGGTTCGCTATGCCAGAGACGCTTTCGAAGGTTTACACCTGATGGATGCAATCATGGCGGTCAAGAAGGGTGTACCTGGAGCCGCGCTTCCTGCATTGCGTGGGCGAAAAGTGAAGGCAGTTGCAAAGGCAACGGTTGATGAACTAATCGATACTCAAAGAAGTGATGTCGCAACTGATTGCACAATCCCACCTGCACCGTTTTATGGATCAAGAATTGTCAAAGGAATTCCACTTGCCGATTACGTAGGCATGCTTGATGAGCGTGCGCTCTTTATGGGTCAATGGGGGCTCAAGGGAGCACGCGGTGAATACGAAGCAATGGTTGAAAACGAAGGTCGCCCACGTTTACGTTCACTCCTCAATGATGTTCAATCGCAAGGATGGCTCAATGCGGCAGTCGTCTACGGTTATTTTCCTTGCGTGAGCGAAGGAAATGATTTAATCATTCTTCATCACGAGGGCCCTGATAAGGGTAAAGAGCGCACACGCTTCTCATTCCCTCGACAACGACGTGACCGCAGACTCTGTCTCTCGGACTTCTTTGCGGCAAAAGACTCTGGAAAGATAGACACTGTCGCCTTCCACGTTGTCACTATGGGAAGCGTTGTCTCAGAAGCCGCTGCTAAATTATTTGCCGAGAACAAATATCGCGAATATATGGAGCTGCACGGGCTATCCGTTCAATTAACTGAAGCGCTAGCTGAGCATTGGCACGCCCGTATTCGCGAAGAACTTGAGGTTCGTAATGAAGATGCGGCGGACTTAGCTGGAATTCTTGATCAGGGTTACCGCGGATCACGGTACTCATTTGGTTACCCTGCCTGTCCTGACATCGAACAGCAGGTCCAACTCTGTGAGTTGCTAGAGCCAGGCAGAATCGGCGTCGAGCTATCTGAAGAATTCCAGTTGCATCCGGAGCAATCAACCTCTGCAATTATTGTTCATCATCCAGAAGCAAAATACTTTAACGCGAATTAACTCTATTTCAATGACATTTAAGGCAGCATTTTTTGATATGGATGGCCTCTTCCTGGATTCCGAACCACAATGGCATCTATCTCAGCAAGAGATTTGTGCGCGATATGGGTATGCATGGAATGACGATGATCAAACAATTTGTATTGGTGGCCCGCTTTCTCGCGTTGGTGAATACATTGCGAAAGTGTGCGCTCACGACATGACAGGCGCTCAGGTTGTACAAGAGCTCACACAGATGATGCTCGTGAAGCTTTCATCCCAGGCTGAATTAATGCCGGGAGCATTCGATGCGGTGAACCGCGTTCGTTCAATTATGCCGGTAGCTCTCGTGAGTGCGAGCCCACGAAATCTTATGGATGCGGCACTTTCAACTCTTCCTCAGGATTTTTTCTCGTTCACGATAAGTGCTGACGATGTAAAGAGAACAAAGCCTTTCCCAGATCCATATCTCATGGCAGCGGAGAAGATGGGTTTATCCCCAGATGAGTGTGTGGTCTTTGAGGATTCGCTGACGGGGATCTCTTCAGCGCTAGAAGCTGGTTGCGCTGTGATCGCGGTTCCACATTATGTAGATGTGATCGAAAAGAGCAATCTCAAGGTCATCGAGACCCTCAACGAGGTCGACGGAGAAATGCTCAAAGATTTTTATTTAGCGATCTAATTGTGCGCAGGACAGATCGTTTTAAAGAAACACCAATCGCAGAGCTTGCTTGGTTTTGGCGGAAAATGGTCCTTTGCGATTGCTTCAATAATCTCATCAGCTATCTGAAGCAATTTCTTCTCTGTCGAGAGTAACTCTTTTTCGTTCGGTGAACTTCGTACGCTGCGTGCATCACCAAGATAATGCAGAACAAGAAGTGATGGAATGACCCCATGTAAACGCCAGTACAAGAGCGCATAAACCCGAAGCTGGAATAGAGCTTTCTCTTCCCATCCTGGTTTGGGAGACTTTCCACTCTTGTAATCGACTATGCGCACTTCACCGGTTGGAGCGACATCGATGCGATCAACGTAACCATGGAGATAGATCTCGGTTGTCAGATCCTGTTCGAGATGCATTTCTCGATGAGTTGCCTCAAATGAATCGGGTTTTTCGAGAACGAAGTAGTTTTTCAGCAGAGCCGAAACTCGATCTAGCCATTCCTTTTCATTGAGTACGAGAGAAGAAAGTTCAGGTTTATGAGTTACCTGATCTTGCCATCGTGAAGGTGCCATAGTTGTTGCGTTATCCAGAGTGCGCTCCCGCGCAGGTAGATCAAAGAGGTCTTCAAGAATCGTGTGAATCAACGTTCCGCGTTCAGCATCGATGCTCGGTGGTTCGGGGAGAAGTTCGATCACCCGGTACTTATAGAGTCGAGGACAGTTATTAAATTCGCTTATTCGACTAGGGGAGAGGCGAATCTGAGTCACAGTGGTGACGATACCGCTACGGATACGGCCTTCTCGACATAAGATACGGCTGTGTCGAAATCTTCTGAAAACTCTATTTCGGGGGCGAGAACCCCGGGCTATTTTGCTTTAGGGGATCGTATTCAACTAACAGATCCAAAGGGAAAGCTGTATAGCTTTACCATCACCGCGGGTAAGGAGTGGCACACTCATAAAGGTTGGATAGTCCACGATGATTTGGTGGGATTGCCCGAAGGATCGGTTGTTTCCACCACAGCAGGTTTGAAATTCACTGCATTTATTCCACTTCTTTCTGACTATGTTCTCTCGATGCCGCGCGGTGCAACGATTGTTTATCCAAAAGATGCGGCAATGATTATTGGAGTTGCCGACGTTTATCCTGGATCGCGCGTATTAGAGGCTGGCGTTGGAAGTGGAGCATTATCGCTCTCAATCTTAAGAGCAGTTGGAAGCGAAGGCCTTCTGCATTCTTTCGAACGACGCGATGACTTTGCAGAAATTGCGCGAAAAAATGTATCCGACTATTTCGGTTCTATTCCAGAGAATTGGTCACTCACAGTCGGCTCGGTCCAAGATGCGCAACATGGCGACACGTACGATCGAGTCATCCTCGACATGTTGGCGCCATGGGAGTGTGTCGAGATGGCTGCCAACGTGCTTCGTCCAGGTGGGGTCTTTCTCGCTTATGTTGCAACAACCACACAGCTTTCTGCCACAGCAGAGGCGTTAAAAGCTGATGGACATTTCACTGAACCAGAAAGTTCCGAGACGATCGTTCGTGGGTGGCACCATGAAGGATTAGCGGTGCGGCCACAGCAGCGAATGATCGGCCACACTGGATTTTTGATCCAGAGCAGGCGCATGGCACCGGGTGTAGATGTTCTTGCTCGTCGCAGAAGACCTGCGAAAGGTGCCTACGGTGTCGCGGAAGAGTGAGCGACTAGTAAATTTAACAATTGCACTGTTGGCAACAAAGCGATACCTCACGAAATCAGAGATTTTTCGCACAGTAGATGGATACGAAGGAACTCCTGAAGCCAAGGAGAGAATGTTTGAGCGGGATAAAGATGATCTCAGAGGGCTCGGCATTAACATTGAACTAGGTAGCTTTGACCCTCTCTTTGAGGATGAGGCAGGATATCGAATTACCTCTTCTTCCTATCGATTAGATCTAGGCCCACTTGATGGAAGAGATGTGGCACTCCTCTCTCTCGCTGCATCGGCATGGTCGGGGGCGGCCTTAGAAGATGAATCCACCTCAGCTTTAGTGAAACTCGAATCAATCGGAGTTGATTCTGATGTGGAATCACTATCGCTCTCACCACGTATTGGAGCCACTGACTCTCGATTTACTGCAATAACTGATGCAATTATTCGTCGAGCACATATTTCATTTGATTACATTTCATCCGATCTATCAATCAACAAACGTGAACTGCAACCGTATGCACTCAGAGGTAAAGCCGGCTCCTGGTTTCTTATTGCATATGATCTAGGTAAGTCCGAGCAACGCACATTTCGCTTAGATCGAATCTCTGGAGAAGTTGTCGTAGCAAAGAAAAGCGGCAGCTTTAGCCCACCTGATGTGATCAAAGAAAGTCTTGCTGAAGAGCAGCCCCTAGCAACGCTGCTTCTGCGCAAGGGACGTGGCCATCAATTTCGATCCATCGCAGATTCAATCACCAGTGGAGACGAATGGGACTCGGCCGAGATACCGATCTTCTCAGAGCCGTGGCTTCTCTCGCTCATTCTGTGGCATCGAGACGATGTTGTACTTCTGGAGCCCGCTCACTTGAGAGAGAGAACCATCGACTTACTTCGCCAAGCGCGGGTACATCATGGTTAAGAAAACCTCTACGCCGATTGAGCAGACAGCAAGGCTCCTTGATTTAGTTCCGTTCCTTCTTACTCATCAGGGAATACCGGTGGAGCAACTAGCAGAACATTTCCGAGTAACAAAAGAGATCATTCTTGATGATCTGAATACGCTATGGATGTGTGGCCTCCCTGGATATACGCCGCTAGAGCTCATAGATCTAGAGTTCGATTCAGGTTTTGTCACCATTAGAAATGCAGACCCGCTGGCAGAGATCAGAGCTCTCGTTGGATCCGAGCTTGTTGCACTTGTCCTAGGTCTTGATCTTCTGGCCACAGGTTCACATGATTTACCGAATGAGATCAGTGCACGGATTGAGAACCTTTCTGAAAGAATTCGCAGCAAAATTGGAAGCGGTATTTCAGTAACGGATCCTGGTCAATCTGAAGTGCGAGCTCTCATTGAGAAGGCCATAGCCCAGCGCGCCAGTGTTCGCATTCAATATTTCTCTCCACAGAAGGATGAAATCAAAGAGAGAACGATCACACCTTTCGATTTTTTTCATGAAGGATCTTTCGAATACGTTCGAGCATTCTGTGACTCATCTAATGGAGTAAGAACATTTCGCATCGATCGGATTAACGAGATTTCCAAGCACTTTATTCCGCGCTCTCCTACGGAATCGTCGACCACTCATAACGAGCCGCTGGTCAGCACTGTGAGGATTACTCGAGGAGACAGGTCGACTGCTGAGTCCTTAGCCTTAGCGCCGGACGAGGTCGTCGTTGGGGGAGTACTTTCACTCTCTGCCTACTCTGTCGATTGGCTCAACCGCACAGTTCTTGCCTCGCGCGGAGATCTCGTTGTCGACGCGCCTTCGCAAGCTCGGAAGAGTATTGTTGAATCTATCGACTCCACGCTAGCCCTTTATGAAGAGGGTGCGATAGCGTTAGCACCGAAGAACCGAACATGAAGGAGATCTTGTGAATCTGACCCAGCCAAGCCACATCTTGCTCGTCCTTGTGGTCCTCATTCTACTTTTTGGCGCTAAGCGTCTTCCTGACTCTGCACGTTCACTTGGACAGTCACTTCGTATCTTCAAATCTGAAATGTCAGATAAGAAGGATGAGAAGAAGCCAGACCAAGACGGACAAGCCTCCGCTTAATATCCATGTCGACCACACCTGCTGGTCGCATGCCGCTACTTGAACACCTGCGCGAATTTCGCAAGCGAGTGGTTCGAAGCGCTTTTGCGATACTTCTCTTTGCCGGAGTCGGCTGGTATTTCTATACCGAGATCATCACTCAATTAGCCAAGCCAGTCTGCGACCTTGCTCTAGCGCGAGAGACCGGTTCGGATAGTTGCGGTGCTCTCTACATCAGTGGTGTTCTAGGACCAATTAACCTGCAAATTAAGATAGCCATACTGACCGGGATCTTGCTTGCTGCGCCAATTTGGCTCTATCAGTTATGGGCATTTATAGCACCCGCCCTTCATCGCAAAGAGAAGCGCAACTCAATTCTCTTTATCTTGGCAGCCACACCTTTCTTTTCAGTTGGTGCATATTTTGGCTACACCATTCTTCCTTTAGCAATCAAGGTTCTCTTCGGCTTTACACCAGATGCGCTTAACAACCTTGTGAAGTTCGATGATTATCTAGATTTTGTCACACGAACCATGTTCTTCTTTGGCCTTGGATTTGAACTCCCTGTTTTTCTTGTGGCGCTCAATCTCATCGGCGCGCTGAGCGGGCGTGGGATTTTGAAGCCATGGCGAATCTGGATCTTTGCAATCACCTTATTTGTTGCTGGATTCTCGCCGAACCCAGACCCGCTCTCTATGGTTCTCCTTGCACTTCCTCTCATAGGACTTTACTTCTTAGCTGGCTTGATCGCCCTGGCCAATGATCGTCGCCGTGCAAAGAAGGCGCTTCGTGCTATCTCATCCTAAAACCAATCTTTGTAGACATTCATGAGTACACCGGCAGAGCGCATGGCTGCATCGAAGGTACGAACTTCTCATCCACTCACCATTAAATTCACCGAGACCTTTGATTTTCCGCTCGATGACTTTCAAATCAGGTCATTACATTGTGTCGAAGATGGCAATGGGGTGTTGGTCGCTGCACCGACCGGAGCTGGCAAAACTGTCGTCGGAGAGTTTGCGGCTTTCCTTGCCCTCGAAAAAGGGAAGAAGTGCTTTTACACAACACCCATCAAAGCGCTTTCTAATCAGAAGTTCACCGAATTCGTAGCCAAGTTTGGTGAAGATAATGTCGGACTTCTCACCGGTGATACAAATATTAATTCTGAAGCACCGATATTGGTGATGACCACCGAAGTTCTTCGCAACATGCTGTACTCGGGCTCAACATCGTTAACAAATTTGCGTTCAGTCGTCATGGATGAGGTTCATTATTTAGCAGACAAGTTCCGCGGTGCTGTTTGGGAAGAGGTCTTAATTCACCTCATGGAGTCGGTCCAGGTCATATCCCTCTCAGCGACAGTTTCTAATGCTGAGGAGTTTGGTGAATGGTTAGGCACCGTAAGAGGTACTACCGATGTGATCGTCTCTGAAATTCGCCCCATACCGCTCTATCAACATGTGCTCATCGGTAACCGACTGATCGATCTCTTCAAAGAGACAGGCAAAATCAATCCAGAGCTCCTTGCCCTCGAACGTGAGTCAATGCGAAAAGTAAAGATGCCGCGACACCGTCGTGAACGCTTTGATGAAAGTGAGAATAAACTCTCGCGCGCAGAGGTAATCGAAACTCTCGATCGGCAAGGTTTGTTACCGGCAATCACCTTTATATTCTCGCGCGCTGCTTGTGATGCAGCAGTCAACCAATGCGTTCATGCCGGCTTGCGTCTGACAAATACATCAGAACGAGAAGAGATAGTACGAACCGCAACTCGCCTAAATTCGAATCTAGCGCCAGAGGATCTCGAGGTCTTGGGATATAGCCAGTGGCTTGATGCTCTTGAACGAGGGATTGCAGCCCATCATGCCGGACTACTTCCCAGCTTTAAAGAAACGGTGGAAGATCTTTTCAAACGTGGTTTAGTAAAAGCAGTCTTTGCCACTGAAACCCTTGCACTCGGAATTAACATGCCAGCCAAGACAGTGATATTGGAGAAACTCACAAAGTGGAATGGTGAGGCACATGTTCCGATCACGCCAGGGGAGTACACCCAGCTTACGGGACGTGCTGGCAGACGCGGTATTGATATAGAAGGGAATGCCATTGTGCAGTGGTCACCCACGATTGATAGCGCGATGGTTGCCGGTCTAGCTTCAACGAGAACATATCCTCTTCGTTCATCATTTGCTCCTACCTACAACATGGCTATCAACTTAATTAATCGTTTCGGTCGTGACCGAGCGCGAGGAAGTCTGGAATCCTCATTTGCGCAATTTCAAGCCGATAGAGCGGTGGTGGGACTTGTTCGTCAGATCAAGAAGAACGATTCGGCCGTCGCTGAGTTAATGCAAGATGTGAACTGTCACCTAGGCGATTTCGCAGAGTATGCGCGTATGAGAAGTGATATCAAAGAGATTGAACGCTTGCTATCAAAGCGCGATGCCCGCCGGACGATTGATCAGAAACAGAGGCGTTATCTCGAGTCTGAAATTGACGGCTTAAGAAAGGGGCTGCGCTCTCACCCGTGTCATCCGTGTAATGATCGTGAGTCCCATGCACGCATTGCTGAGAGGGCCGAACGTGTTCGCCGTGAATCTGATGGATTGAGAGCCCGTGTTGAGAGCCGCACTCACGTGATTGCGAAAACATTCGATCGAATCTGCGACGTTCTCACGCATTTGAATTATATAGAAGGGGAGAAGACCCTCGAGCAAGGGAAGATTCTTGCAAAAATTTATGCCGAATCAGATCTCCTTCTTACTGAGGCCATCCGTAGGGGAGTGCTTGACTCACTCTCCCCACAAGAACTGGTTGCGGTTTCATCCGCCGTAATTTTTCATTCTCGAACAGTTGAAATTTATGCCCCAAAGATGCCGCACAATAACGTTGCTAGGGCGCTAGTTTCCATGGTCTCAATTTGGAGTGAATTAGAGGAAATCGAAGAGCGCTTTGGTGTGAAAACTCAACGCGAACCGGATTTTGGTTTCGCATTTATCTCTTACAAGTGGGCGCAAGGTAATTCATTGCAGAGCGTTCTTAAGGGTAGTGATATGTCTGTCGGTGATTTTGTACGATCTACCAAACAGATCATCGATCTCTTGACTCAGATTGCGGGAGCCAGCCCAACGCTTCGTAAAACCTGTCGAGAGGCAATTGCTCGCTTGGATCGTGGAGTGATTTCCTATATGTTGGAGGATCTATGACTCTGATGCTTCTTGATAGTGGATCACTTTGGTATCGCGCGTACTACGGCATGCCCGATACCCTCACCGCCGACGACGGAACACCTGTCAATGCGATTCGTGGCTTCTTAGATATGAGTGCCCGACTGATATCAACGTATAACCCTGATCGAATGGTTGTTTGTCTTGATGGAGATTGGCGTCCATCGTGGAGAGTTGAACTTTTTCCGGCATATAAAGCTAACCGTTTAGAAGACGAAGATAGCGAAGAAGAAGTCGAACCCGACACTCTGACTCCGCAGATACCGATTCTGCTAGATCTTCTAGATGAATTTGGAATTCCGATGGTCGGCGTTGATGATTACGAAGCAGATGATGTCATGGCCACCTACGCGCATACCCATCCGGGACCCACACGCATCGTGACTGGCGACCGCGATCTTTTTCAATTGGTCGATGACAAACGAGACATCAAGGTTGCCTATCTCGCAAAAGGTATTTCTGCCCATGATTTAGTTGATCTGAATTTTATCTCTCAGAAATATTCGATTCCGGGAGATCGCTATGCAATGTTTGCAACCTTCCGTGGCGACGCCTCCGATGGTCTCCCGGGAGTAAAGGGGATTGGCGAGAAAGGCGCGGCGCTTATTTCAACTCACTTCGGGTCGATTGATGATGCGATCGTTGCCGCGCAGAACGGAGACGAACGACTCCCTGCTGCTCTTGCTCGAAAGATTGTTGCCGGAATGGATTACCTCGCCATCGCACCAACAGTTGTTAACTGTGCTCGAGATGTTCCGTTGCCTGAGATCGAGCTTGGCATACCGAAAGCTCCCGCAGATTTTTCCAAGATCTATCAGATCAAGGAGAAGTATTCCCTTGGCGCAAGCGTCGATCGATTGATCTCAGCTCTCAAGTGGTAATCCTGATCGCGGCGCTCCTTTTCGCCGCATCCTTCGAGCCACTGGGCCTTTGGTTTGCCGCACCGATCGCCTATGCACTTCTCTTGCGAGCATTGGTAAAAGATCAACACAATCTGCGCCTCTACTTAAGAGTCTTTCTCTTTGCTTTCTTCAGTAGCGCGGTAACTTTGATGTGGGCGGGAAAGTACGTGGGATTCCTTCCGCTGGCATTCCTGGCATTACTCCATGGACTTTATTACCTTCCTTTGGCTTTCCTTCGAAAGTTCACATCACATGTTCTTTTCTTTATTCCAGCAATTCTTGCGATAGAAGAATTACGATCGCGTTTTCCTTTCGCTGGTTTTTCTTGGATGCGCATAGCCTTTTCACAGGCAGATGCGCCTTACCTTTCAATCGTTTCACTTGGCGGAACAACCTTGCTCTCAGCATGGGTTCTCTTTATCGCACTACTTCTAGTCAAGCTAAACTTTCGCAGAGCGCTGTTTGCAATTCTTCTCACTATCTCTCCGCTATTAATATCTCATAACGCGGCTGCCACCGGGAAGATTTCTTATGCGGCAGTGCAAGGAAATACACCATCTGTAGGTCTTGGTTTCAACGATCGAGCGAAGGCAGTCTTCAATCTGCACGTGGATACGACGAATGACCTCGTCACAACTACTCCAGATGTGATTATTTGGCCAGAGAATGCAATCGATGTTGATCCCTTTAGAGATGCGGAAGTTTCTGGATCCATTCGGAGTTTGACAACAGAAATCAATGCGCCACTCATTGCAGGCGCAGTCACCAGGGTTTCTGGTGATCTTGAAAATGTTTCGGTGATGTATGGTGAAAGCGGGGAAGTGGTTTCACTCTACTCAAAACAGTACCTCACTCCATTTGGGGAATACATCCCACTCAGAAGTATTGCTCGTTTGGTCTCACCCTTTGTCGATGATGTTTCTGACTTTTCTGCCGGTGAAAGAACTGATAACCATGTAATCAGGGCAGTCACACTCGCTCCCGTTATCTGCTTTGAACTCCTCTCTGATTCCCTGGTCAGAAAAGCAGCTCAGAATTCTGATGCCCTTGTTGTTCAGACAAATAGCGCGACATTTGCCGGCACCGCAGAGAGTGCGCAGCAGCTCAACATCACCAGAATTCGCGCTATGGAGAACGCTCGGGAGATAGTGAGCGTTTCTACAATTGGGATCTCGGCTCATATCGACATGAATGGTCGAGTAACGCAACGGACGGATGAGGATGTGCGGGCTGTGTTGCAGGGGGAGATTCAGGGGGTTTCCAATCGGAGCGTTGCCTCTCGACTAGGCGCGATGGCGACACCACTTGCTCTTTTGTTGAGTTTTTTCCCTCTAGTACTGCATAGAATACGTAGACCATGAAGTTCGCGATCCTTGTTCCTACATACAATGAAGCAACGTCAATCGTTGAGTTATTGGATTCACTCTCGACATTGCGTGAAACAGGAACGTATCAATTTGATGTACTTGTGATTGATGACAATTCGCCCGATGCAACGGCGGAGATTGTTGGCCAACGCGGATTACACTGGGTAAGTATTCTCAAGCGCGAGAAGAAAGATGGTCTTGGTAACGCCTATCGAGCCGGATTTTCTACCATTTTAAAAGACTCCAGCTATGACCAGATTGTCACGATGGATGCCGATGGATCTCACCGAGTTCAAGATCTGCCAGCTATGTTTGCAGCCGCTGGCTCTGGTCGCTCCATAGTCCTTGGCACACGATGGATCCCAGGCGGTTCAGTAGTGAATTGGCCGAAAAGTCGCCAATTACTCTCACGTTCTGGCACCCGATATGCCTCATTAGCCTTAGGAATCGATCTTGCGGATCTGACAGGTGGATTCCGAATCTACAGTCGCGAACTGCTGCAATCTTTGAATCTCACCGAGATGACAGCTACTGGTTATTGTTTCCAAATTGAGATGGCGCTGGCCTCACATCTTGCCGGTGCACACGCCACACAAGTTCCAATTACCTTTGTAGAGCGCATTAACGGGGTCTCTAAGATGAGTAAAGCGATTGTGATTGAGGCGCTGATACAGACAACCCGTTGGGGCGTGACGCGTAGGCTTAGACCTAACGCCGATAAGTTACATTATGTAAAGTAAAGGAAATCTCGCCCTTCCCCTTTAGGAATAGTCAGAGATCGGCGCACAACTGCAGACCAGGTTGCGATCTCCGTGTGCGCCATCAATACGACCCACTGGAGGCCAATACTTCATTCGGCTACCGATGATTTCACCTGAGACAAGGCCATCGAGCGGCGCTGGATAACCAGCAACTTCACGCGGATACTCGCGCTGCCACTCATTTGCCGTTGTCACGCGAGCTGTGTGCGGCGCCCAACGAAGAACGCTCTCTTGAATAGTCACAGCGCCATCAATAACTTGCTGAATTTCGGCGCGGATTGCAATCATCGCATCGATAAAACGATGGATCTCACGAATATCTTCGGACTCAGTTGGCTCAATCATGAGCGTTCCTGCAACTGGAAAAGACATCGTAGGTGCATGGAAACCATAATCCATTAAACGTTTTGCTATATCGTCAACACTGACACCACATGCTGCCGTCAATGGTCGAATATCTAAAATGCATTCATGTGCGATGCGTCCATTCGCACCGGTATACAGAATTGGATATGAATCAGATAGCTGCGCAGCAATGTAATTTGCCGACAAAATAGCGATATGTGTCGCGTGAGTCAGTCCTGCTCCCCCAAGTAAACGAATATACGCCCACGAAATAGGAAGAATGCTGGCCGAACCAAATGGTGCACCCGATACTGGCCCTGGACCGGTTACTGGTCCCGCTTCATCGTCAAAGGGATGATTCGGAAGGAACGGTGCAAGATGTGCGCGAGCGATTACTGGGCCTACACCCGGTCCCCCGCCACCGTGTGGGATCGCAAATGTCTTGTGAAGATTAAGGTGTGAAACATCTGCACCAAATTTTCCTGGTTGAGCAACACCAACAAGTGCGTTGAGGTTTGCACCATCTACATACACCTGGCCTCCTGCTTCATGAACAAGGGCACAAATGTCAGAGACCGCAGATTCAAAAACACCATGAGTGCTCGGATATGTGATCATCAAGGCCGCAAGATCGCTACCGTGAGTTTCAATCTTTGCCTTGATGTCGTCAACACTGACATTGCCGAGTTCGTCGCATTCGATGACAACCACCTTCATGCCTGCCATCACGGCGCTCGCTGCATTGGTTCCATGGGCACTAGAAGGAATAAGACATACGGTGCGATGGTTATCACCACGAGAGTCATGATAATTTCGAATCGCAAGTAAGCCTGCGAACTCTCCTTGGCTACCAGCATTTGGCTGTAACGAGACAGCGTCATATCCAGTAATTGCAACTAACCAATCGGAGAGTTCGGCAATCAACTGACGCGAGCCCCGAGACTGCTCAGCTGGGACAAATGGATGCAGTGAAGCGAACTCTGGCCATGAAACCGCCTCCATCTCTGTCGCTGAATTAAGTTTCATCGTGCATGAACCCAGCGGGATCATTGTGCGATCAAGTGCGAGATCGCGATCTGCCAGATTACGTAGGTAACGCATCATTGCAGTCTCAGAATGGTTGGTGTTAAAGACCGGATGCGTAAGAAAATGTGAAGTGCGAAGAAGATGTGTAGGAAGTGGTTCAGACTTCGCATCCTTCAAACCGAGAACTTCGAGAACTCTCCGGAAGATTTCCTCTGTCGTTGTTTCATCGAAGGAGATACGAATACTCTTTTGCGAGACATGGGCGAAGTTAAAGCCAGCAGCAATAGCGCGCAGATGGACCTCGGCTGCGTTGGCGACATCGATGGTGACCGTGTCGAAAACGTGACCATTTGGTGATGAAGAAGCAATGCGAAGTCGTGATGCAAAGTGATTGACTCTCTCTGCGATCTCTCTCAAACCTTGCGGGCCATGCCACATTGCGTAGAAGGCGCTCATATTCGCTAACAGTGCTTGAGCGGTGCAGATATTCGATGTCGCTTTGTCGCGTCTAATGTGTTGTTCACGTGTCTGCAACGCTAAACGAAATGCTGGACCACCTGTGTTATCAATACTCTGACCAACAAGTCGGCCCGGCATAGAACGTTCTAGCCCTGACTTCACGGATAAGAATCCCGCGTGTGGTCCGCCAAATCCCATCGGAACACCGAAGCGTTGCGATGTACCTACAGCGATATCAGCTCCCCACTCCCCCGGCGGAGTCAGAAGAGTGAGCGCCAAAAGATCTGTAGCTGCGATTACAAGAGCACCACGCGAATGCGCGTAGTTTGCGAATTCTGAGTAATCAATAATTTCACCAGTAGTATCTGGATATTGAACGATCGCCGCAAAGAATTCTCCGTCGTATCCATCTCGTGCAATGTGTCCAGAATCTACCTCGACTACAGTAATTCCAAGCGGTTTGGCTCTGGTCGCAATGACCGCTTTCGTCTGCGCATGTAGATGCTCTTCAACCAGAAATACCGCATCATCAGATAACTTTGATGCCCGTCGTGCCAACGTCATTGCTTCAGCAGCTGCGGTGGATTCGTCCAACATTGATGCATTGGAAATATCGAGTCCGGTGAGATCGCAGATCATTGTTTGAAATGCAAAGAGCGCTTCTAATCGACCTTGGGAGATCTCCGGTTGATAAGGCGTGTACGCGGTATACCAGGCTGGATTTTCTAGAACGTTACGTTTGATCACAGCCGGTACATGTGTTCCGTAATATCCAGAACCGATCAGTGATGTGAGAACCTGATTCTGACTTGCTCTCTCACGGAGTTCGGAAATTACATCGACTTCACTTTTTCCGCCGCCGATCGCCGACTCAATGACTCCAGAGATATGAATATTTGATGGAACAACATCTGAGATGAAAGAAGCTAAATCCTGGTAGCCCAGAGACTTAAGCATCGTGAGCTCATCGTTATGAGTTGGACCAATATGACGATCGGCAAAGCCAGACGAACTCATCCCACTACTCCCCTGACTATTCACTGGGGAAATATTAGGCTACTTGTTTGCTTTATGCGCCTTTAGCTTTGCGACGCAATGAGAGTTCATCATTACTGTTATTGACAGCTATTTGACCATCAACTTCTCCTTGAAGGTTAGCCAAAGAACCTTCAACTTCGTGCCAGACTTTTCCAACGGCGATACCAAAGACACCTTGTCCACCGGCGAGTAAGTCAACAATTTCATCCGGACTTGCACATTCGTAGATCGATGCGCCATCACTCATCAAGGTAATGCTCTCTAACTCAACCACACCACGATTGCGAAGGTGCGTAACAGCAGAACGAATGTTCTGAAGTGAAATCCCAGCGTCGAGTAACCTTTTCACAATCTTCAAAACCAAAATATCTCGGAACCCATAGAGACGTGATGTTCCAGAACCCGTTGCGCTACGAACACTAGGTTCAACTAAACCGGTACGAGCCCAATAATCTAATTGGCGATATGAAATACCGGCGGCAGAACATGCGGTGGCTCCGCGATAACCGATCTCGGGCGTGTGTGGGGAGGACACGTGGGGCTCATCTCTATTGGGGATAGTGAAAATATACGCGTGGGAAGGGGTCGATTCAACGACCGACACGATGCAAACCTCAAGTAAAGAGTGAGACTTACCCGGCGAAATCCTCTGGGTTGATCTGGTCAAGGAAGTCGCGAAAGGCCTCTAAATCCGCGCTCGATTTCTCGATCGGCTGCCCCATCTCATCCATCTCCTGGATCAGCCGCTCAGGGATGGCGATACCCACCTGGTCAAGCAGCTCGCGCGAGGCCACGATATTGCTCTTGCTGCGAAGAGCGAGAGCGATGGCATCTGAAGGTCGGGCCGAGATCGCTAGAGCGGCATCTTCGCTGGTCCGTAGTTGCAAGGTGGCAAAGAAGACACCATCGCGCAGATGAGTAATTTGAACTGCCAACAACGTTGCATCAAGTGTGTGCACAATGTCGTGCATCAAGTCATGGCTCAACGGGCGTTGCGGATTAATGCCTTGCTGGGCGAATGCAATCGCCGTTGCTTCGGCTGCTCCCACCCAGATCGGAATGAAAGTATCGCCACCGACTTCCTTAAGCAGAACGATCGGCTGATTCGACGGCATCTCGATCCGCACGCCAACAACTTCCATGCTGACAAAAGGAGTTGGCTCGATGCTCATAGCTCTACTCTAACGTGGACGATTCAAACCTGCTCGTACGAGACCGGCATGAAGGCGAATCGAAAGCGCTGCGATCTCTTTGGAGACTTCTTCAGCTCTAGCCTTTGAATCGCTGCTCTTTTGGCGATTGAGTGGAGTGACAACTTGCTCAATGAGCCCGATCTCGCGATCTGCTGCAGATTTAAAAGAGCGAAGGTGGCGTGGCTCAATACCGAAAGCTGACATCTGCGCAACCGCTGTGGCGATTGCAAGTGAATCAGCATCGTAGTGACGTCCTCGAATTGTGATCAGGCCGAAACTCTCAAGCTCAGTCAACGCACCATCTGTGAGGCCAGATGCGCTGACCAGCTCTTCTCTGGAAAGTCGCATCTCTGAAGATGGAGCAAAGTTGGATGCTGATAACTCGCCATCAACTGTGGCAAGACCAAGTGCCGGACGGGCGACTTTGTCGTTAGCTCCGGCTGGTTGTAACCCTCGATCCATGGCGTCAAGGTTTTCCTTGATGACACGTAATGGCAGGTACTGATCTCGCTGAGCAAGGAGAACATAGCGCAGGCGTTCGAGGTCAACGCTGGTGAATTTGCGATAGCCCGATGGTGTTCGCTGCGGTTCGATAAGACCTTCGGATTCTAGGAACCGTATCTTCGAGATAGTCACATCTGGAAAATCACCGCGTAGCTTTGATAAAACCTCACCAATACTTAAATAGGCACGGGCTGGAACGCTCATTACTTCTCCCCTATCGATTTTCTCTGTCCGGTGATGAAAACCAGGTGGAACTTGCCCACCTGTACTTGATCACCGGTCCGCAACTTATGTCTTTCAATGTTTTGAGAATTTATATATGTGCCATTCAAGCTGGATGAGTCCACTATTTCAAAGACTGATTCGCCTGAAAGAAAAGAGATGGCTGCATGCTTTCGCGAAACGGTCACATCATCAAGGAATATCTCGCTATCGTGTGAACGACCAATCGTGGATCCTTGTGTCGTGATTAAATAACGCGATCCTTTGGCAGGACCTTTGTGAATAAGAAGCATCGCCTTGTCGGCTGGCCCTTTCAATATCTGATCGACTGTCTCCTTCTCCGATTCGGAGACGGAATCCAAAAGCTCTGCGAGCAGAGATGAGGCTGAATCCCGGACCGGCTCATTTCCTCCGAGGCGAAGGGTGGTGGTGAGTTCGGACTTGCTTGGAGAATCCACAGTGCACCCATCCTCCCCCGGCGATTTGCTCGCTCAACATCAACTGGAGGCTGACATTAGATTGCCCCGTTGGATAAATCAAGCGGGATTTACACGGGCAGAAGGTCGGAATTTACGCGGTGATTTGACGATATTGCTCTGCGGAGAGCAGTGGCGTCGGGGTCTCAGAGACCTCTATATCGGCCAGCCATCCTGCGCCGTAGGGATCACTATTGAGCAACTCTGGCGATTGATTCAGGCCGTCATTGACGGCGACAACTTTTCCAGAGACAGGCGAAAAGATTTCAGAGACGCTCTTTGTTGATTCAACTTCACCACATACCTTGTCGGCGATAACCGCATCACCAATCTTTGGAAGCTGGACATAGACGATGTCTCCCAGTGCCGCTTGTGCAAAATCGGTAATACCCATTCGAATGACAGTGGCAGAAGATTCTGAAACCCATTCATGCTCTTTTGTATATTTGAGCGAATCCGGAATCAATGACATGACGTTCTCCCTTGAGTTTTTCTCATCCCTGACAACTCTCACACTCTAATAGTTTTTAGGGCGCTCAGGAAGTATGAAACTCCCGTCGCTAGGTAGAGAGCCACACCCCAGAGTGCAAAGGCCCATCCAAAGATGAAGGCTGCCGTACCGATCCATGAAGTATTGAGTGCGAGTAACAGAAATGGGAAGGCATAGAGAAGGTTAAAGGTAGCGGCTTTCCCTAAGAACGTCACCGTCAGAGGTGGTTTCTTCTTGATCGCCAAGATGGCGGCAATAACTGCCAGGAACGCATCGCGCGCAACCAGAACAATTACGAGCCAGAGTGGAACCGCCTCACGAATGACCAAGACAATGAGTGTTGAAACGATATAGAGACGATCAATCGTGGGATCCATAATCTCGCCCAACTTTGACTCTTGTCCAAGAGCTCGCGCGAGTTTTCCATCAAAATAATCAGTTGCTCCGCCAATTGCGAGAACAATAATCGCCCATACATCAGATTCAGGTACGAGCGCGAGATAGATAAATAGTGGAATACCTAGCGCCCGCAGCGCCGTGAGCCCATTAGGCCAGGTCACAATCGATGGTTTCTCTTCCTCGGCGTTCATCGCGCTATCCCTGCTCTTTATCTCGTTCTTTTACGCGAATAGCCACTTGGACGGGAGTGCCAGGAAATCCGAACTCTTCACGCAAGCGACGTTCGATAAATCGTCGATATGAGGCTTCGATCCAACCACTTGAGAAGACAACAAACTTCGGTGGCGCGATGCCAGCCTGGGTCGCGTAGTAAATTTTTGGTTGCTTGCCACCTCGCACCGGTGGAGGCGTTGCACCGATGAGTGCTCCCAAGAAAGAGTTGAGTTTCGATGTAGGGACTCGACGCTCCCACGAATCCAAAGCAGTTCGTATTGCTGGAGCAAGGCGATCGCGATGCCAGCCGGTTTTTGCTGCAACGTTTACTCGCTGTGCCCACTCCACTTGATCTAAGTGTCGATCTATTTCACGATCAAGTTGATCACGGCGATCTTCATCTACCAGATCCCACTTGTTCATCACGAGTACTAAAGCTTTTCCAGCTTCTTCGACCATTGTGATCACACGCAAGTCTTGTTCTGAAATTGGTTGTGAGGCATCAAGGACAACGACTGCGCACTCACACCTCTCCAGCGCTGCCTGAGTGCGAAGAGTCGCGTAGTAATCGGTTCCACTTGCTTGATTGGCGCGCTTTTTTAGCCCTGCCGTATCAACGAATCTCCAGATTGATCCACCGAAATCAATCAATGAATCAACTGGATCGCGTGTAGTTCCAGCAACGTCATCAACAATCGATAGCGATTCTCCCGCTAGTGCATTGAGCAAACTTGATTTTCCAACGTTGGGACGTCCAATCAAAGCTATACGGCGGTAACCATCTTGGGCCTGTGCTCCACCCACTTCTGGCAATTCGCGGACTATTAGATCCAAGAGATCACCGCTCCCCCGACCATGCAGCGCTGAAACAAAGCAAGGTTGTCCAAGACCTAGATTCCACAAAGCATGCGCATCCGATTCATCTGAATCTCCATCAACTTTATTTGCAACAAGGATTGTTGGCTTCTTCGCTTTCCTTAGCTCTTGCACAAGAATGTCATCTTCATCGAGTGCTCCCACATGTGCATCAACAACAAAGGCGAGAACATCTGCCTCTTCCATTGCACGTTCTGCACCGGCTGACACTTGAACTGAAATTCCATCTGGTTTTGATTCCCAACCACCAGTGTCCATGATGATAAATCTGCGACCATTCCATTCGCATTCATAAGAGACACGGTCACGTGTAACACCAGGTGTATCTTCAACGATAGCTTCTCGGCGACCGAGGAAGCGATTAATCAACGTTGACTTACCAACATTTGGGCGCCCGAGTATTGCGACGATTGGCAGACCTAAGAGATTTCTCTCTTTCAATAGCTCCCAAATGCGCTCAATAGTTTCCTCAAGATTGAGCATTGTGGAATCAACGATCACCGCATCACTTGCTGTGCTTAAAGGTGAAACAGCCCGTGTGGAATCAACGTGGTCACGTTCGCTTAAGGATTGCCCAATAGCTTCAGTTCCATGTTGCGCGCCAAGTTCAGTATCGCGTCGGAGCGCACGCGCCTGCAGATCTGCCGTTAAAAAGACTTTCATCGCTGCATCTGGCGCAACGACTGTGCCGATGTCGCGACCTTCAACAACTATTCCGCGATCGGCCTTATCAATAATTTTTCGTTGCAGTGTTAGTAACTCCGCGCGAATCTGTGGAATGGCACTAATTGCACTTACCGCTGCAGTAACTTTTTCAGATCGAATCTCTTCTGTCAGATCAGTATCACCACAAAATATTTCTGGCTTGGTTGGGTCAGATACAAATCGAATCGGTGAAGTTTTCAATCCCTGAATAATTACGTGAGGTTCAGTGCTATCAAGTGAGATCGATAACCATGTAACGGCACGGTAGAGCGCGCCGGTATCTAAATAATTCCAGCCTGCTCTTCGCGCGATTTCGCGGGATGTACTTGATTTTCCCGCTCCGCTAGGACCATCTATTGCTATGACGATCATCTACCGGCTCTCTTCATCAAATTTTAGGAAAACACCTAACGTGCAATTAAATCGTGCATACCTATTCTACCGAGAAGGATGAACCTTCCATCCCTGTTCTTGCAGATGCGACATCACCTTTTGACCATCCTGAGGTGCAAAAGAAAGTGTGATCAAGCCTGTTTCTTGTCCTGGAGTGTGCTCTATCTGCAGATCCTCAATGTTGACCTGGATTTGAGCGCACGATTCAATAATTGCAGCGAGTTGTCCTGGTTTGTCATCGATGACTACTGCCACGAGGAAATATTCACGAGACTGACCACCGTGTTTTCCAGGGATACGTGCACGCCCTTGTCTTCCTGATGCAATCAGTTCTTGCGCAACGGCATTGTCATCCAACCCTGCGACGATGGTGGAAAGGTCGTTTTGTAGACTTATCAGCAAAGGTCGCAACGCGTCTGCATTGCCGCCGAGAATCTGACCCCACAGCTCTGGATTTGAATCAGCTAAACGAGTCGTATCCCGCAGCCCGCTGCCCGCCAGCTCGAGGTCTTCTTGATGAGCTCTATTGAGCGAGCTTGCCAGCAGGGATGAAAGAATTTGAGGAAGGTGGCTCACCTGAGCTACGGCTCGATCATGGTCGGCGGCGCTGCGGATCATCAGCGCTCCCCCACAGTGAGCGATTACCTCCTTCACATGCGCAAGCAGAGACGGATCAACTCCCTCTGAGATCAATACCCATGGACGGCCGATAAAGAGATCGCCCCGCGCAGACTCCGGACCACTCACCTCACGGCCCGCCATCGGATGCGTCGCGGCAAAGAAGGCTGGATCAAGACAAGTTTTCGATACATCAAGTAAAGGTTTAGTTTTAATACTGCTGATATCCATAACCCTCAAGCCAGAGTTTCGAGATAATTCTTTCGAAATCACATCAGCGATAGAGTCTGGCGGAGTGGCGATGATGCAGAGCTGCTCCACAGAGGTATTTTCACCGTCGCGGTCCTCGAGTAGGTCCCGCGCAAGATCTTCAGCACGACGGTCCGAATCTCTGATCGAAACCTTGACCCCAACCCCCTTAAGGGCAAGTCCTATCGATGTACCTATTAATCCAGCGCCGACAATGCGTATATGAGTGAGCTTTTCGGCCATTTTATTGGGCGATATCTCGTCTAAGAGCGGTCGCACCGTGGAGATAGATATGCGAAATCTCCTCGATTTCACGCTCAGTATTGCAGTGAAGCATCACTCTCAAAACACGAGGAAGGGCTCCTGGGACATCAATTTCTACCGCGCAGATGAGCGGCACGGATTGAAAACCGACCTCACGGGCATAAGCGGCAGGAAAGGCGGCATTGAGATCAGGGGTCACAGTGAGAATCACCGAGATCACATCACGCGGTGTAAGCCCATTTGCCTCCAAAAGAGCTAAAAGCAACTCCTTTGTCGCATCGGCCATCGCCGGGACGGTATTAGCCTCTAACTGAGTGGCACCGCGAATTGCTCGAACATGGCTCATGGGAAAAGGATAACCCCTAACCCGATCATGGCGCTCTTCTCTTTTTGCGTGTTTATCGATAAATATATATCAGGACAAATATGCTTCCTTCACACCCAGATCCAGGCTCTTAGCGTATGACCGCCACATCGTCGAAATTCTCAATATCGATAAAGAGTTTTTTGGAAGCATTTTGAGCGCAGATTTCGCAGAAATTATCGATAAAACTATTTACATAAGACCGTAACATAAAGAATCGATAAATTGCTTTAACGGTATATAGTCACAATATCTATAAATTAATTAATATCTAAAGCCTTTCGTAGATTTGCCAATTCACCGTCATTAAGATCCCGCCATCGTCCAGGTGGAGTATCCCCCAAACTGATCGGCCCAAAGTTGGTACGGATCAGCCGCAAGAGGCGAAGGTCGACCGCCTCCATCAGTCGGCGAATAATGTGATAGCGACCCTCATGAATGCTGACCTCGATCCACTGCGGCGACAGGTGCTTGAAGGAAAGGACTCTCCCCATCCCATCTTCCAGCTCGATCCCCTTGAGCAAGATCTTGTCCACACCTGGTGGAAGTTGTCCTTCGAACTCGATCAGGTAGCTCTTGACCAGACCGTAGGAGGGGTGTGTGGCACGGAAGGTCAGATCTCCATCATTTGTCAGCAAAATCAGGCCTTCTGAGTCCTTATCCAGCCGACCTACATGGAAGAGACGCTCCTTGCGGAAGTCAATAAAGTCGGCAAGTGAAGGCCTGCCTTCGGGGTCATACATCGTAGACAAAACACCCTTTGGTTTATGAAGTACTAAATAAGACTTAGTCAATGTTGCTGTAATTGTCTCACCATCAACCATCACTTTGACCTTAGAGGTGTCAAACTTAGCACCGAGCTCTCGAATGATGTGTCCGTCGACGCTCACCCGGCCATCTTGGATCAGTTCGTCGGCTCCGCGACGCGAGGTCACTCCAGCGTCGGCAATAATTTTGTTCAGGCGTGTAAGGCTCATGTGAAGGCTATCCATTCTCGACAGTCTTAAGGGGCGCCCTCAAATAGGCGCAGGGCTACTTTACTTGTGACAGGGGTGGTAAGGCAAAACCAGCTGAGCGAGCTAGCCCGGGATTAGTCGGTGAGGCTCTCCAGAATCTCATCGAGTCCATCAAGATCAGGCAGGTGCGGAGCCAAGGGCGAGAGATCATCAAGGGATTTAAGGCCCAAGCGCTCCAGGAAGTAGCTGGTCGTCTTGTACAAGATCGCCCCAGTCTCATTTTCGACGCCGTACTCCTCCACTAGGCCGCGATTGACCAGGGTCTTCATCACGGCCTCAACATTGACGCCTCGGATGGCAGAGACTCGAGCTCTGGATACAGGTTGGCGGTAAGCGATGACCGCCAAAGTCTCTAGAGCGGCTTGGGTAAGGCGGTTCTGTTGGCCATCGAGGACGAATTTTTCAACAGCTGGAGCGCAATCTGGGTGACTGTAAAAGCGCCATCCCCCGTTGATCGCTTTGAGGGTAAAGCCTCGATCCTCATACGAATGGGTGAGGCGGTTGAGAGCCTCGACTACGACATCGACTGGGACCTCCAAAACAGTGGCCAAGGTGAGCTCACTGACTGGCTCATCAACGACCATGAGGATCGCCTCGATTGATCTATCAACTTCTACATTAGACATTTTTATCCTCATCTGTCTCATCTACAAGCACTACCGGGATATCAAACTCGTCGGTGATCTCGATTTCGCCGCTTTCGGCCCCTGTCCAGCTGATCTGTAGCTCGCCCAGGGCGATCACTTGGTTAAATCTGAGGTTTCCCTGGCGGTAGAGATCCAGGAGAGCGAGAAAGCGAGCCACCACGACCAGGGTCGATTCAGCTCCCACGCAGAGGCTTCGAAAGCTCATGCTCTTGGCCTGGCGTAAGGCCTCGACCACGAGGCGAGATTGCTCGGTCACGCTCACCAATGGGTTGTGCATGTGCTCGATCGCTACGATCGGAGGAGTTTTAGGCGTCAAGACGCGCTCCGCTATCGCTGCAAAGCGCTCAGCCCCTACGCCGATCAACACTTCAGGCAAAAGGGCTGCTAGGGCAGGATCCAGGGCTACAACTCGTGGGAAGGATTTGTCGGCGAAGTCGATCATCTCCTGGAAGGAGGCGGCGATCTCCTTAAATGCTCGATATTGGAGCAAGCGGGCGAAGAGAATATCGCGCGCTTCAAGCAGGGCAAGATCTTCTTCATCCTCTATCTCACCGCTCGGCAACAAACGCGCCGCCTTGAGATCCAGCAGAGTGGCAGCGACTACGAGGAACTCGGTCGCCTGATCCAGCCGCCAGCCCTCACCCGAGAGCTCAAGTGAGCGTATATAGGAGATAAATTCATCGGTGACCAGGCTCAGCGAAACCTCTGTGATATCGAGCTTATGTCGAGAAATCAGCTGAAGGAGCAGGTCAAAGGGTCCATCAAAGTTTGAGAGGTGGACGTTGAAGCCACTTTCAGGGGCAACCTGTTCAGCAGTTTCTAAAGAGATATCCACGGGTGCACGATACTTGTTTTTATCAGGCCTTACTTGCCGTCACACGCACTCCACGCGTAGAGTCTGCCTCAGAAAGAAAGAGGTTTCTCGATTGAGCGCTATATCGACAAAAGATGATGATGTGGTTACCACCGCCAGCCTCACCGGCGCTAAGGTCGCACACTTTCCAGTGCCCGCACCCATCACTGAGCACGGCAACGCACGAATAATCTCTATCTTCAACCAAAAAGGTGGCGTCGGAAAGACGACAACCACAATCAACCTTGGTGCTGCCTTGGCAGAACTTGGCCGTCGTGTACTTCTCGTTGACTTCGATCCGCAAGGCGGACTGTCTCTCGGTCTTGGCGTGAATGCACATGCTCTTCCATTAGAAAATACTGTCTATCACGCACTCATGGATTCTGCAGCAGATATTCAACAGATCGTTCTAAAATCATCTGTCGCGGGTCTTGATTTTCTGCCAGCCAGCCGCGACCTTGGTGCTGCCGAATCTAAACTTCCATCAGAGATTGGTGGACAACAATTTCTGAAGCGTGCTCTAGCAACTCTCAAGGATGAATATGACGTCATCCTCATCGACTGCCAGCCAACTATGGGTCAGCTCACCGTCAACGCACTCGTTGCTTCACACGAAGTGATTGTTCCATTGCAGTGTGAATATTTTGCTCTTCATGGATTCATTGAATTGAGCGGCAACATCGAGAAAGTCAAAAACTTTCTTAACCCTGAACTCAGATTAATTGGAATCCTTGCAACAATGTACGATCGCAAGACTCTCCATAACCGTGAGGTTCTTAGCGCAATTCTCGAAAAGTACCCCAATGATGTTTTTGACACCATCATTGCAAAGACCATTCGTTTCTCGGAAACCACAGTGGTCGGAGAACCAATCACAAGTTACGCATCATCTTCAGGCGGCGCAGCGTCATATCGACGCCTTGCCCGCGAATTAATCGCACGAGGAGGAGCACGATGACCCGCAGAGCCAGTTTGCCCGGTGCAGATGAGCTTTTTAAACAGAATAGCCCCGCGCTCAGTGCAGTGCGTGAAGTTCCAGTAGAGCCAACACCTGCTGTTACTACTCCTTCTGCGACACCTAAGGCGAAGAAGGGCGTGCGGTCAATTCCTCGCCGCCGCGTTGTTAGCGTTGATAAGTCTCCTTCGGGACGTGAACGTCACGATGAAAAGATAACCGTTTATCTTTCACCAGATGAGCTCTTCGATTTAGATCAGGCGCGTCTCTCACTCAGAGGAGATCTCGGTCTTGCCGTTGACCGCGGTCGTATTGTTCGCGAATCGATCGCGGTAATAATTGCTGATCTTGAACAAAAGGGTGATCAAAGTATTCTTGCGCGACGCCTTCGCGGAATCTAATACTTACTGCGCTCTCGGATGCGCGCTGGAATAGCTCTGACGCAATCGATCTATAGTGACAAGTGTGTAAATCTGAGTTGTCGTCACTGAAGAGTGGCCAAGTAGTTCCTGGACTACACGAATGTCGGCACCACCATCGAGTAAATGCGTTGCATATGAATGTCGTAGCGCATGGGGGCTCACCTTATTTTCGAGTCCACACGCTTTCGCTGCCTCACTGACTATCGTCCAGGCGCTCTGTCTTGAGATTCTTCTGCCTCTCGAATTCAAAAAGAGAGCGCCATCGTCACGGTGCGCGCGTGTGGCTAAGGCTGGACGCAACCTCACTAGATAATTCTCGAGTGCGTGCAGTGCAAAGCTTCCGATAGGAACGATTCTCTCCTTAGAGCCCTTTCCGCGAAGCTTAATTGTTTGGATAGTCTCATCATCATTGGTTATCTTCGCAAGATCGCTGAGATTTACTCCGATGATTTCAGAGACTCGGCCACCAGTTGAGTACAGGAGCTCTACAAGTGCAATATCTCGCAACGAATGTGCGCTACTTAATGAGCCTGAGCTACTGATCAACTGCGTGATCTCATCGATCGACAGCGCTTTGGGTAACTTCCTAGCGATTCGGTGAGATGTAATCTCCCCCGTTGGAAGGTTAAGCGAGAACTCTCTAGCACAATAGATGAGAAAAGATTTCACTGTCGAATTAGTGCGATTGATACTAGAAATTGCCAGAGACCGATCGCGTAGCGATACCTCAAAGTCAATCAACGTTTGAGCGGTTACGTTCTCCAGACCAACATCTTCGCGTTCGAGAAAAGCGAGAAAGTAGGAAAGATCTCGCGTGTAGGAAGAAATCGTATTCTCGGAAAGCCCGCGTTCGACGCGCAAATGATCTATAAATGACGAACGTGCGTCTCTACCCTCGTGATTCAATTGCGGCCTGGATTAATCCGATAAACAGAGGATGTGGCCTTGTTGGCCGTGACCTCAACTCAGGATGGGCTTGTGTCCCTACATAATATGGATGCACTGCCTTCGGCAATTCGACAAACTCCACGAGATCTAACTCAGTATTGAGTCCTGAAAAGATCAACCCAGCATCTGAAATCGCCTTGCGATATTCATTGTTGACTTCATAACGATGACGATGTCGTTCAGAGATAGATGATGCGTTGTACGCCTGCGACACTATTGATCCAGGCAAGAGTTCTGCCTGATAAAGACCAAGGCGCATTGTTCCGCCCATATCCGCATCTCCTGCAATCACATCTTCTTGTCCAGCCATTGTCGCGATGACGTGTGTTCCGTTCTCCGGTTCAAACTCGGCAGAATTGGCATCTTTAATTCCAGCTAGATTTCGAGCCGCCTCGATCACCATACATTGCAAACCAAGACACAAACCTAACGTTGGAATTTTCTTTTCACGGGCGTATGTGAGTGCTCCGAGTTTTCCATCAATGCCGCGTATTCCAAATCCACCAGGAACACAGATGGCATCGACCTCTGAAAGGGCAGCTTCTGCTCCTGCTGGAGTTGCGCACTGATCACTCGGAACCCATACCAATTCAATCTTTGCATTATTTGCAAAGCCGCCTGCTCGTAGCGCTTCAGATACCGAGAGATATGCATCAGGAAGATCAATGTACTTTCCGACCAGGGCAACTTTAACGTGGTGCTTTGGCTGATGAACTTTAACTAGAAGATCATCCCATTCTCCCCATACGACGTCATGACCACCCAAGCTCAGACGATCCACAACGTACTTGTCTAAACCTTCGCTAAACAAAACTTTAGGAATATCGTAGATACTCGGTGCATCCACCGCTGCGACAACCGCCTCGACATCGACGTCACACATCAGCGAGATCTTCTTTTTGATTGAATCTGGAATAGGTCGATCGGATCGGAGAACTACAGCATCGGGTGCAATACCAATGCTGCGAAGAGCTGCAACGCTGTGCTGAGTTGGCTTTGTCTTTAACTCTCCAGAAGGTCCAATATAAGGAACTAATGAGATATGAAGATAGAAAACGTTGTCACGACCCACTTCTTGACGTAATTGACGTGCTGCCTCTAGAAATGGTTGTGACTCAATATCTCCAACAGTTCCGCCGATTTCTGTAATGACAACATCAATATCCGGTGCCGCCATCGCACGAATTCGCTCTTTAATCTCATTGGTGATGTGAGGAATAACTTGAACGGTTTCGCCTAAATATTCACCGCGTCTTTCACGAGCAATGACGCGCGAATACACCTGTCCTGTGGTGACATTTGCCGAACCATGAAGATTGCGATCGAGAAAACGTTCATAATGGCCGATATCTAAATCTGTCTCAGAGCCATCATCGGTAACAAAGACTTCACCGTGCTGGAAAGGGTTCATCGTTCCTGGATCAACATTGAGATAGGGATCCAGTTTCTGCATTGTTACCCGGATTCCACGCGAAACCAGGAGTCTTCCGAGGCTAGATGCTGTGAGTCCTTTGCCTAAACTTGAGGCGACTCCCCCAGTGACGAAAATATGCTTAGTTACATGCACTTGGCCCATGGAAGACAAACCTATCAGTAAAAAGCTACTGCTTACGTAAGGCTAGGAGCTCGCTCGCGTGTTCTTGAGCGCTGAGCGATTCATCAAGTCCTGCCAGCATGCGCGCGATCTCACCCACCCGGCCTTGATCAGTGAGTTCAGTGACGCCCGAGGCGACAATCTGACCATCACTATCTTTAGCAACAACAAAATGGCGATCGGCCCACGCGGCTACCTGCGGTAAATGTGTCACCACAATGACCTGTGCGTGTTGTGAAAGAGCGTGCAATCTGCGACCTACTTCGATTGCTGCCTTTCCACCAACTCCGGCATCGACCTCGTCGAAAATATACGTACCTACCGGCGCTGATGCGGCAATGACAACTTCTAGAGCGAGCATGATGCGAGACATTTCGCCGCCAGATGCCCCTTTACCCAAACCAACTTTAGGAGCATCGCGATGACCTTGTATCGACATTGTTACTTCATCACACCCAGTTGTTGTGAAATCACTTTCCTTGAGCGCTCCACTGTAATTAACTGTGAGTACATCTGCATGAAAAATTGTGTGAGGCATTGATAGCGCCGAAATTTCCATTGTCACGAGTGCGCTGAGACTCTTCGCAGCCTTTACTCGCTCGCTACTGACTGCCTGGGCTGCAACAAGAAGCTTTCCCTTAATCTCAGACAGTTCTTTCTCGATCGCCGAGATCCGTTCCTGTCCACCTGAAAGATCGGCAATGGTCTCCTTGGCATTTTTCACCCGAATAGCAATCAGCGCCATCTCTTCATCAACAGAACCAGCGCCTCCCCATTTCTTGACAAAGCTAGCGATAGAGGCCTTGCGTTCATTGAGAAAATCAAGGCGTTTTGGATCTGCTTCGAGGCTAGCAAGATAAGAGGCAAGTGAGCCATGCGCATCATCGACCAGGAAGAAACTCTCGGCGATCGATGATGAAATTTCATCGAGAGCGGGGTCCTTACCCTTGGCGTTCTCTAAGAACTTTCGCACTGTTCCTAAAACGGTAAGCGCGCCCGCGTCTTCGTCACCGAGCGATTGGAAAGCGCCAGCTGCTGCAACACGCAAATCTTCAACGCTGGCCAGTTTTCGAATCTCATCCTCAATAGCTGCGTACTCATCTCGAACTGGCTTGAGCGATGACCATTGTTGAGTGAGCGCTTCAAGTGAAGCAATCTGGCTATCTCGTTCAGATGCGTGGCTCAGCAGTGACTTCAACTTTGCTTTCAGATCGTTGTATTGCTGGAAAATCTCTAAGTACGTTGTTAGTTTGTGATGCAACGGTGCACCAGCAAATAAATCTAAAAGCTCTCGTTGTCTGGTGCTCTTTACAATATGCGTATTGGCAGATTGGCCGTGGATTGCAATCAGTGGCTCTGTAATCTCACTCAGCGCTGAAGCAGTAACCGTTGTTCCAGATGCGGTCGCCTTGCTCTTTCCATCGTTATTGACTGTACGAGAGAGAATAAGTGACCCATCTTCAATAAACCCGCCACGATCTTCTATCGTCGCTCTCAAAGATTCTGGAATCGAGAAAGTTGCAGAGGCGACGAGTCGCTCACTCCCATGGCGAACCAGAGCGCTATCTGATTTTGAACCAAGTAATAGGGAGAGTGCCGTAAGGATCATTGTTTTTCCAGCACCAGTTTCACCGGTCAGGACATTGAGTCCTTTACTGAGTTCGAGCGAACTTGAATCGATGATCCCTAAGTTTCGGATTGAGATCTCTTCTAGATAGGAGCGTTCACTCACCACGCCATCCTTCGACGGGCAACTTAAACTTTGCCACAAGACGATCTGTAAAGAGTGTCTGCTTCACATGTGCGAGCAAAACATCAGTTGCGCCACCAGTGATATGCACTCGATCGCCCTCGGCAAGACTAAACTCTCTCAGCGCATCAGCAGAGAGAGTTGCTTTTGCAGATTCTATTTCAACAACAATTTCAGATTGTGGCGAAATCACCATAGGTCGAGCAAAGAGGGCATGTGCACTTATAGGAAGAAGCACTACCGCATCCAGATTTGGCCACAAAATAGGGCCACCAGCCGAGAATGCATAGGCCGTTGATCCTGTCGGTGTGGCTGCAATCAGACCGTCACACCCCCAACGCGAAAGAGGGCGGTGATCTACTTGAACAAGTAACTCGACCATGGTGCTCTCGGCTCGAGCGATCGTCACTTCATTAAGAGCCCAACCCGAAGTGACCTCACTACCTTTTCTATCCACTGAATAACTCAGCAGCATTCGAGGATCAATCGTGTAGCTCTTATCAATAACACTTGCAGCAACAGTATCGAAAGATAGTTTTTCAACCTCTGCCATAAACCCTACGTGGCCAAGATTAACGCCGAGCAATGGAATTCCACGAGGACTCGAGATCTCAGCTCCACGCAAGATTGTTCCATCTCCACCTAAAACAATAACTATTTCGGCTTCAGGAAGATCTTCCACCGCTACCTTCTGCAATCCATTGATGGTGACATCAGAGGCGGTAGAGCATAGAAAATCTGCAGCGCTAAGCAACGAGGTTAATGTTGTTGCCGCCTTCACCGCTTCATCACGAGTGGCGTTGATAACAAGTATCGCGCTACGAGAACTCATTAGGAGGGTCCCTTCACAATTGCGATATCAAGTTCGGCTTCACTGATTGCCGGTGCGCCGCGCCTCAACCATAGGAAGTATTCAACATTACCTGCCGGGCCCGGCAATGGACTCGCCGCTATTCCCATTGTGCCAAGTCCGACATCGTATGCAGATTGTGCAACATCTAAGACTGCACTACGTCTAAGGGCAGGATCGCGAACTACGCCACCTGCACCAAGTCGCTCTCTACCCACTTCAAATTGAGGTTTAACCATAAGAAGAAAATCCGCAGAAGATTTCGAAACAGCTGCCAGAGCCGGAAGTACGAGTGAGAGGGAGATAAAGGAGAGATCTGCAACAACGATATCAACGTCATCACCTACCATTTCGCCAGTGAGATGACGAATATTGGTGCGATCTAGAATCACAACCTTCTCGTTACTGCGTAGCTCCCACGCTAATTGACCGTAGCCAACATCAACCGCGATAACTTTTCGAGCACCTCTTCGCAATAGAACATCGGTAAAACCACCAGTGGACGCACCCGCATCAAGACAGACTTTTCCATCAATAACAACTTCGGTGAAGACATCTAGTGCTCCGGCTAACTTATGTCCTCCGCGGGAGACAAAGTCATCACGTTTACCCGCAAGAACAATCGATGTTTGGGCATCGACCTGAGTTGCCGGCTTTGTTGCAGGAATTCCATTAACTAGCACTGAGCGAGATTCAATGAGATCTGCCGCTTGTTCGCGAGAGCGCGCTAGTTCGCGACGAACGAGCTCTGCATCAAGTCGGGTCTTCATTGGTTGATCTCTCTCTTTACTTCTACTGTGGCCTGTATCTGGAGTTAGAGACCATCGATAGTTGAAAGTGCTTCTTGCAATTTTCCGTGAAGCGCTTCAAATCGTGCTGAGTGCTCACTCAGATGACTCGAATCGATATGTGCAAGCTCTGCTTTGACTTCTTCGACAAGGGTGAGTTCACCACCATCGATCTCTGTGCCCTCTTCTTGAAAATCACTCATTTCTTAGCCGCCTTCTTTTTAGCCGGTGCAGACTTCTTTGCCGGTGCAGACTTCTTTTTAGCCGGTGCAGACTTCTTTGCCGGTGCGATTGCATCAACGCGAGCTACGAGGCGATCAAATTCCTCGCGCTTAACAAAACCCATCTTGAGAACGGTCGCCTCTACCTCATCATGAATCTTCGCCTTTAAAGAATCAGCGCTCTCGCGCGCCCATGTGTTTATGGCAGCAGCCACCTCTTGTGGACTTTTCTCACCGTCAGAGAGCTTGGTGAGATAGGTCTTGAGGGATGTGAATAGATCCGTTGTCATTAAATACCCTTCCAGGTAAGTGCCAAAGGGAAGTAGCAATCGCTACTACCTACTCCCCTAGAGTATCTACAATCGTGAGATCTCGGCGGCCTCAACTTGCCAGCGACTTGCAACTCCAGCGGGACCAGACCAAAAACGACGATGGATCGCTCCCGTAATCTCCACCCACTCGCCCTCCTTGAGGGTTAATGCGCTACGGCGCATCTTCGAACTCCACGCCGCAACATCGAGTGTATCTACACCACCGCGTTCTGCCCGGGAAACAATAAGTCGGAACTCAACCACTTTATCTCCGCTAGGGAGCTCTTTCTCGATCGCTGGCGCAGAAACTCTTCCACGCAGCAAGAGATCATTGAGCGAATAATCGAGTTCGGTATCGTCAATCTTTTTAGCAACTTTAGTTGATGACATGTTGGGCCCTCTTTCTTACGAGGCGAGAAATCTTCTCACTCTTCGCTGAGGGCGTGATCATGGTTATTGCTACCGACAAAAATCATTGCCCGGAATTCAGCTGTGGATGAAGATGGAGGTTATTGTTCAGCTCGTTGATCAGCGTCCGTCACTTCGTCAACATCGATTTCTGCACATTGGAGAAACCATTGACGAGCTTCATCAGCTCGACCCGCTCCAGCTAGAGCATCGGCGTAGGCATAATGCAGTCGGACAGACCACGGCTCATTCTTCACCTTTAATTCTTTACAGGTAAGGGTAATGACGGCTGCATCCATCTCACCCAGATCGCGTCGCGCACCTGATGCCACGATTCTCATCTCAATCTCTTCCGCCTTAGCAAGACGTGAGACTTCAGGAGAACCTGCCAACGCAAGAGCTTTCAGGGGTTTTCCAAGACCTCTCTCGCAATCGGCGAGAACGGGCCACATTGATACATCACCAGAAATTCTGTGAGCTGCACGCAATTCTTTGAGAGCGATTTCATAATGGCCGGCGCGATATGCGGCATAGCCTGCACTTTCACGAACAACTGCTAAGCGACCAGCGTGATGGGCTGCGGCAACACCGTGTTTATGTGCAAGTTCTGCATCAACATCCATATAGAGATTAATGCATGCTAAATGTCGTGCTACAACTTTTGCATTCTCAGCAGAGAGGCTGAGTAACTCTGCTCGAACACTCTTCTCTAACTCTTCACCAGTAATATCTTCAGGGATATCTGGTTCAAAAATTCGTGGACGCACGCGTGATTGATCGCGTTCTACTGGGGCTGGTCTAAAGCCGCGTGGATCACTGGCATCGCGACCGGCGCGCACATCGCGCGTTGCGCCAGGTCGATCAGTGCGACCACCGCGACCAGGCCGTGAATCAGAAGATGGACGACCAGATGAAGATGGACGACCAGATGAAGATGGACGACCAGATGAAGATGGACGACCGGAGCCGTGCGACTTTCTCTCTTCGCTCATCACTTCTCCTTCACTTTCCTAAGTAAATATATCGGTGGTGAAAATAAAAAAGGGGCGCTTGCAATAAGCGCCCCTTTTTATAAAAGAAGTCCGGCAACGTTCTACTCTCCCACAAGGTCACCCTTGCAGTACCATCGACGCTGAGAGGCTTAACTTCCGGGTTCGGAATGGGACCGGGTGTTTCCCTCTCGCTATGGTCGCCGAAACGCTATTGAGTTATGTCAATAAACCATTTACGAAAGATGAAGATATGACTCTTCTATCTTGTTTCGTGGTTCTCGACCGTATCTCGAGAACCACACAGTGGACGCGTAGCAACTTTGTAGTTAAATCCTCGACCTATTAGTAGTGGTCAGCTCCAAGCCTTGCGGCTCTTCCACTTCCACCCT
>Ga0315903_10001327_pt1 | contig 37420 bp, 33 predicted proteins | sample LakEriMetagenome_7_FD_203524 | JGI IMG/M metagenome (GOLD analysis project Ga0315903, IMG submission 203524) | Freshwater fungal communities from buoy surface, Lake Erie, Ohio, United States - Buoy 2 MA119 | ecosystem: Environmental > Aquatic > Freshwater > Lake | place: USA: Lake Erie, Ohio... | reverse complement strand
CCTGTGCATGGCGAGCCCGCCCACAACGACATAGCGGTCGTTTGAAATGCCGGACTCGTCTGCGATGAAGACATAATCCTGCGGCGGTATGAGATCGACCTGGCGCTGCATATGTCAGCGCCGATTCTGCTTCGGGCCCCGGGGGCCCCGTAAATCATGCGGCATGGAAAACTTTCGGGCTCAAATCCGGACGGTTCAGGAACAAATGAAACGTGCTGAACACTTTTTTAAATCGACAGGAGCAATAACTGATTCTTCCTGCTTCCCATGGTTCGTGCGGCGTTTATCCCGCAATCCACAGGCAGGGTAGCGCTTCGGAAATGCGCACCCCATATAATCCTGGCGCGCGTCGCGGAGACTTCATGTCCCAGAATATCGATGCGGCGGGTTCGACCGCCGCGCCTCGTCCCGGCCTCTTCCTGCCGCTCATGGGCGGGCTTGCCGCCATTCTCGCCTGCGCGGCGGCGTGGTTTCTTGTGCTGGCCGGCGTCGCGCTCGCGGGCGCCTGGGCGCTGGGCGGCGCGCCGGCGCTTGTGGAGCTTGGCGCGCGCATGCAGGCGTTGAACCCTGCGCGGGCTTCGGGCGGGGCGCCGGGGATGACGAGCCTCTTCCTGCTCGCGTGCATTCTCTATGGCTGCATGGGCGCGGGCGTCGTCACTTACGCCCGATTGCGCGGCGGACGGGCGGGCGCGGATGCGCTCGCCTGGCGCGGGGTTCCGCCCTTACGCCTGCGTCATGCCTGGTGGCTTGCGCCGATGGTCGCCTATCACGCGCTGGCGACGCTCCTCGTGCGCGCGATCGCGCCTGACTACGCGCTGAACCTGTTCATCCCCATTGAGCCCGCCGCGCTCGCCTTGTCCTTCATGGCGGTCGTCGTATTCGCGCCACTCGCTGAGGAGTTATTCTTTCGCGGCTGGCTCTATGGCGTGTTGCGCGCGCGCATGGGCGGCGTCGCCGCGCTGCTTGCGTGCGCGGGCGCCTTCGCGCTCGCCCATTGGGATGGGACCGGTTTTTATCCGCTCGCCGTATTCCTGCCCGGTCTCGCGCTCACGATCCTGCGCGCGCGCACGGGCTCCGCGCAGGCGAGCGCGCTCGCTCACGCCGTCTACAACGGCGTCGGCTGGGCGGGGCTTGTGGCGATCAGCGCGCTGCGCTGAACCTGCCTCAGCCCGTGCCGGGCGCGCCGCCTGTCAGAATGCGTTCGATCTCATGGACCGGCATGCCGGTGAGGTCTTTGGCGACCTCTGCGCCCAGCACGCTCTTGATGCGATGGCCATAGGCCTGCCGCAGCACGCCAAGCGCCTTGGGCGGGGCGACCACATGCAGGCGGGGAATGGGCGCGGCCTCATGCTCGAGCCGCTCCACCAGCTGTTCGAGGAAGGCTGTTTCGGACAGCCCCTTCCAGTCGGTTTGCTCGACGGAGCTGCGCGCGCTCCCCACCGATTGCTGGACGCGCCCGGGCGCGTCCGCGCCCTGCAGCCGCGTGCTTTCGTGGGGCTCCTCGATGGCCTCGCGCGTGCGCAGATTGGGGAATTTCTCGTCCCCCACATTCTCGAGGATCAGGGCGCGCGCCCCGTCGCAAACGAGAATCCAGTCTCCGCGGTCGAATGACAACTTCAGCATGACGACTCCTCATGAAGCCCCCCGGCTGCGGAATTGTAAGCAGGAGTTTACGCGCCGCGCGGGCTGGCGCAATCAATCAATGGCGAAGCTTGCGGAGGCGGCTTCGCTGTGGGCGGCGTTCGCCCGGGGCGCCTGCGCGCGGGACGGGGCGGCGGAATCGCGCTAGAACGGCGGCGACCACATCCGGGCCGACCTCATGCGCCAGTACCACGACCTTCTCCGCCGCATCCTCGCTGAAGGGGTGCGCAAGTCCGACCGCACCGGCACGGGCACGCTGTCGGTCTTCGGCCATCAGATGCGCTTCGACCTCAACGAGGGCTTTCCCCTCGTCACAACGAAGAAGCTGCATCTGAAGTCGATCGTGCATGAGCTTTTGTGGTTCATCGCGGGCGACACCAACATCCGCTATCTGAAGGACAACGGCGTCTCCATCTGGGACGAATGGGCCGACGAGCGCGGCGAACTCGGCCCCGTCTACGGCAAGCAATGGCGCTCATGGGAAGGCGCGGACGGGCGCGTGCATGATCAGCTGAAATCGCTGTTGCACGAGATCGAGCGCAATCCCGATTCCCGCCGTCTCGTGCTTTCGGCGTGGAACGTGGGCGATCTCGACAAGATGGCGCTCGCGCCCTGCCATTGCCTGTTCCAGTTCTGGGTGGCCGACGGCAAGCTCTCCTGCCAGCTCTACCAGCGCTCGGCGGATTGTTTCCTTGGCGTGCCCTTCAACATCGCGAGCTATGCGCTGCTCACTCACTTGATGGCCCAGGCCTGCGGTCTGGGCGTGGGCGATTTCGTGCATACGTTCGGCGACGCGCATCTCTATCTCAATCATCTCGAACAGACGCAGCTGCAATTGTCGCGCGAGCCGCGCGCGTTGCCGCGCCTCAAGCTGAATCCGGCGGTGCGCTCCCTGTTCGATTTCACCTACGACGACATCGCCTTCGAGAATTACGATCCCCATCCGCTCATCAAGGCGCCGGTGGCCGTGTGAGCGCGCGGGCCGTTCCCCTCGTCCTTGTCGCCGCCATGGGGCGCAACCGCGTCATCGGCGGGCAGGGCGCGCTGCCCTGGCGCCTGCCCAGCGACCTGAAACGCTTCAAGGCGATCACCATGGGCAAGCCTCTGCTTATGGGCCGCAAGACGTTCGAGTCGATCGGCCGGCCGCTGCCGGGGCGCGAAACCATCGTGCTGACGCGCGACACAGGATTTTCCCATCCGGGAGTTTACGTGGCCCATGAGCTGGGCGCGGCGCTCGACCTTGCACAGGCCCGCGCCGCCGCCATGGGCGCGCAGGAAATCATCGTCGCCGGCGGCGGGGATCTTTACGCGCAAACCATCGGGCTCGCGCAGCGTCTCGACCTCACCCTGGTCGATCTTGCGCCTGCGGGAGATGCGTTTTTCCCGCAGATCGACCCGGATTCATGGGCGGAGGCGAGCCGGGCGGATCATTCCGCGGGCCCTGGCGACGACGCAGCCTATAGTCTGCGCAGCTACCATCGCAGAACCGCGTCGGTCCCACGTTGAAAACTGGGGCGCGGGTGCTTAATTCCTCCGGACGCGCCCGCAAGGCGCAGGAGGGGAACAGAAGGATTTTCCATGCCCTGGAGCAATCAGAGCGGCGGCGGCGGCCCTTGGGGCAAGCCTCCCGGCAGCGGCGGACCCTGGGGGCAGCCCCCGTCGGGCGGCGGCGGAGCAGGCGGGCCGGGCGGACAGCCCGATCTTGAGGAATTGCTTCGGCGCAGCCAGGACCGCCTGAAACAGGTGGTGCCCAGCGGCTTCGGTTTCGGCGGCGGCGGGCTTGGCGTGCTCGCGGCCCTCGTCGTGCTGGCCTGGGGCGCCACGGGCGTCTACACCGTGCAGCCCAACGAGGCGGGCATTGAGACCGTGTTCGGCCGCTTCACCGAACGCACGGCGCCGGGCCTCAATTACAACTGGCCCTCGCCCATCGGCTCGGTCGCCAAACTGCGCGTCACCGACCGCAACAGCATCGACATCGGCTTTCGCACGCGCGAGGACGCGCGCCGCCCCGGCACGACGACCCAGCAGGACATCAATGAAGAAAGCCTGATGCTCACCGGCGATGAGAACATCGCCGACGTGAAGTTCCGCGTGATCTACCAGATCGACCCTGCGCGTCCTGAGGACTACGCCTTCAACGTGCGCGAACAGCGCGAGACCATCAAGGCGGTCTCCGAAAGCGTGATGCGCGAAATCGTCGGCCGCACGCAGATCCAGCGCATCCTCACGGCTGAACGCAAGGTGATCGAGCCTGCCGCGCAGGAGCAGACGCAAAAGGTGCTCAACGATTATCGCGCCGGCGTGCTCATCCTGCAGGTGCAATTGCTCTCGGTCGACCCGCCCGAGCAGGTGATCTCCGCGTTCCGCGACGTCACCGCCGCCCAGCAGGACATGGAGCGCATGCGCAACGAGGCGGAAGCCTACGCCAACCGCGTCGTGCCGGAAGCGCGCGGCGCCGCCGCCCGCATTCTGCAGGAGGCCGAGGCCTATCGCGAGCAGACGGTGGCGGAAGCGCGTGGTCAGGCGTCGCGCTTCACGCAGGTCTATGAGCAATACCGCAACGCGCCGCAGGTCACGCGCGAGCGCATGTATCTGGAGACGATGGAGCGTGTGCTCGGCGGATCCAACAAGGTGATCGTCGACCAGAACGGGCAGGGCGTCGTGCCCTACCTGCCGCTCGACCAATTGCAGACGCAACAAAACGCGCAGCCGCGTCCGCTTCCCCAGCCGACGCCGCCGCAATCCAGCCAGCAGGGGACGCGCCGATGAAAAGCTCAGCACTGGGCTTCGCGGCCCTTCTCGTCCTCGGCCTCCTCGTGATCGTGGGCGGGGCCTCCGTGTTCACCGTCCACCAGACCGAACAGGCCCTCGTCCTGCGGTTCGGCCAGCCGGTCGGCGATCGCGCGCTCGTCACCAAGCCGGGCCTGCACTTCAAGGCGCCCTTCGTCGAGAACGTCGTCTATTTCGACAATCGCATTCTCGACCTCGAGACGCCGAAGCAGGAAGTGCTCGCCGCCGACAACAGCCGCATCGAGGTGGACGCCTTCCTGCGTTACCGCATCGTCGACTCGCTGCGCTTCTATCAATCGGTGCGATCCATTCAGGGCGGCAACAATCAGCTCGGCTCTGTGCTGAACTCGGCCGTGCGCCGCGTGCTCGGCGAAGCCACAATGATGCAGCTCGTGCGCGAGGACCGCGCCAATCTCATGCATCGCATCCGCGATCAGGTGAACGCGGAAGCGGTGAAGCTCGGCGCGCAGGTGATCGACGTGCGCATCCGCCGCGCCGATCTTCCGCGCCAGATCTCCGAACAGGTGTTCCTGCGCATGCAGACGGAGCGTCAGCGAGAGGCGGCGGAGTTCCGCGCGCAGGGCGCTGAGCAGAAGCAGCGCATCGAATCCCGCGCCGACCGCGACGTGACGGTGCTGCGCGCCGAAGCCCAGCGTCAGGCGGATCAGATCCGAGGCGAGGGCGACGGCACGCGCAACAAGATCTTCGCCGAAGCCTTCGGCAAGGACCCGGACTTCTTCGCCTTCTACCGCTCCATGCAGGCCTACGAGCAGAGCCTGAAGGACAGCCGTTTCGTGGTGAGCCCCAATTCGGAGTTCTTCCGCTTCTTCGGCTCGGTGGGCGGGCGCAAGCCCGCGGGCGCGCCCCAGAACTGAGGTGGGCCGGGCGCGAGCCCGGCCGCAGCCTCCCTCTCGCGGCGCAGTCCTGTCGCGATTTAGGCTTATTTGCATGCGAGGGGGCGACAAGCGCGCCCCTTCGGGCTTTAATCAGGCGCGGACGGGGTCTCTTCGCCCCGGCGAGTCAACAGGAGACGCAGACGTATGCGCACCGCTTTCATGCGCCCCGCTTTCAAGGCCGTGGCTCTCGCCGGCGCCCTCGTCGCGCTCGCGCCGGGACTCGTCCCTCCTTTCTCCGGTCCGGCCTTCGCGCAGGGGCGCGCGCCGGAATCCTTCGCCGACCTCGCCGCCAACGTCAGCGACGCGGTGGTCAATATCTCGGCGACCCAGGCGCCCCCCGAGCGGCGCGCCGGCCCCGGCCCTGGCGGCCAGGGCGCGCCGAACATGCCCAACATTCCGCGCGGCACGCCGTTCGACGATCTGTTCGAGGAGTTCTTCAAGCGCCGCCAGCAGGGCCCTGACGCCGATCGCGGCGGCCCGCAGCAGCGCCGCTCCAATTCGCTGGGCTCCGGCTTCGTGATCGATGCGGCCGGCGTCGTCGTGACCAACAATCACGTGATCGCCGACGCCAACGAGATCACGGTGATCTTCAACGACGGCCAGCGCCTGAAGGCGGAAGTGGTCGGCCGCGACTCCAAGGTCGACATCGCGGTTCTGCGCGTGAAGCCGGAAAAGCCGCTCAAGGCGGTGAAGTTCGGCGACAGCGACAAGATCCGCGTCGGCGACTGGGTGATGGCGGTGGGCAATCCCTTCGGCCTCGGCGGCACCGTGACGGTGGGCATCCTGTCGGCGCGCAATCGCAACATCAACAGCGGCCCCTACGACGATTATCTGCAGACCGACGCCTCCATCAACAAGGGCAATTCCGGCGGTCCGCTGTTCAACCTGCAGGGCGACGTGATCGGCGTGAACACGGCGATCCTGTCGCCGTCCGGCGGTTCGGTGGGCATCGGCTTCGCCTCGCCCGCCTCCATCGTGAAGCCGCTGGTGGATCAGCTTCTGCAATATGGCGAGACGCGCCGCGGCTGGCTCGGCGTGCGCATCCAGCAGGTTGACGACCAGATCGCCGAAAGCCTCGGCCTTGGTCGCGCGCGCGGCGCGCTCGTCGCCGGCATTGACGACAAGGGCCCCGCCAAGCCCGCGGGCCTCCAGTCGGGCGACGTGATCGTGCGTTTCGACGGACAGGAAGTGCGCAATTCCACCGACCTGCCGCGCATCGTGGCGGCGACGCCGGTGGGCAAGGAAGTGGACGTGCGCGTCGTGCGCGGCGGCAAGGAGCAGAGCCTGAAGGTGACGCTCGGCCGCCTCGAGGACGGCGAACGCATGGCCTCGCTGGGCGACGGCCGTCAGCCGCAGCCGGGCGCGCGCACCGTGACCCAGAAAGCGCTGGGCATGGAGTTCTCCAGCATCTCGCCCAATCTCGCCAAGCAGTACAATCTGAAGGACGGCGTGAAGGGCGTGGTCGTCACCAATGTCGATCCCAATTCGCCCGCCGCCGAGAAGCGCGTGCAGGCGGGCGACGTCATCGTGGAGATCAACCAGCAGGCCGTCGGCCAGCCTTCGGACGTGGCCGCGCGCATGAAACAGGCGAAGGACCAGGGTCGCAAATCGGCGCTGTTCCTGATCGCCAACGCGCAAGGCGAGTCGCGCTTCGTGGCGCTGCCCGTCGAGTGAGCCTGCGTTCGGACGATCTTTCGTGAGCGCGAACCAATCGCCCCCGGAGCCCGGAGCCCGGGGGCGTTCCGCATCCATCCTGCCCGCGGGGCCCGATACGGCCGTGCAGGCCGGGCGCGCGCTGCGCGAGGGCCGTCTCGTCGCCTTGCCGACGGAGACGGTCTATGGGCTCGCCGCCGACGCCGCCAATGATGCGGCGGTCGCGCGCATCTACGAGGCCAAGGGCCGACCGAGCTTCAATCCGTTGATCGCCCATGTGCCCGATCTTGCGGCCGCGCAGGCGCAGGGCCTGTTCAACGCGGATGCGCTGGCGCTCGCGCGCGCCTTCTGGCCGGGGCCGCTCACGCTCGTCGTGCCCGTCGCGCCGACCTGCCGCGTGAGCCTGCTCGCCCGCGCGGGGCTCGACACGCTGGCCCTGCGCGCCCCCGCCCATCCGGTCGCGCAGGCTATCTTGCGCGCCGCCGGGACGCCGGTGGCGGCGCCTTCCGCCAACAGGTCCGGCCGCGTGAGCCCCACGACCGCAGGCCATGTGGCCGCCGATCTCGCCGACCGCATCGATCTGATCGTGGACGGCGGCCCGTGCTCCGTCGGCGTGGAATCCACCATCGTCGCCTGTCTGGAGGACGGCGCGCCGCAGCTTCTGCGTCCGGGCGGCGCCGCGCGCGCGGACATCGAGCGCGTTATCGGGCGCGAGCTTGCGCAAGGCGCGCAGGCGGGGCGCGCGGACGAAGGGCAGGGCGCGCAGGTTCTCGCGCCCGGCATGCTGGCCTCCCATTACGCGCCGCGCGCGCCGGTGCGGCTGAATGCGCGCAGCGTGGAGCCGGGCGAGGCGGCGCTCGATTTCGCCGCTTGTCTTGCGCAAGCGCCGGGCTTGCGGCTCGACCTGTCCGCGCGCGGCGACCTGCGCGAGGCGGCCGCGCGCCTGTTCGATTGTCTGCGCCGTCTTGATGCGCCGGGCGTGCGGGGGATCGCGGTCGCGCCCATTCCCAATGAGGGACTTGGCGAGGCGATCAACGACCGGCTGGCGCGCGCTGCAGCGCCGCGCGGCTGAACGCGCTGGTCCGCGTCAGTCTTCTTCGGGAACGAAGCGCGGCGTGTTGTGGAACTCTTCGAGCCGCTTGATGGCCGTGAGGCGGACGGCGAGCAGACGGTCGGCGCGGGCCTGCGCGTTCTCCACCGATTCAGCCGCGCCGTGGTTGACGACGTTCACCACCCGCTCCAGCGCCTCGCGCAAATGCGCGCCGTGGCGCTCGCAGATCCAGCGCAGGGTTTGCGGCGCGCTGTTTCCGCGCTGGCGCAGGTGCAGGCGAATGGCGGCGATGGCGCCTGTCGCGCGATTGTCGAGCTCCTCCATGCAGGTCTCGAAGGTCCTGCGGAATTCGGTGTCGAGATTGCGGAACGCCTCTAGCGCGCTCTCGCGGCCGGCGAGCGTCGAGCGCGCGAAATAATCTTCATAGGAAACGGGGCGCCAGGCGAACACGTCCTCGCTCAGTTCCGGCATGTTCGGCAATTGCTCAATGAGCATGGTGATTTCGTTGAACAGGTTCAGATAGTCGTTCGCGATGCCGGAGGACGGATTGACGAGGGTCATCGCGTCGACCGTGATGCGTGCGGATATCGGTGCCGGGCTGCCCATCGTGCTCTCTTCGCGTTCGCTCGAGCTGAGACTTTACCGTCGCTCGAATAACAAAGTGTTGCCGACATCTGCGTAATGCGCCTAGGTGGCTCCATGTGCGGACGCCTCGCCATCACGCTGCCGCCGGAAGCCGTGCGCGCGTTCTTCCGCTACGTCGAGCAGCCTAATTTTCCCCCACGGTACAACGTGGCGCCGACGCAGCCTGTCCCGATCGTGCGTCTGGAGCGCGATCCCGATGGCGAGAAGCGTCGCCATTTCGCGCTCGTGCGATGGGCGTTCACGCCGGGCTTCGTTAAGGATCCGAAGGACTTCCCGCTCGTCATCAACGCCCGCAGCGAGACCGTTCTGGAGAAGGCGAGCTTCCGCAACGCCATGCGCCGGCGCCGCTGCGTCTTCGTGGCGGACGCCTTCTATGAATGGCGCCGCGCCGCCGCCGGCAAGGCGAAGGGCGCTCCGCCCGCCCAGCCTTTCCTGATCCGCCGCCGCGACGGCGCGCCGCTTGCGCTCGCGGGCCTGTGGGAGACATGGACCGGCCCGAACGGCGAGGAGATCGACGGCGCCTGCGTGCTCACCACGCGCGCCAACGCCTTCATGAGCGCCGTGCACGACCGCATGCCGGTGATCCTCGATCCGCAGGACATCGAGCGCTGGCTGGACGCCGACACCCATGACGCGCAGGAGGCGCAGGCCCTGTGCGCGCCCCTGCCCGAAGACGCGCTGGAGATGTGGCCGATCTCCACGGCGGTGAACAAGGTCGCCAATGACGGCCCCGACCTCCAGACGCCCGTCGGCCCCCTCGTCGTGGAGCCGGCCTCCGCTCCCGCCCAGGCCGCGGCGCAAGCCGTCGCCGAACCCGCGCAGCCGCCCCGGCAGGGCGATCTGTTCGGCTGACGGCCGCTTCGGCCGACAGATCCGTTATTTGCATCAAACTTCAAAATCTTCGCATTTAACGCATCGTCTGATTTTTTGTATTTTGCATTTATGGACGATATTAATCCCCATAATGCATCAAAATCGATGCGTGCGGAACAAGCCGCGGCCCCTCAGGTGCGTGTGCCCTGCGTTTTGATGCGCGGAGGCACGTCGCGGGGCCCCTTCTTCCTCGCCGACGACCTGCCCGCCGATCCGGCGGCCCGCGACGCCTTTCTGCTGACGGTCATGGGCACGCCCCATCCCCTGCAGGTGGATGGGCTGGGCGGCGCCAATCCGCTCACCAGCAAGGTCGCCATCGTCTCGCGCTCCGCCCGGCCGGATGCGGACGTGGACTATCTGTTCGCCCAGGTGGCGGTGGACCGGCCTGCCGTCGACACCGGCCCCAATTGCGGCAACATGCTCTCCGCCGTCGGCCCCTTCGCGATCGAGGCGGGGCTCGTGCCCGCCCAGCAGGGCGAGACGACCGTGCGCATTTTCAATCGCAACACGTCGAGCCTCGTTGAGGCCGTCATCCAGACGCCCGGCGGGGCGGTGGAATATGAGGGCGACGCGCGCATCGACGGCGTGGCGGGCGCAGCCGCGCCCATCCGCCTGAGCTTCGGCGACGCCGCCGGCGGCAAGACGGGCGCGCTGTTTCCCACCGGCCAGCGCAGCGAGGCCATCGACGGCGTGGCCGTCACGCTGATCGACTACGCCATGCCGATGATGCTGCTCGCCGCGGCCGACGTCGGGCTCGACGGCGCCGAGACGCCGCAGGAGATCGACGCGAACCGTCCGCTGTTCGCGCGGCTGGAGGCGATGCGGCTGGAAGCCGGCCGGCGCATGGGGCTCGGCGACGTCACGGGCAGCGTGATCCCGAAGATCGGCCTTCTCTCCGCGCCGCGCAAAGGCGGGTCGATCACCTCGCGCTATCTCGTGCCCGATTCTTGCCACCGCGCGCATTCGGCGACCGGCGCCCTGTGCGTGGCGGCGGCGGCGCGCCTGTCCGGCACGATCGCCTTTCCGCTCGCCGCGCCCGGCGCGACCGTCGAGGTCGAGCATCCCGGCGGCAAGATCGCCATCGCGCTCGATTGCGACGGCGACAGCGTGCGCGGAGCCGCTTTCGTGCGCACCGCGCGCAGAATTTTCGAAGGCAGCGTGGTGGTTCCCGCGCGCCTGTTTACTGTTTAAGTGGGAGGAGACGAGATGATCCGCATTTCCATGATGGGCGCGCTTGCGCTGGCCGGCGCGAGCTTCTTCGCAGGTCCCGCCCTCGCGCAGGACTTCCCCAATCGGCCGTTGAAACTGCTCGTGCCCTACGCCGCCGGCGGCGGCACGGACGCGATCGCGCGCCTTGTCGCGCAGGCGGTCAGCGAGCGCCTCGGCCAGACCATGGTGGTCGAGAACAACGGCACCGCGGGCGGCAACATCGCCACGCAGATCGCCGCCTCCTCGCCGCCCGACGGCTACACCGTGCTCATGGCCAATCAGGGGCCGATGGTCGTCAACCCGCACCTGTTCAAGAACATGAAGGTCGATCCGCTCGCCGCTTTCGATCCCGTGACGCTCATCACCTCCGCGCCGCTCGCCCTCGTCGTGCCGGCGAAATCCGCGAAGAAGACCGCGGCTGATTTCTTCGACTTCGCGAAGAAGAACCCCGGCAAGTTGAGCTATGGCAGCGCCGGCAACGGCTCCGCCAGCCATCTGGCGACCGTCCTGCTCGCGCAGGTCAGCGGCATTCAGGCCGTGCACGTGCCCTATCGCGGCGCCGGCCCCGCCCTCAACGATCTTGTGAGCGGTCAGACCGACTTCATGGTCACAACCATGCCCTCCGTCGCCGGTCTGATCGAGTCGGGCGTCGTGCGCGCGCTCGGCGTCACCACCTCCACCCGCACGCCGACTCTGCCTGACGTGCCCACCCTCAACGAGGCGGGCGCCAAGGGCTACGAGACCGGCGCCTGGTACGGCTTCGTCGTGCCCAAGGGCACCCCCGCGCCGATCATCGAGCGGCTGCGCAAGGCGACCATCGAAGGCATCAACAGCGACCTCGTGCGCGCCCGTTTCGCCAACGAAGGCGCCGTGCCGATCGGCTCCACGCCGGAAGAATTCCGCAAGATGATGGAGGCTGAGTCCGCGCGCTGGGCCGAGGTCGTGAAGGCCGCCAACATCTCGCTCAACTGATCCGCATCTCCCGCGATGGCGCGCGTCGCAAAGGCGCGCGCCGGCGCATTGGCCGCCCTTCGGGGCGGCCTTTTTTTTAAGGCCCGTCCCCGACCCGTTAGGCCGCGGCGCGAATCTTTGCTATTGATGCGCCATGCGCATCAACTTCGAGCTTCTCGACCTGCGGGCTTTCATCGCCATCATCGACCTTGGCGGTTTCCACAAGGCCGCGGAGGCGCTCGCCATCTCGCAGCCCGCGCTCTCGCGCCGCATTCAGGGGCTGGAGGCGGCGTTCGGCGCGCAATTGTTCGAGCGCTCCACCCGGCGCGTGGCGCTGACGGCGGTGGGCCGGCAGATCGAGCCGCTCGTGCGCCGCATGATCGACGAGTTCGAAAGCTCCATCCTGTCGCTGGGCGAAGTGGGGCGCGCGCAGCACGGGCAGGTCAACATCGCCTGCATTCCCACAGCGGCTTTCTATTTCCTGCCGAAGGTCGTGCAGGCCTTCAACGCGCTATATCCGCGCATCCGGTTCCGCATCGTGGACGAGGGCGCGGCGGAATGTCTGGCGAGCGTTGCGCGCGGGGAGGTGGAGTTCGGCCTCAACCTCATGGGCGCGTCCGATCCCGATCTCACCTTCACCCCGCTCGCCGACGATCCTTTCGTGCTCGCCTGCCGGCGCGACCATCCGCTTGCGCAGGTGGAGGAGATCACCTGGGCTGAATTGCAGGGCCTGCCGCTGATCGGCGTCAGCCGCGCGAGCGGCAACCGCATCCTGCTCGACACGGCGCTCTCGCGCAGCAACATCCAGCTGCAATGGCTGTGCGAGGTGAACCATCTCTCGACCTCGCTGGGGCTTGTTGAGACGGGGCTCGGCGCCTCCGTCCTGCCGCGCCTCGCCACGCCGCAGGACGATCATCCGATCATCGTCACCAAGCGCATCAAGGATCCCGTCATCACGCGCACGATCGGCATCGTCGAGCGCCGCCATGCGCGCCTGTCCCCGGCCGCGCAACGATTCCGCGACATGCTCGCCGCGAGCTGGACGGATCTCGCGCCCGCCTAGGCCCGCGCTTCAGAGCACCTTGCCCGGGTTCAAGATCCCCTTGGGGTCCAGCGTTTTCTTGATCGCGCGCATCACGTCGAGCGCGACCGCGTCCTTCACGCCGGGCAAGAGATCGCGCTTGAGCGTGCCCACGCCATGTTCGGCGGAAATCGAACCGCCGAGGCGCACGACGATGGAATGGACGACGTCGTTCATCTCGTACCAGCGGTCGAGGAATGCCTGTTTGTCCATGCCCACAGGCTGGCTCACGTTCGCGTGGATGTTGCCGTCGCCCAGATGGCCGAAGGGCACGGGGCGCGCGCCGGGCATGAAGCGCTCGACGGCGGGATAAAGCTCTTCGAGGAATTGCGGGGCTTTCGCCACCGGCACCGACACGTCGTGCTTGATCGAGCCGCCCTCGTGCTTCTGCATCTCCGACATGAGTTCGCGCAGGCGCCAGAAACCCTTGCGCTGCTCGAGGCTCGCGGCCACCGCCGCATCCTCGATGAGTCCGGCCTCAACGCCTTCCTCGAGCACGCGCATCAGCGTCTCGCCGCTTTCGTCGGGCGCGCCGATCTCCAACAGCACGTACCAGGCGTGCGCGCCGGCGAGCGGATCGCGCGCGCCCGCCGCATGGCGCAGCACGATCTCAAGCCCGAAGCGCGGCATGATCTCGAAGGTCTTCACGCCGCCGCCTGCGACCTCCTGGGCGAGATTGAGCAGGGAAAGCGCGTCGCGCGGCGACTTCAGGCCGATGAAGGCGGTTTCCATCGCGCGCGGGCGCGGATAGAGCTTCACCACCGCGGCGGTGATGATCCCCAGCGTGCCTTCCGAGCCCATGAACAGGTGCTTGAGGTCGTAGCCGGTGTTGTCTTTCTTCAGCTTCGACAGGTTCGACAAAACGCGCCCGTCCGCCAGCACCACTTCGAGCCCGGTGACGAGATCGCGCGCATTGCCATAGGCGAGCACGGCGGTGCCGCCCGCATTGGTGGCGAGATTGCCGCCGATGGTGCAGGAGCCTTCCGCCGCCAGCGAAAGCGGAAACAGCGCGCCCGCCTTCTCCGCCTCCTCCTGCACGCGCAGAAGCGTGAGGCCGGCCTCCACGATCATCGTCATGGAGTCTTTGTCCACCTCGCGCACGCGGTCCATGCGCTTGAGGGAGAGCAGGATCTCCTCGCCGCTCTGGTCGGGGATCTGTCCGCCCACAAGCCCGGTGTTGCCGCCCTGCGGCACCACGCGCACGCCCAGTTCGTCGCAGGCTTTCATCACGGCGGCGACTTCCGCCGTCGAGCCCGGCCGCACCACGCAGCGCGCCTTGCCGTGGAACAATTCGCGCGGCTCGGCGAGATAGGGCGCGGCGTCCTGCGCGTCGGTCACGACATGGCGCGCGCCGACGATGGCGACGAGGCGCTCAAGAATGGGGTGAGGGGCGAGGGCGGGCTCCGCCATCAGGGCTCTCCGGCGTGCTGCGAATGGAACATGGCTCCATATAGCCGCCCGCGCGCGCGGCGCCGAGTGGGAAAGCGGCCTCACGCCCGCAGCGGCTTGTGCGTCTCGCTCTCGCGTCCAAGCGCCTCGAGCGCCCGGGCCGCGATGCCCTTCGCGTCGAGCCCGGCCTGCGCATACATGCGCTCGGGCTTGTCCTGCTCCAGATAGACGTCGGGCAGGACCATGGCGCGGAACTTCAGCGCGCCGGAATCCAGCAGGCCCTCGTCGCTGAGGAATTGCATCACCTGCGCGCCGAACCCGCCGATGGAGCCTTCCTCCACCGTGAGCAGCACCGCGTGGTCGCGCGCCAGCCGGCGCACAAGCTCATGGTCGATGGGCTTGGCGAAGCGCGCGTCGGCGACTGTGGCCGGCAGGCCATGGGCTGCGAGCTCGTCGGCCGCCTTGAGCGCCTCGGCGAGCCGCGCGCCCAGCGACAGGATGGCGACGCGCGAGCCTTCGCGCACCACGCGCCCCTTGCCGATCTCCAGCACGCGGCCGCGCTCGGGCATCTCCTCACCCACGCCCTCGCCGCGCGGATAGCGCAGCGCGATCGGCCCTGAATCATGCGCGGCCGCAGTCGCCACCATATGCGCGAGCTCCGCCTCGTCGGCGGCGGCCATGATCGTCATGTTCGGCAGGCAGCCGAGGAAGGCGAGGTCGAAGGCGCCCGCATGGGTCGGCCCGTCCGCGCCCACAAGACCCGCGCGGTCGAGCGCGAAGCGAACGGGGAGATTTTGAAGCGCGACGTCGTGCACGACCTGATCGTAGCCGCGTTGCAGGAAGGTCGAATAGATCGCGCAGAACGGCTTGTAGCCTTCCGTCGCAAGCCCGGCCGCGAAGGTCACCGCATGCTGCTCTGCGATGCCGACGTCGAAGGTGCGCGCGGGATAGGCCTCGCCGAACAGGTCGAGCCCCGTGCCAGACGGCATGGCGGCGGTGATCGCGACGATCTTGTCGTCCTGCGCGGCCTCCTTGATGAGGCTGTCGGCGAAGACGCGCGTGTAGGAGGGCGCGTTGGCTTTCGGTTTCGCCTGCGCGCCGGTCACGACGTCGAACGTGTTCACGCCGTGATATTTGTCGGAGGAGGCTTCCGCTGGCGGATAGCCCTTGCCCTTCTTCGTCACCACGTGCACGAGCACGGGGCCGGGCTGCTTGTCGCGCACGTTCTTCAGCACCGGCAGAAGGTGGTCGAGGTTATGGCCGTCGATCGGGCCGACGTAATAGAAGCCCATCTCCTCGAACAATGTGCCGCCGGTCCAGAAACCGCGCGCATATTCCTCGGTGCGGCGCGCCTTCTCGTAGAGAAACTTCGGCAGCAGGGCGGCGAGCTGCTTGCCCGCCTCGCGGATCGTGCGATAGGCGCCGCCCGAGACAAGGCGCGCGAGATAGGCCGACATGGCGCCCGTGGGCGGGGCGATGGACATGTCGTTGTCGTTGAGGATGACGACGAGGCGCGAATGCAGGTGGCCGGCGTTGTTCATCGCCTCATAGGCCATGCCCGCCGACATGGCGCCGTCGCCGATCACCGCGATCACATGGTTGTGGCCGCCCGCAAGGTCGCGCGCCACCGCCATGCCGAGCCCGGCGGAAATGGAGGTGGAGGAATGGGCCGCGCCGAACGGGTCGTAGGCGCTCTCCGCGCGGCGCGTGAAGCCCGACAGGCCGCCCGCCATGCGCAGGGTGCGGATGCGGTCGCGCCGGCCGGTGAGGATCTTGTGCGGATAGGCCTGATGGCCGACGTCCCAGATCAGCCGGTCGCGCGGCGTGTCGAACACATAATGCAGCGCCACCGTCAGCTCGACCACGCCAAGCCCCGCGCCCAGATGGCCGCCGGTCACCGAAACGGCGTCGACGGTCTCCGTGCGCAATTCGTCCGCGAGCTGACGCACGTCGCTCTCCGGCAGGGCGCGGAGGTCGGCGGGCGTGGACACGCGGTCGAGAAGCGGCGTCTTGGAGGTCTGTGTCACTCTGGCGACTCGGGGGGGGTGGGAACGCCCATGAGATAGGGCAGCGCCGCTGTTACACCAGAAGGCGGGGGCCGCCAATCGTCACGCCCCAGCGGCGCCTCTGCAAAATGGTGGAGGAGCGGGCGGCAAGCGCCGGTCCCACGTTTCCCCCGCCGCGTTCCTCTGCTAGGAGGTGCGCCTCCAGCACCGTGCGCAGCGTGACCAGTCCCCATGACAAAGCCTGACGCCTCCTCCAACCAGCCGCAATCCTTGCCGTTTCCGCCCGGTTTCGCCGAGGCGCTGGATGCGCTTGTCGCGCGCGGCCGGCAGGTGACGATCGTCGGCGTGGCGATGATTCTCGTGGGCTCCGCCGCCATGGCCCATGTGGGCTTCGCCCAGACGCCCTCCATCGTGCCGACCGCCATCGCCATGGGCCTGTGCGCCCTGCTGGAGCTTGGCGTGGGGCATAACGCCAAGGGCGGCAGGGAGGCGGGGGCGCCGTCCACCCCCTGGGACGCCGCCGGCGCGCTGTGGGCCGGCGCGGCGGTCGTGACGGCGCTTTCGCCGCTGCTGCCCTCGCTGGTCTTCTCCACGCTCGCCGGCCTCCTGCTGATCGGCGCGGGCTGGGTGCGCCTGCGCGCCTCCACGCTGATCAATTCCCGCCGCAAGAGCCCCATGCTGCCGATTTCCGGGAGCGCGACGATCCTGATCGGCGTTTTGCTCGTAACGAGATGGGCGGGGGACGCGCAGACGGCTGTGGCCGGCCTGCTCGCCCTCGACATGCTCGCGACCGGCTGGGGCCTCATCGCGCTCAGCGTGACGCTTCGGCGCCTGTCCGTAAGCTAGGTCTTAACTATGGGTCTCAATGGGCCCGCACATATCCCTCCGGCGGATTGATCGCCGGCGGGCTCATGTGATCTTTCCAACCGCTCCGCGCGACAGGCGCGGGCGACCTCAGGACGCCTCGCGCGAGGCTCCAAAGACGAAGGCGGCAGCCATGGCGAAATGGGTTTACAGCTTCGGCGACGGCAAGGCCGAGGGCAAGGGCGACATGCGCAACCTGCTCGGCGGCAAGGGCGCTAACCTCGCCGAAATGGCCAATCTGGGCCTGCCTGTCCCTCCGGGCTTCACCATCACCACCGAGCTGTGCGCCTGGTTCTACGCCAACGGCAAGACCTATCCGGGCGAACTCGCAAGTCAGGTGGACGCCGCGCTCGCGCAGGTTGGGGCGGTCGCCGGCCGTGTGTTCGGCGACGCCAAGAACCCGCTGCTCGTCTCGGTGCGCTCGGGCGCGCGCGCCTCCATGCCCGGCATGATGGACACGGTGCTCAACCTCGGTCTCAACGACGTCACCGTGGAGGCTTTGTCGGCCAATGCGGGCGACGAGCGCTTCGCATGGGATTCCTATCGCCGCTTCATCCAGATGTATTCGAACGTGGTGCTCGACATCGACCACCACAATTTCGAGGAGATCCTCGAGGAGCACAAGGACCGCAAGGGCCACACGCTCGACACCGATCTCTCCGCGCAGGACTGGAAGGCCGTCGTCGCCGATTACAAGGCGCGCGTGCAGGAGACGCTGGGCAAGCCGTTTCCGCAGGATCCGCGCGAGCAATTGTGGGGCGCGATCGGCGCGGTGTTCTCGTCCTGGATGAACCAGCGCGCGATCACCTATCGCCGCCTCAACAACATTCCCGAGAGCTGGGGCACTGCGGTCAACGTGCAGGCCATGGTGTTCGGCAATATGGGCGAGACGTCCGCCACCGGCGTCGCCTTCACGCGCAATCCCTCCACCGGCGCGCGCGAATTGTATGGCGAGTTCCTCATCAACGCGCAGGGCGAGGACGTGGTGGCGGGCATCCGCACGCCGCAGAACATCACGGAAGCCGCGCGCAAGGCCGCGCAATCCGACAAGCCCTCCATGGAGACGGCGCTGCCGGAATGTTTCGCTGAATTCGTGCGCGCGACCGAATTGCTCGAGAAGCATTATCGCGACATGCAGGACATGGAGTTCACCGTCGAGCGCGGAAAGCTCTGGATGCTGCAGACGCGCAACGGCAAGCGCACCGCGAAGGCGGCGCTGCGCATCGCGGTCGAAATGGCCAATGAAGGCCTCATCTCGCGCGAGGAGGCGATCTCCAAGGTCGATCCCGCCGCGCTCGACCAATTGCTGCATCCCACCATTGATCCCAAGGCCGAGCGCAAGGTGGTGGCGAGCGGCCTGCCGGCCTCGCCCGGCGCCGCGCGCGGCGAGATCGTGTTCAACTCCGACGAGGCGGAGGCGCTGAAAGCCGCCGGCCGCAGCGTGATCCTCGTGCGCGTGGAGACGAGCCCGGAAGACATCCACGGCATGCATGCGGCGGAGGGCATTCTCACCACGCGCGGCGGCATGACCTCCCACGCCGCCGTCGTGGCGCGCGGCATGGGCAAGCCCTGCGTGTCGGGCGCAGGCTCGATCCGCGTCGATTACGCGGCGGGCGTCATGAGCGTCGCGGGCCGCACGTTCCGCAAGGGCGACGTCATCACCATCGACGGCTCCACCGGACAGGTGCTGGAGGGCGCCGTCGCCATGCTGGAGCCCGAACTCTCCGGCGAATTCGCCACGCTGATGGAATGGGCCGACAAGGCGCGCCGCATGAAGGTGCGCACCAACGCCGAGACGCCGGCTGACGCGCGCGTGGCGCGCAATTTCGGCGCGGACGGCATCGGCCTGTGCCGCACAGAGCACATGTTCTTCGAAGGCGACCGCATCGTGGCGGTGCGCGAGATGATCCTGTCGGACGACGAGAAGGGCCGGCGCGCCGCGCTCGCCAAATTGCTGCCCATGCAGCGGCAGGATTTCGCGGAGCTGTTCGAAATCATGTCCGGCCTGCCGGTGACGATCCGCCTGCTCGATCCCCCGCTGCATGAGTTCCTGCCGCATACGGACGAGGAGATCGCGGAAGTGGCGGCGGCCATGGGCGCGAGCCCCGAGAAGCTCAAGAGCCGCGCGGCGGAGCTGCGCGAGTTCAATCCCATGCTCGGCTTCCGCGGCGTGCGCATCGCCATCGCCTATCCTGAGATCGCGGAAATGCAGGCGCGCGCGATATTCGAGGGCGCGGTGGAGGCCGGCCGCAAGACCGGCAAGCCCGTGACCGCGGAGATCATGGTGCCGCTCGTCATGACGAAGGCGGAGCTCGACCTCACCAAGGCGCGCATCGACGCGATGGCGCAGGCGGTGGCGCAGGAGACCGGCGTGAAAGTGCCCTATCACGTGGGCACGATGATCGAGCTGCCGCGCGCGGCCCTGCGCGCCGGCGAGATCGCGCAAAGCGCGGAGTTCTTCTCCTTCGGCACGAACGACCTCACGCAGACCGCGCTCGGCATTTCGCGCGACGACGCGGCCTCCTTCCTCGGGCCTTATACCGCAAAGGGCATCCTGCCCGCCGATCCTTTCGTCACGCTCGATCAGGAAGGCGTCGGCGAACTGGTGAAGATCGCCGCCGAGCGCGGGCGCAAGACGCGCCCCGACATCAAGCTTGGAATCTGCGGCGAGCACGGCGGCGACCCGGCCTCGATCCATTTCTGCGAGGGGGCGGGGCTCGACTATGTGTCCTGCTCGCCGTTCCGCGTGCCGATCGCGCGTCTGGCCGCCGCGCAGGCGGCGCTCGGCAGAGCCGCCGCCAGCACCGCCTGACGTCGCGGCGCGCCGCGCGTCGCGAATCATAACGCAAACGAATCCGCCGAAACGCCGCGCGTGACGCAAGGCGCACGACAAATTCTGTCGTGCCTCGCGCAGCGTGGCTGACAAAACATGTCACGTAAGCTGAGGCGAAAGCCTCGCCGGATCGTTTTGGGACGCGCGCACGTCACGCGCGGTAACCAGGTCTCAAGCATGTCGCGCGATAAGGGATGCGTGTTCGGCCGCGCTCCCCGTCGGGACGCCGGTCTGTCTCGTGTGATGTTGCGTCGGCGTCTCGCCGCGTGTTGCGCAGGCTGTTGCGTATGGTTCGCTCGCGTCTGGGTTGGGCTATGGGAGCGGTCGCGCCGTGGTGCCTCGGCGTTGGCCTTGTGGCTGCGACGCCGGTGAGCGCCGGGGTCGACATCGCATCGGGCGGCGCGATTCTGCCGCTTGGCTCCCCGCCGGCCTTCGCGCCGGGCTTTGCGCCGCTCGACGTCGCGCCCTCCGAAGGCGCGCCGGGCCTGAAGGCGATCCGGCACTCTTTTTCCTCCGCCGCCGTTCACGTCGCCGGGCTTGGCGCGGCCGTGCGCGAGGCGCGTCTTACGTTGGGCGACGACGAGGATTTCCGTGCGCCGCCGCCTCCGGAAGTCGAGCCGCGCCGCGACCTGAAACAAAACGTCGAGCGCTTTCCCGAACCCGACCGCTCCCGCAAGGGCGACCCGTTCATCGGCCTGCGCCCCACTTTCGATGCGCGGCTGCGCGGGCCCGGCGCGCTCGCGGCCTATGGCGCCTCACAGCGGACGTCGGGCGTTGACTACCTCGCCTTCGAACGGCTTGAGGCGAACGTTTCCGCGCAGGAGCTCGTCGAGGCCGCCCATCGTCTCGCGTCCGCGCAGGATGCGGATGCGGGCGGCGGCGGCTCGACGGGCCGGGCCGCGCGCGCAGGCGCCTCCCCCCGCGCCGGCGGGCCTGCTCTCAATCTGCGCGCCGGCGAGCCTTTGCGCCGGCTCGACGGATCGACGCCGCATACGCCGCGCGCCGTCGCCATGACGTCGATGACGCCCGCCGCCTTCGACAGCCGCGTGGAGGTGATCGTCGCGCCAAGCCTCGTGCGTCCGCCCGATCCTGCGCCAGGACAGCCGGCGGCGAGGGGCGAGCGGCCCGATTACGCGGCCCTGATCGAACCCACCCATGCCGAACGCGAGCGCAAATGCCTCGCCGAGGCCATTTACTTCGAGGCGCGCAGCGAGCCCGAGGCCGGACAGGCGGCGGTCGCGCAGGTGGTGCTGAACCGGGTGAAGAGCGGCCTTTATCCGTCCACCGTCTGCGGCGTGGTCTATCAGAACCGGCATCGCTACATGGGCTGCCAGTTCTCCTTCGCCTGCGAGGGCAAGGCGCTGCGCGTGACCGAGGCCGAGCCCTGGCGCACGGCGGTGCGCATCGCGCGCGACGTGTCGGAAGGCCGGCTGTTCAACGCCGACGTGGGCGGCTCCACCCATTACCACGCCGATTACGTGCGCCCCTCATGGGCGAAGCGGCTGAAGAAAATGGATACGATCGGCAGCCATATTTTCTACAAGCTGAGGCCGGGCCAGACCTGAGCTCACAGGGGCGCGACGACGCGGCGATAAAGCCGCCATGTCGCGCATCCCAGCGTCGGCAGGACTAGCACAAGGCCCAGAAAGAAAGGCGCCGCCGCAAGCAAGAGCGACGCGACCACGATGAACGCCCAGGCCAGCATGGGGCCGGGGCTCTTGAGCACGCTCTGCACGCTCGCGATCATCGCCGTGATGAAATCCACCTCGCGGTCGAGCAGCAGCGGAAACGAGATCACGGTCAGCGAAAAGACGAGCGTCGCCATCACGGCGCCCACCACATGGCCGACGGCGAGGAACATCAGCCCCTCGCGCGTCGTCAACACCACGTCGATGAAGGCGGGCAGGGAGGCGAAGGAGCGGAAGCCGAGAAACAGCGCCAGCAGCAGGCGCACCTGATACATCCACACCACGCAGGCGAAGATCGACACGAAGGCGAGCCATGCGAATTCGCGCCCGCTCTGGGCGAACATCACCCGCAGCACGCCGCCCCATGTGGGCGCCTCGCCGCGCTCGATCCGCCGGCTGATCTCATAAAGCCCCGCCGCCGCGAACGGCCCGATCAGCACGAAGCCCGCAGCCAGCGGATAGGCGAGATAGGCCTTGTCGAGCCATAGCACGCAGGCGAGCGCGAGCAGGAAGCCCAGCGCGAAAAGGGCGCCCAGCGCCATGCACATGAGCGGCGCGCGCAGCACGTCGCGCCAGCCTTCCGCCAGCGCGCCCCACACATCGCCCATGCCGATCGCCCGCAAGGCGGGAAAGGCCGGCGCCGGCTGCCCCTCGCGCGGCTCCGCCGCCTCCTGTGGCTGAACCATGACTGCCTCCTGCCCATGTTTTTATGGGCGCAGCCTAGCGGCGCGCAAACTGGCCCGCCCTGCGCAGGATCAATTCCACGCTCAGCGCCCGCGCAGGCGCATCGCCATGGGCGGGATCGCCGCCGCCACCCCGAGAACGCCGCAGGCGATGGTGACGGAAAGGATCGGCCACACGGTTCCGTCAGCCAGAAGGCCGTAGATCTGGGCGAAGACCGCCCCCATCATGTTCTGCACGAACACGCCCACGCCCGCCGCCGTGCCCGCGATGCGGGGAATGGCGCCTATGGCGCCCGCCTGCGCATAGGGCAGCGACAGGCCTTGCGCGAAGGTGATGAAGAAACACGGCGCGAAAATCGCCAGCGGCTCCAGCCGCCCGCTCGCCAGAATCCCCGACTGGATGAGAATGGCCGTGAGCGCCAGCAGCGAGCCTGCGAGCACCATCCATTCGTTGGACGCGCGCGCGCCGATGCGGCTCGAGCAGAAATTGCCGAGCAGATAGCCGAACGGGAACATCAGGAACCAGAGGCCGAACTCCGCCGCCGGCCGTTGCAGCGTCTCCTTCATCAGGAAGGAGGTCGCGCTCGCAGCCACGAGGAAGGCGGCGGTGTTGGCGCCCGTCTGCAGCACGAAGCTCGAGAAACGCAGGTCCGCGAACAAGGCCGCATAATCACGTAGCGGATTGCCGGCGGGCGCGGCCCCTTCCGGCGCGGGCGGGCGCGTCTCGTAGATCACGCGCCAGGCGCCGAAGGCGATCAGCGCGCCGGCGAGGAAGGAGAAGCCGAACACGCTGCGCCAGCCGAACAGGTCCGTGAGCGCGCCGCCCGTGATCGGCGCGATCATCGGCCCCAGCGTGTAGAACATGGTGAGATAGGCGATGGCCTTCACCATTTTCTCAGGCCCATAGGCGTCGCGCGCGATGGTGCGCACGAGCGCCGCGCCCGATCCCGCGCCGATCGCCTGCACGAGGCGGCCCGCGACAAGCGCCTCCACATTGGGCGCGAGCGCGCAGGCGACGCTGCCCGCCAGAAACAGCCCGAGCCCCATCAGGATCACCGGGCGCCGGCCGCGCCGGTCCGACAACGCGCCCCAGAACAGCGTGGAGACGCTGAGCCCCAGCATCGACACCGAGAAGGTGAGCTGCGCGAGCGCGTCCGACAGCGCGAGCCCTTCCTTCACCGCCGGGATCATCGGCAGGTAGATGTGGATGGACAGCGGCCCGATTAGCGCCACGGACGCAAGGCAGAGGGCGAACAGGGGGCCTGGCTGGCGCGACATTCTGTTGTTTGCTTTCAGGGCGCGCGCTGCGCGTCACATGTTCGGATAATTCGGCCCGCCGCCGCCTTCAGGGGCGACCCAGGTGATGTTCTGCGCAGGATCCTTGATGTCGCAGGTCTTGCAGTGCACGCAGTTCTGCGCGTTCACCACGAAACGCGGATCGCTTTTCGCAGCCTCGTCGCCATAGACGATTTCATAGACGCCCGCCGGGCAATAAAGCCGCGCAGGCTCGCCATAGGTCGGCAGGTTGCGGCGCACCGGCAGGTCGGGATCGGCGAGCTTCAGATGGCTCGGCTGATCCTCCTCGTGGTTCGTGTTCGACAGGAAGACGGAGGATGCCTTGTCGAAGGACACAACGCCATCGGGCTTGGGATAGACGATGGGCTTAACGTCCGCCAGCGGCTTCAAACATTCATGATCGGGCTTGCCATGGGCGAGCGCGCCGAACGGCGAGCGGCCGAAAATCTGCGCGCACCACATGTCGAACCCGCCAAGCGCCACGCCCAGTTTCGTGCCGTAGCGCGACCACAGCGGCTTCACGTTGCGCACGGGCTTCAGGTCCGCGCCGACGCGCGACCCGCGCCAGCCGTTCTCATATTCGGCGAGTTCGTCGTGCTCGCGTCCCTGCGCAAGCGCGACGGCGACGGATTCGGCGGCCATCATGCCGGTGAGCACCGCATTGTGGGAGCCCTTGATGCGCGGCACATTGACGAAGCCTGCCGCGCAGCCGATCAGCGCGCCGCCGGGGAAGGTGAGCTTGGGCACGCTCTGCCATCCGCCCTCGGTGATCGCGCGCGCGCCATAGGCGATGCGCCGACCGCCCGCGAAGACCGGCGCGATCAGCGGATGCGTCTTGAAGCGCTGGAACTCGTCGAAGGGGGAGAGCGTCGGGTTCTCGTAGTTCAGATGCACGACGAAGCCCACGGAGACGAGCCCGTCCTCGAGATGATACAGGAAGGAGCCGCCGCCGGTCGCGTCGTCGAGCGGCCAGCCGAATGAGTGCTGCACGAGCCCCGGCTGATGGCGCGCGGGATCGATCTCCCACAATTCCTTCAGGCCGATCCCATATTTCTGCGGCTCGCGGTCGCGCGCGAGGCGATAGCGCGCGATCGCCTGTTTGGAGAGGGAGCCGCGCGCGCCCTCGGCGAGCAGCGTATATTTCGCGCGCAGCTCCATGCCGCGGGTGAACGAGGGCTTGCGCGCGCCGTCCTTGCCCACGCCCATGTCGCCGGTCGCCACGCCGCGCACGGCGCCGCGTTCGTTGAAGAGCAATTCGCTCGCCGCGAAACCCGGATAGATTTCGACGCCCAGCGCTTCCGCCTTGCGCGCGAGCCAGCGCGTCACATTGGCGAGCGAGCCGACGTAGTTTCCGTGGTTGTTCATCAGGCGCGGCATGAGCGCATTGGGCAGGCGCAGGCCGCCGCCGGCGGTGAGCCAGTAGAACCGGTCCTCGCTCACCTGCGTGCGCAGGGGCGCGTCCGCCTCCTCGCGCCAGCCGGGCAGGAGCCTGTCGAGGCCGCAGGGATCGATCACCGCGCCCGAGAGGATATGGGCGCCGACCTCCGAACCCTTCTCGAGCACGACGACGCTCGTCTCCGGGCTGACCTGCTTCAGGCGAATGGCCGCGGCGAGCCCCGCCGGCCCGGCGCCGACGATCGCCACGTCGAAATCCATACCCTCCCGCTCAAGCGCGTCTTCGTTCATCGTCCGCCTCATGCCTGCGGGCATCGTGATTAAACGATCCGCCGGGGGGAGCAAGCGCGCCGCGCGCATGGCTGCCGCCCACAGACGCGCTTGCCGGCTGCGCTGGCGGCGGGCGGGCGAGGGGGCTAGACTGGCGTCATGACCGTTCAGGCCGACGATCTCACGCGCCCGCAGCTCGAGGCGCTCCTGCGCTGGTATGTCGAGGCGGGCGTGGACGTCGCCCTCGACGGGACGCCGCACGACCGTTTCGCCGAATTCGCGGCCGAGGCCGAACGCCGCGCCCGGACGCCCCCGTCAGGCGCCGGCGCCGCCCCGCAGCGCTCCGCGCCCGCCATGCCGTCGCTCGCGGGCGCGCGCGATTCCGCGCCGCCGCGTCCCCTGTCGCCGGCCGCGCTCAATGCGGGCGAGGCGGCGGAGGCCGCGCGCGAGGCCGCCGCCGCCGCGGGCACGCTCGACGATCTGCGCGCGGCGCTTGAGGCGTTCGAGGGATGCGCGCTCAAGCGCACCGCCGCGAATCTTGTGTTCGGCGAAGGCCCGGCGCCTGCGCGCCTGATGTTCGTCGCCGAGGCGCCCGGCGCCGACGACGACCGCGACGGGCGCCCCTTTAGCGGCGCGGCCGGCCGCTTGCTCGAGCGCATGCTGGCCGCGATCGGCCTGAAGCGCGAGGAGGCGCGGCTCGCCCATGTCTCGCCATGGCGGCCGCCCGGCGCGCGCAAGCTCACCGCGCAGGAGACGGCGGCCTGCCTTCCCTTCATCCAGCGCCAGATCGAGCTTGTCGCGCCCGCCGCGCTCGTGTGTCTGGGCGACGGCGCGGCGCAGGCGCTTCTGGGCGTGCGCGAGGGCGTGCTGCGTGCGCGCGGCAAGGCTTACGAATACACTGCTCCCGGCGCGCAGGCGCACGCCATTCCCGCGCTCGTGATGGTGGGCCCGGAGCTGTTGCTGCGCCAGCCGCTCTACAAGCGCCAGACCTGGGCTGACCTGCGCGCGCTGCGCGCCTTGCTGGACAAGACGCCGCGCGCCTAGCAGCGGTCGAGGAAAGCCTCGGCGTCCGCCACATAGCTCTGCCTTTGCGCGTCGCTCATGCGCGCGAGATTCTTGTAGGGCATGGCGAGGCGCGGATTGCGGGCGAGCTTCTTCTCGTTGCGGATGAGAAAGGCCCAGTAAAGCGCGTTGAACGGACAGGCCGCCGGCCCCGACTTCGCCTTCACGTCGTGAATGCAGCCGCTGCAATAATCCGACATGCGGTTGATATAGGCGCCTGAAGCCGCATAGGGCTTCGACGCCATCACGCCGCCGTCGGCGAACAGCGCCATGCCGCGCACATTGGGCAGCTCCACCCATTCGAAGGCGTCGGCGTAGACGGCGAGATACCATTCCTCCACCTCGCGCGGACGCAGGCCCGCGAGCAGCGCGAAATTGCCCGTCACCATCAGGCGCTGGATGTGGTGCGCGTAAGCGTTGGCGCGCGTGTCGCCGATCGCCTGCGCCATGCAGTTCATGCTTGTCTCGCCCGTCCAGTAGAAGGCGGGCAGGGGGCGCGTCGCGTCGAGGAAATCGCCCTGCGCATAAGCAGGCATGAAGCGCCAGTAGAGCCCGCGCACATATTCGCGCCATCCGAGAATCTGGCGAATGAAGCCTTCCACCGCATTGAGCGGCGCGCGCCCCGCGCGCCAGGCGCGCTCGGCGCCTGCGCAGACCTCGCGCGGGTCGAGTAGGCCCAGGTTGAGCGAGGTGGAGACGAGCCCGTGGTAGAGGAAGCGCTCGCCGGTCTTCATCGCGTCCTGATAATCGCCGAACAGCGGGAGCCTGTGGGCGATGAAATCGTCGAGCGCGGCGAGCGCATCCTCGCGCGTCACCGGCCAGCCGAAATCCTCCAGCGTTCCGAAATTGTCGGGAAAGCGCGCGGCCACGAGATCGATGACGGCCTGCGTCGTCGCGTCCGGCGCGAAGCGCAGAGGGGGCGGCGGGGCTGCGCCCTTGGGCAGCGACTTGCGGTTCTCCGCGTCGAAGTTCCATGCGCCGCCCGCAGGCGTCTCGCCGTCCATCAGCAGGCCGGTAGCGCGCCGCATCTCGCGATAGAAATATTCCATGCGCAGCGATTTCTTGTCGCCCGCCCAGCGCGCGAAATCCCCGCGCGACGCGATGAAGCGGTCGTCCTCGCGGATCTCGACCGGCACGCCGCAGGCCGCCTCGAAGCCGCGCATCTCCTCAAGCACGCGCCATTCGCCGGGCCATGTGGCGATGATGCGCTCGGGCTTCAGCCGCGCGCAGGCCCGCGCCGCTTCGCCCGCGAAGGAGCCGAGATTGGCGGGATCGTCGAGCTTCACATATTCCACCCGCAGGCCGCGCGCGCGCAGCTCGTCGGCGAAATGACGCATGGCGGCGAGGATCAGCGCGATCTTCTGCTTGTGATGGGGAACATAGGTCGTCTCCTGCGCGACCTCCATCATCAGCACTACGTCGCGCGCGGGATCGATCCCGTCGAGGGCGGAAAGTCCATGCGTGAGCTGGTCGCCCAGCACGATGCGCAATGCGCCGTTCATTCGCCTGCCCCTTGCCCTTCGTCCGCGTCTGTGGCGTGTGTACGGGCGAGCGGCGCGAAAGGTTCACGGGCGTCGCGCGGAAGCGGGGGCTGCGATGGCGCGCATGGTGCGCAAGGGCGATTTGCCGACCAAGGATTGCGCGGCCTGCGGGCGCCCCTTCGCCTGGCGGAAAAAGTGGGAGAAGGTGTGGGAGGAGGTGCGCTATTGCTCCGACCGCTGCCGCGGCGAGGCGCGCAAGGCGGGCCGCAAAAGCCCCTCCGGCGACGTTCGCGCTTGAACGCCGCCGCAGGCTCCCCATCTCCCGTCCTGTCCGCGCGGCCCGCGCGGACGCGAGCGCGCCGCCTGCGCCAGAGGCCAGCCTGAAGGGAAGACCTCATGACCGACGCAAGCTCCCGATCCTCCCGCTTCGATTTCACCGCGGCTGACCTGCGCCGCCTGATCGAAGTTCCGCCCGGACCCTATGACGTGGACGCCGCGCGCGAACGCGTGGAGACGGTCGCGCGGTTGATGGACAGCGCGGTGCGCATTCCCGGCACGAACATCGGCGTGGGCGCGGACGCGCTGATCGGCCTCATACCGGGGCTCGGCAATCTCGCGACCACGCTCGTCTCCGCCTTCATCGTCTATGAGGCGCGCCGGCTCGGCGTGTCGCGTTTCACGTTGTGGCGCATGGCGGGGAACGTGGGTCTCGACGCGCTGGTGAGCGCCGTTCCGCTTGTGGGCAATGTGGCCGACGTGTTCTTCCGCGCCAACCGGCGCAATGTGGAGCTGCTGCGTCTCCACTTCGACGAGGCGGCCGCGCGCGCAAGGCGCGTCGGCTAAAGGCCCAGCGCGCGCACGCCCGCCGCCGCCGCAAGGCCCGCCGCGAGCGCGACGACCTCGCGCCCCGACAAGAACATGGTCGCCGCCACCACCGGCGCGGCGACCCATCCCGCCGGTCCGCCTTTCACCGCGAGGGGAATGACCGTCGCCGCGAAGATCGCTGCTGGCAGGGCCTCGAGCCCGCGCCGCAGGCGTTGGGTGAGCGGCACGCGCCCGATGATCCAATAGCCGCCCACGCGCATCAGCAGGGTCACCGCCGCCATGGCGGCGATGGCGTAGAGATCGCCGTTGGCGAGCCCGCCGCTCATGAACCGGCCTGCGCAGTGCGCTGCGGCGCGAAGGCGCCCGCGAAAGCGCCGGCGAGCGCGCCGATCACGATGAACCAATAACCCGGCAGAATCAGGCTCGCGAGCAACGCCACCGCGCCCGATGTGAGGAAGGGCGCATAGGCGCGCGTGCGCCGCAGGATCGGCACGAGAGTCGCCGTGAAGGCGAGCACGATGAGCAGATCGAGCCCATAGGCCCGCGGATCGCTCACAAGCGCGCCGAGCAGATAGCCGGGCACGCCCGCCGCGATCCATGTGAGCCACAGGAACACGGAGGCGCCTGCGAGAAAGCCGAAGTCGCGCCCGCCTTCCGCATGGTAGCGCACGGAGGCCGCCCAGGCCGCGTCGGTGAGTACGCCCAGCACCGGATAGACGAAACCCGCGCGCACCGGCGACAGCCATGGCCGCAGCGAGGCGCCGGAGAGCACGAAGCGCAGATTCACCATCGCCGCCACGCCCGCGCAGGCGGCCACATGCAGCCACGTCCAGTCCGGCGTCCACAATTGCAGCGCGACCATCTGCGAGGCGGCGGCGCAAACGACGGCGTTCATCAGCACCGCCTCGCCGAGGCTCAGGCCTTTTTGCGCGGCGAGAGCGCCCACGGCGGCGCCGAACAGGAAATAACCCGGCACGAACGGCAGGCACTGGCGCACGCCCGCGCGCGTCGCAGCCAAGGTGAAAGGAATCGATGCGGGAATCTTTCGTGCGTCCATGTGCTCGCCCCCGCCTTTGGTAGTTCGTCGGACGCGCGATGGCGAGGTTCGCGGCGACCCAAAACGGGACGCGCATTAAGGACTCGTTAAGGCCTTGCGCCCCAAGGTTGCGTCCAAGTTTGCGTTTTGCAACCGCCGATTCGAGGCGGCGAGCCGGTTTCAGACGAAAGATTGCGAACATGTCAGACGCTTTTCGCATCGCCCGAACCGCCCGCGCGCGCGCCTTCGCGCCGACACGCGCCGCACTTTTTCTCGCGCTGGCGCTCGCCCCGACGCTTGCGGGCTGCGCCCTGTTCGACCGCCGCTGGCCCGAGGCGGGTGGAGGCGGGTTCGGCGAGCTTGAGGACGTCGTCGATCCGCGCGCGCAAGCCTTCGAGGCGCGCCTGCTGGAGTTCGACGCGCGCGGCGCCCGCCGTTTTGCGGCCGGCGAATATGACGAAGCCTCCCTCCTGTTCACCCGCGTGCGGCGCGAGCTCGTCGCCGGCCATGAGGAGGACGCCGGCCTCAACATGGACCGGCTGGACGAACTCATCGCGCGTATTGAGAATCGGCTGCGGAGCGCGCGCAAATGAGCCGTCTCGTCGCGCCGCTTCTCGCTTTCGTTCTCGCCGTCGCCTGCGCGTTTTCCCCCGCGCATGCGGAGACGCGGGGCGATGATGTCTTGCGCATCGGCGACGTGTTGACGATCCAGCTTCCCGGCGAAGCGGCGGTCAGCAAGGATTATCAGGTCGACCGGCGCGGCCGCATTCTCCTGCCCGAGGCGGGCGCGGCGCAGCTCGCCGGCCGCACCATCGATGAAGCGACGAAAGACGTGCGCGCCGCGCTTTCGCGCGCCTATCGCGATCTCGGCCGCCTCACGCTCGTCCTCAAGGAGCGCCGCCTGCCGCTGACCGTTCTGGGCTATGTGCGCAATCCGGGGCCGGTGGAGCTGCCCGGCGACGCGACGCTGCAAATGGCCATCATGGCGTCGGGCGGCCTCATGCAGGGCGCGCAGCTCGACCGCGTGATCGTGACCGATGCGAAGGGCAAGCGCACGGAGTTCGACTATAAGGCCTATCTGGATTCCGGCGACGAACGCCTGCTGCCCAAGCTCAATCCGCTCGACCAGATTTTCGTGCCCGCTTCGCCGCTCATTCCGAAAGTGCAGGTGGAGTTCGACGGGCGCACGCTCGCCCAGTCGGGCGACGGCTCAGACGAGTCGCGCTCGGTGAAAGTGTTCGGCGAGGTCGGCTCGCCCGCCGTCTATTCATGGAAGCCGGGCATGAGCGTGATCGACGCGCTCATGCGCGCGGGCGGCGTGACGCGCTATTCCTCTGTCGAGCAGATCCGCGTGCTCAACAGGTCGGGCCCTGTCGTCTTCAACCTGCAGGCCTATCTCGACAGCGGCGATGTCGCGCATCTGCCGCCGCTTGATCCCGGCGCGACGATCTTCGTGCCCAAACAGCTCGAAGAAATCCGCCGTAGCGCGCAAACCATCTATGTGATGGGCGAAGTCGCCAGGCCCGGCGCCTATGAGGGCAAGTCGGGCGCGACCTTCATCGATATTCTCGCCAATGCGGGCGGGCCGACGCGCTTCGCCGAGACGCGGCAGATCCGCGTCATCCGCGCGGACGGCGCCATCGTGCCCGTCGATCTGCCCCGCTTCACCGAACAGGGCGGCGCGTTGCCTTCGGTCCATTCCGGCGACACGATTTTCGTGCCCGAGAAGATCGACAACAACGAGCCCTCATGGCTGAAGGTCGCGCCCACGCGCGCGGTGCAGGTGCTGGGCGCGGTTCTCAAGCCGGGCCGCTACGAATGGTCGGACGAAATGTCCCTGTTCGATCTCATCGCGACGGCGGGCGGGCCCATCGCGCGCTCCGACATCGCGCGCGTGCAGGTGACGCGGCAGGAGGAGGGGCGCGCGCGCACCAGCGTGTTCGACATGGCCGCCTTCCTCAACAAGGGCGGGCGCGCGCAAGACGTGCCGCGCATCCGCGCCGGCGACATCGTGATGATTCCCGAACTGCCGGTCGATCCCAACGAGAACAAGGCGCAATGGGTGCGTCAGGCGCCGGAGCAATCCATCTATGTGATGGGGCAGGTGATCATTCCGGGCCGCTACGCCTTCAACGACAAGCTCGGATTCCTCGACATCCTCACCGCCGCAAACGGTCCGACGGCGGCGGCGGACCTGCGCAATCTGCGCGTCACCCAGCGCGGCCGCAAGGGCGCGCAGGTCGTCACCGTCAATCTCGCGCGCTATTTCGCCACCGGCGACGAGGCGCTGCTGCCGAAAGTTCGGCCCGGCGACGTGATCTACGTGCCCGACCGCGTGAAGGATTATCTCGACCAGCCGGCCAGCCAGTCGGTGCGGGTGATGGGCGCGATCAACCGGCCCGGCCGCTATCCGTTCACCGACAGCGTGAACCTGCTCGATCTTCTCGCGGAGGCTGGCGGACCCACCAGCGACGCGATGCAGGACCGCATCGTGGTGGTGCAACTCGCCGGCCAGCGCAAGCAGGCGCGCGTGTTCAACCTCGTGGATTTCGTGAAGACGGGCGACGTCGCCCGCGTGCCGCTCGTGCGCGGCGGCGATCTCGTCTATCTGCCGCGCGTGAGCGACAACGCCTGGCGCAAGGCGCTCGACGAGGTGCGCGACGGCGCCTCGATGCTTTCGATCCTCGCGCTTCTGCGCGCGCTTGGTCTGTGAGGCGAACATGCGGGCGAATTGTCTTCATCTGGCTGCGGCGCTGAGCGCGGCGCTTGCGCTCGCCGGTTGTTCGGCCGCGCGCGAGGAGGGGCTCGTCGCCTCCGCCTCCGCGCCGCAGGACGCAGCGCCCGCGCATGAGGCTGAGGCCGATGCGCCCGCCCCAGCGCAACCCAACGCGCCGGACCTGCTGGCGCAGGCGCGCGCGCTGGCGGCCGAGAAGGGCCTCGCCAGCGTTTCCGCGCCCGAGGCCGACGCGCTGGCCCGCGCCGCGCTCGCGCCCCCGGGCGCAGGCGCAGCGGGCGCACAAGGGGGCGAGCAGGCGGGCGCCAATGATCCGCGCCTTGCGTTCCGCCGGGCGGCGCAGCTTTACGCGCAGGCGGGCGGCGCCGAGCCGAAAGCCGACGCGCGCCCTGATCCCAATGATCCCCGCGAGATCTTCCGTCGCGCGCAGGAGAAGGCGCAGGCCCTCAAGGCGCGCGAGGCTCGCGCTTTCGGTCCGCTGCTCGCGCTTGAGCCTGCGCCCGCGCCGGCGCCGCTTCCGCCCTCCAGCCTCTGGATGGCGGCGGTGGGCGCTGCGGCGGAGCCTGCTTTCGTCCAAGCCCTGCGCGCGCCGGAGGCCGCGTCTGCGAAAATCGATTAGCTGGCGGACGCTCCCCCGGTTAAGAAGGACCTACAACGACCGCCGCAGGCGGCGAGGGGGAACCGACATGTCCGCACATATCGCCGATGCGCAGAAGCCCGCGCCGCCGCACTCCCGCTATCCCGTGGAGGTGGTGATCGCCGCCGGCTGTTTGCTGGGCATGCTCACCTTCGGCCCGCGTTCGGCGATCGGCCAGTTCCAGCTTCCTGTGCTCGGCGAATTCGCCTTCGGCGGCGACGTCTTCTCCTTCGCCATGGCGCTGCAATATCTGTTCTGGGGCCTCGGCCAGCCTTTCGCGGGCGCGATGGCGGACCGCTTCGGCGTCTCGCGCGTGCTCACCTTCGGCGCCATCGTCTATGCGGCGGGCCTGTCTTTGATGGCCTGGGCCTCGACGCCTCTCTCCTTCACGCTCACAGCGGGCGTGCTTCTAGGCCTCGGCATCTCGGCCTGTTCGTTCAATCTCGTGATCGGCGCCTTCAGCAAATTGCTGCCGCCGCAGCGTCGCTCCATGGCCTTCGGCCTTGGCACGGCGGCGGGTTCGTTCGGCCAGTTCCTGTTCTCGCCTTTCGCCGGCGGCATGATCGCCTCCTTCGGCTGGCAGGCGACGATCTTCATCTTCTCCGCCGTTATTCTGTGCTGCATTCCGCTGGCCTGGGCGCTTGTGGAGCGCCGGGCCGTGGAGGCCGCGCCCGTCGCCGGCGCGCCGCCCAAGCAATCCTTCCGCGAGGCGCTGCGCGAGGCCTTCAGCCATCGCCCCTATGTGTTGCTGGTGATCGGCTTCTTCACCTGCGGCTTCCAGCTCGCCTTCGTCACCGTGCATTTCCAGCGCTATGTGGTGGAGGCGGGCCTGCCCGCCCATGTCGGCTATTGGGCCTTCGCGCTTGTGGGCGTGTTCAACATCGTGGGCTCGCTGTGCTCGGGCTGGCTCGGCGACAAGATGCCGAAGAACTGGCTTCTCGCCTTCATCTATTTCTCGCGCTCGCTCGTCACGCTCGCCTTCCTTATGTTGCCGGTGACGCCGTTCAGCGCCTTCGCCTTCGGCGTGCTCACGGGCCTGTTGTGGCTCTCCACCGTGCCGCCGACCTCGGGCCTCATCGGCGTGATGTTCGGCACGCGCTTCTTCTCGACGCTCTACGGCTTCGCCTTCCTCAACCATCAGCTCGGCGGCTTCATCGGCCTCATGCTGGCGGGCTGGCTGCGCGAGAGCACGGGCTCGTATGACGTGGTGTGGTGGCTCTCCATCGCGCTGGGCGTCGCCTCGGCGATCATCAACATTCCCGTGGCGGAGAAGCCGGTGGCCCGGCAGGCGGCGGCGGGCGCGGCCGCCTGAGCCCGCGCTTGCGCCGTCCGCGCGTCCGAAAGGCGCATTGAGCCGGGCGCGTCCGCGAGGCTAGATCGCGCGGGCGTCCGGCGAGAAGGAGTGAGGCCATGGGCACGTTTCGCGCGATCCGCATCGACAAGGCCGAGAACGGCGTGAGCGCCGCCTTCGTGGATTTCGACGAGGCGGAGCTGATGGAGGGCGACGTGGACGTGCGCGTCACCCATTCCACCGTGAACTACAAGGACGGGCTGAACATCACCGGCAAGGCGCCCATCGCGCGCCGTTTCCCGATGATCCCCGGCATAGATTTCGCCGGCGTGGTGGAGCGCTCCGCCTCCCCCGCCTTCAAGCCCGGCGACGAGGTTCTGCTGACCGGATACGGCGTGGGCGAAAGCCATCTCGGCGGCTTCGCGCAAAAGGCGCGCGTGAAGTCCGACTGGCTTGTGCCGCTGCCGCCGGGCCTCACGTGCGCGCAGGCCATGGCGATCGGCACGGCGGGTTTCACCGCCATGCTCGCCGTGCTGACGCTGGAGCGTTTCGGCCTCACCCCGCAGGCGGGGCCCTGCCTCGTCACCGGCGCGGCCGGCGGCGTGGGCTCCGTCGCGGTGGCGCTGCTCAAGAAGGCGGGCTGGCGCGTCATCGCCTCCACGGGGCGCCCGCAGGAGGCGGATTACCTCAAGGGCCTCGGCGCCGACGAGATCATCGATCGCGCGGAGCTTTCCGCGCCGGGCAAGCCGCTCGGCAAGACGCGCTGGGCGGCGGCGGTTGATGCGGTGGGCTCCCACACGCTCGCCAATGCGCTCGCGCAAACGCAGGTCCATGGCGCTGTCGCCGCCTGCGGCAATGCGCAGGGCCTCGACCTGCCCGCCACCGTCGCGCCGTTCATCCTGCGCGGCGTCGCGCTTCTGGGCGTGGACAGCGTGATGTGCCCCATGCCGCTGCGGCTGGCCGCCTGGCGCCGGCTCGATCAGGATCTCGACCGCGCCGCGCTCGCCGCCGCGACCACCCACGTGCCCTTCGCGCGCACGCTTGAGGTCGCGCGCGACATCGTGGAGGGCAAGGTGCGCGGCCGCGTGGTCGTGGACATCGCGCCCTGAGCGCCGCTTTCGGGCATAATGGCCGCTGATTCTGGAGCCGCCGTCCATGCCCGTCCGCCGCCTCGATCCTGTGCTCGTCGACCGCATCGCCGCCGGCGAAGTCGTCGAGCGTCCGGCTTCCGCCGTGAAGGAGCTGGTCGAGAACGCGCTCGATGCGGGCGCGCGGCGCATTGAAATCGCCATCGAGGAGGGCGGGCGCCGTCTGATCCGCGTGGTGGACGACGGCTGCGGCATGGGGCCGGAGGATCTCGCGCTCGCGGTGGACCGTCACGCCACGTCGAAAATCCCCGACGGCGACCTCTCGCAAATCGCGACGCTGGGCTTTCGCGGCGAGGCGCTGCCCTCCATCGGTTCGGTCGCCGTGCTCGACATCGTGTCGCGCGCCGCCGGCGCCGCGCAGGCCCATCGCATCCGCGTCGATCAGGGGCGCAAACATCCCGTCGCGCCCGCCGCCCATCCGCCCGGCACGCGGGTGGAGGTTCGCGACCTGTTCGCCGCCACGCCCGCGCGGCTCAAGTTCCTCAAGAGCGAGCGCGCGGAGGCGCAGGCCGTCGCGGAGATCGTGAAACGTCTCTCCATGGCCCATCCCGACGTGAGCTTCGAATTGTCGGGCGACAATCTGTCCGGCTTCGTCCACGCGCGCGCCGGCGAGGGCGCGGACGGATTGCGCGCGCGGCTCGCGCAGGCGCTGGGCAAGGACTTCCGCGACAACGCGCTTGAGGTGGATGCGGAGCGCGAGGGCTATCTGCTCACGGGTTTCGCGGGCCTGCCGACATTCTCGCGCGCGAACGCGCTCAACCAGTTCCTCTATGTGAACGGGCGGCCCGTGCGCGACAAATTGTTCGCCGGCGCCGTGCGCGCCGCCTATATGGATTACCTGCCCTCCGACCGGTATCCCGCGCTCGCGCTCTATCTCACTTGCGACCCGCGCGAGGTGGATGTGAACGTCCATCCCGCCAAGGCGGAGGTGCGCTTTCGCGACCCGGGCCTGGTGCGCGGCCTCATCATCGGCGCGCTGAAACAGACGCTCGCAGGCGCCATGCACCGCAGCGCCACAAGCCTCGGCGCGCGGGTGGACGCCATGGCGCGGCCTTTCGCAGGCGGCTTCTCCTCCTCGCCTCTGAACTGGGACTGGCGCGCTTCGCCCGCTGCGCCCGCCGCGCCGCATCAAGCGTTCGTGCAGCCCGGCCTCGCCGACAATGCGCAGGGCGCCTTCGACGCAGGCGCGCGCGCGCCCGGCGCCTTCGCGCCCTCGGCCGATGCGCGCGCCCATGCGGCCGCGCCCGATCCGCAGGCGCTCGATGCTCCGCTCGGCGCCGCGCGCGCGCAGATCCACGACACTTACGTGATCGCGCAGACCCGCGACGGGCTTGTGATAGTCGATCAGCACGCCGCCCATGAGCGTCTCGTCTATGAACGGCTGAAGGCCCAGCGCGCGCAGGCCGGCGTCGCGCGGCAGATGCTGCTCATTCCCGTGGTGGTCGATCTCGAGCCCGCTGATTGCGCGCGCCTGCTCGCCCATGGCGACGCGCTGCTGGCCTGCGGCCTCGTGGTGGAGGCCTTCGGCCCCGGCGCGGTGGCGGTGAGCGAGGCGCCGGCGCTGATCGGCAAGGCGGATCTTGCGGGCGTCGTGCGCGATCTCGCCGACGCGCTCGCCGACGACGATCCGGCCAATCCGCTGGAGCGGCGGCTCGATCACGTGCTCGCCACCATGGCCTGCCACCATTCCGTGCGCGCGGGCCGCAAGCTCAACGTGGAGGAGATGAACGCGCTCCTGCGCGAGATGGAGGCGACGCCCGGCGCCGGCCAGTGCAACCACGGTCGCCCCACTTATGTGGAGCTGAAACTCGCCGACGTGGAGCGCCTGTTCGGCCGGCGTTGAGCGTGTTTCTGCTGCGCGCGAACTTTTTGCTGCGCGCGAACTCTTTACTGCGCGCGAGGACGCGCGCTTTTTGCTGCGCGCGAGGACGCGCGCGGTCCAATTGCGCGCTCCCACCATGGACCGCGCGCTCCCACCATGGACCGCGCGCG
>Ga0315903_10001326_pt1 | contig 37426 bp, 21 predicted proteins | sample LakEriMetagenome_7_FD_203524 | JGI IMG/M metagenome (GOLD analysis project Ga0315903, IMG submission 203524) | Freshwater fungal communities from buoy surface, Lake Erie, Ohio, United States - Buoy 2 MA119 | ecosystem: Environmental > Aquatic > Freshwater > Lake | place: USA: Lake Erie, Ohio... | reverse complement strand
GGGGGCGCGTCCCCACGTTCTTGATGATCTGCCGGCATTTCAGCCGCGAAGACTGTTCATCGAGCTGAAACTCGCGGATCAGTTGCACGCCCGTCGCGGCATCGGGCTGACTGGTCAGGCGGGCCGCCCGGGGACCGGTAATCTCTCCCTGCCACCGTCCCGCCCACAACACCGGGTGGGGGGCGATGGTTTGCTCGGGGCCGATGTCGAACCGCCCGGCATTCATCGTCCCCCAGTCTTTCTCGTTCTGGTATTCCCACCCCTCGTCTCCCGCAGGCAGATAGAGCGCGTTGACTCCCTTCCAGCTGTATTCCAGCACGCGGCCCCCCGCCCGGGGGCAGAGGGTCACGCGGGTGGTCTGGTTCTCCAGTCGCAGGCAGTCGTCGTAGCCATGAAAGGTCACCCGACTCGCCCCCGGCTGGTCCGCCGCAAACGCGTTCGCACAGCACAGCAGCATCAGCAGCCCAGACCAGAGTGGCTGGCGGTCGGTCGCCATCCAGCGAAGCGCAGACTTCATCGGGAATCTCCCGCCACAGCGTGGCGATGAGGGGGAAAATCAGAAACCAGGGTGTGAGACTCGGAAGGCTCTCTTCTGCCTCGGCGGGGTGACCGATCGCCAGCACCCCTCACGACGAGGTCTGGGGCGGGGCCAGAATCTGGTCCAGCGCCTGCAATTGATCGCGCCTTTGACGCAGCAGTTCCCGCAGGGGAGCCTTCCGCCAGCCGGGGCGCTGCCCGGCGATCGGCAGCAGTTTGAGTTGTTCCCGGCATTCCCGCGCGATTTCTGTCACGCCGGGAACACCGGTCTGCGACCGCAGATAAGACAGCAGCAGCAGACGCAGGTTGACTTCCTCATCGGTATGGCGGGAATCCTGCGAATTCAGGCCGACCATCTGGGGAGTCACCACGAGGGGCTCGGACAAAGACTTCTTCAGCCAATCGAGCAGCAGGGGAACACATTCGGGGTCTTGCGAAAGCCGGCCTCCCAGCCAGTGCACCACCCGGCGCTGCAGCATTTCATCTCCCCAGTCGAAGACTTCGCGGGCCAGGGCGAGGCGATCCGGGGAGGCCTCGCTGGCGGCCGCCTCGACTTCGAACGCCAGGGCCCGCATGGGCGAGGGTTCTTCGTTCCGGCGCAGCAACTCACTCACTTCCGAGATGGGCCGGGGCTCAATCTGGTTGATCGCCACCACCGTCGCCAGCGCCGTTTGACGCCGGGGAACACCCGCCCCGATGAACGGATCGGCGCGGGCCACCGGCAGGCTCGACTCGTTGGGCCGGGTCGTCATGAGCGTGGCTGTGCCGGAACCGGTGGGAGGCTGACCGGTGGGAGTGGCCGTCAGGTCAAACACCAGCGGGGCGGTGGCGATGCTGACGAGCTGGGGCAAACTGTCGAGCGCACTCCGGCCCAGCGATCCCAGCGTCTGCAGTGCCGAGATGGCGAGCGCGTCGTCCGGGCCTTCGGCCAGTTCCAGCAGACGAGAGATGAATTCGGGGTCTGGTGCGGAAGCCGCGACTGGGGTGGTTTCGCCCGGGCTGCTGCTGGCGGTCTCGCTCGACGTGGTGAGCTTTGAGAGTTGGTCGAGCAGCACCCGGCGATCATTCTCGGAAAGATTCCCGGCCAGTTTCTGCCGGAGGCTCGCGGCGAGGCGCTCGGCACGCTGCGGAGCCTCTGTCCTCAGCATCAGCGCGACCGGATTCCGGATGGCCGTGCCTCCCTCGAGAAACAGGGCTTCGAGTCGATCGGCAAAACGCTCTTCGGTCCAACCCAGCTGCCGCATGTGCTGCACCGCCCGCAACTGATCCAGCGCGGGGAGGGTCGAGAGTCGTGCCTCGAGCGACTTGAGGTCCAGCTCACCCGGGGAGGCGATCGAGGCCAGAACCGAAAACAGGGTGAAGTCGGTCATCTGCTCTTCGCCGGCGTTTTCGTCGAAGGCGATCTGGGGGACCGATTGGCTGGGGTCGATCTGATCGAGGGTCAGGGGCATCGAGACATAGGCCTGGGCCGGGAATCGGACGATCTGTCCGTCCATCGTCTGCTCCCGCGGAATCGAGAGTTTCAGCGGCAGATCGAGACTCAGCAGTTTGTCCGCCAGGCTTCTCGCGGGGGGACCCATTTCACGAATGCCCCACAGGGCGATCGACTGGATCAGCGGCTGTCCGGTTTCGACCCCCTGTTCCAGCTCTTCGAGAGTCGCCTGTCCGGCACACACCAGCAGTGCCAGGGCATAGCGGCGGACGTCGGAGTCGAGTTGTTCGTCACGCCACAGGCTGCGGGCCAATTCCACCACCGAGGGGGACGAGGCGTTCAGAGAGAGCAGCCCCTGCAGACAGGCCGTCTGGGCGGGGTGGTGTCGGTCGGCGGCCAGCGGTTCCAGCCGGGGGATCGAGTCGGGCCCGATGCACAGCAGCAATTCGAGCGCCGTGCCGCGGACGATGGAGTTTTCGTCACCGCAGGCGGTCGCGAGTTCGTCGAGGGCGAACAGGGGATCGCGATCGGCCCCGGTCCAGGCGACGAGGGCTTCCCGGCGATCGGCCGGGTCGGGAGCCGACAGCAACTGACGGACCTCGTCGCGCACTTCGGGAGGGGCGTCGCGCAGCGTGGCGACCGCCAGCAGCGCCATCCGCCGCGCCGGTCCCGAATCCCTCTGCAGTGCGTCGAGCACCCCGGGCCAGGCCGCTGACCCCTGCTCGACCCACCGGTCATACGCCTCGTGCCATTCCGCCGATTCGGGCCGCAGCGCCTGATCGGGATGAGTGTCTCGAAACCACTCCCTTGTGCGCCAGGCCCCCGCCAGCACCAGCGCCAGCATGCCCGTCAGGACGAGGGGAGAACCCAGGAGTGAATTTCGATCGGCACGCATCAGGCAACTCTCCGTCACAAACCGTCCCTGCCGGCGTCAGAGGCGGTTGCGCTCCCGCCCGGCCGACTCGCTGGATTCATCTCCAGACACCCGTGGAATCAACAGCAGGTTCGCCCCCGCGTCACTCGAATCTCCCGCACCGCCGGGAGCCTGGTTGGAGGCACTTCGTCGTTCCAGCACGAACTGCTCCTTCCCCAATTGATGAAAGGGGAGATCCTGCCAGTCCCGTTCGACAAACTCCACCGCATCCACCCGGGCGTTCGACTCGGCCGACTCGGTCCAGTGCCTTCGCCAGGCGAAGAAGTCCCAGGACTCGGTCCGGCCCACACCCTCGCGCGAAACCACGTTCCAGAACGTGGCAAACCTGTCGTAGAAGTTATAGCGCCCGACCCACAAAAACTGTCCCCGGAAGTCCTGCAGGGGAAGGTTGGCCGACATGCTGACCAGCGGGGCGTCTCCAATCGACGCGAAAATGCAGTTGGCGGCCGAGACCTGCAATTGGGGGGGCCGCCGCACCTCCACGGCACAATCAACCCGGGCCAGCGAGTCTCCCAGCACCACCGTCACATGGTCCAGACGCAATTCCTGCGGGGGTTGTTCCGCCGGGGCGTTGGTCGTCAGCCGTTCGTGCACCAGAGACCCCCGCAGGGCAATCACGCTTTGCCGGATCGACATCCGCAACGGTTCTGGTCTGCGGATCAGGAACAGGTCTCCCTCGCCGCGCAGCAGGCTTTCGGAAAGTTCCAGGTTCAGGGGGACTCCGGGATTTGTCCCGGGAATCGGCATGTCGGGCATCATCGATCCGTCGGGGTCGGTCCATTCGATGGCCGCCGCCGGCCGCCCCTGGGGATTCACAAGGGTGACCACGCAGTCCTGCAGCCGCAGCAGGTCGGGACGGTCCAGAGCGAACAACGACCAACTCTCGGCACGGGTCGAATCGCCCACCAGCAAGACGAACGAACAGCCGACCAGTTCGAGCCCACCCGAGCCCACCGTGATTCCCCGGACCGAATCGGAATCGGGGACCGGTTGCGGTGCCAGTTCCACGATCGGCGAGTAACGCCGGTCGGCGCGGATCATCACCCGCCGGGAAATCTTCAGCCCCGCTTCCCGTCGGCGTCCGTTGAACCGCAGTTCAATCACCGCTCCGTCGCTGCGCACCGCCGCCAGGGCCCCTTCGAGGGTGGCGAACCGGCGGTCGCCGGTTCCCTCCCGCCCAATCAGGACAAATCCCTCATCTTCCAGGGAACCCTCGGACTCCGTGGGAGTGGCGTCGGTTCCCGGGCTGACCCGGGCGGTGCGTTCAGGGCCACCCCGATTGGGACCGTCAGAACCCTCATCCCGTGGATCGGACGAGCGCCCCGGCAGATCCGGTGATTCCAGGCGGGTGCTCTCGAGCAATTCGGCCGCGCCCCCCGTGCCTGGGGTGTTCGTGTTTCCCTCGCCGGCGAGGGGCAAGATTCCCGCCAGTTCGCGCGCCCCCGATTTCAGTCCCGCCACGACAGGAACCGACTTTGGGGAAGGCTCGTCCGCAGGCGATTCCTCTGGTGTCGCGGTGGTTTGCAGGCGGCCCCGGTCTTCGGCCGGATCCATCCTTCGCGGCTCAAGGGCCGCCGGTTCGAGGGGCCGGACCGAGGTGGTCGTGCCGGGTGTCCCCCTTCCAAACTCCAGCCAGCCCAGGATCAACAGCAGCAAGGCGGTGGTGGCCAGGGGGGCCGCGTTGCGGCGCCACACCGAAGGCCCCGGGGGAGGGGCGGCCCAAAAGGTTCCTTCGGGGCCTGCCGGCTGCAACCCCAGGGACTGTGCCACCTGGGTCAATTCCCGCACCAGGACGGCCGGGGTTTGCTGCCGGCTGCGCGGGTCTTTCGCCATCATCCGCCGCACCACCGTTGCCAACAGGGGGGGGACCGCGGGGTTTTTCTGGCTCGGGTCGGGGGCGGCTTCTCCCTGGTGCGAGAGCAGCTTTTGCAGCACCGTCCCTTCGGGATAGGGGGGTTCCCCCGTCAGCATGTGATACAGGGTGCAGCCCAGAGAGTAGATGTCACTGCGGGCATCCGCCTGGCGCGGGTCACGGGCCTGTTCGGGAGCGATGTAGTCGAACGTTCCGAGGGTGGTGCCCGCCGAAGTCAGGTCCCCCTGCGCCTCCTCTCCTGTCTGCCAGCGGGCCAGTCCCATATCGACCAGCTTGGCGACTCCCTCGGGGGTCCACATCACGTTGGAGGGCTTCAGATCCCGGTGAACGATTCCGCGGGCCGCCATATGCAGTAAAGCCCGGGCAATCTGCGAGGCGCAGTTGACCACCGTCACCACGGGGAGTGGGCCATCCCGCTGGATCAATTCCCGCAGGTTCAATCCGGGAATGAACTCCATCGCGATGAACTGCAGACCCAGATCTTCCCCCACATCAAACACCCGGGCCAGATGCGGGTGGTCGAGTTGGGCCGCCAGTTGCGCCTCCCGGCGAAACCGCTCGGTCATCATCGCATCGCGCGAGAGCCCCGGAGCCAGGACCTTCAATGCCACGGTTCGCAACAGCCGGGTATCCCGGGCCCGAAAGACCGCCCCCATGCCGCCACCGCGAATGCGCTCTTCCAGCAAATAGTGCCCCAGCCGCAGCGGGACCCCATCCGCCATCGGTTCCCCAGCCCCCCCGCTGGTTGAGGCAAACAACCGGTCGACCAGACTCGAGGCGGGCGGGCTGGAAGTGGGCCGACTGGGAGCGGGCCCGCCCAGTCCCTGCGTCCCCACCTGAGTGACCGCCGACTGGCTCGCCACGGGCACGTTTGAGCCGGGCAACTGGGAGCCGGACACCAGGGAACCAGGCCCCGTTGGTCCGGCTGCCGGAAGAGGGGCGGGCGACAGAGTCCCGGTCCCTGCGGAAGGGGACCAGGCTCCCCCCCCGCCGGGGCGCCCCTCCGGATTGACCACCGTTCCCGCCTCGTCCAGAGAGAGGGGGGGAACGTGAGTGCTCCCCGGAATGGGATGGTCTTCAGTCATGGAGTCCCTCCCCGGAAACGCCTCCGGCCGTCTCCCGGGGAACAGGACCCGCGAACCGTGCCTCCCCGCCTCGCCGATCTATTCACCATCGCGGATCCTCCGGACTTCGTGCTGGATCGAGCGGAGATACGGATCCAGGGAATTGATCAGCTGCTGGGTGAAGTCGTCGCTCTTGACCACCGCCGACATGACGCTGCGTATGGTCGGGTCGGCGACCTCGGCGGCATCCTCTCCGCTGTTCGCTTCCAGCAGGTCTTGCGCCCGCTTGAGGGTGGGGAGGAACGATTGCGACAGATGCTCCGTCAATTCGCGCAGGAGTTGTTCGGCATGCCCCAGTCTTTCCCGCAAAGATTGGTCTTCTAACGCCTGTTCCGACATGGCGGTCAACCTCCGGCGGTTTCTGGGAGTCGCTTCCGATCAATCATTAGATATGATGAAGCCGATGAGGGTCAAGCCGACAGCCTCTCGTTTGTACAGTCCCGCGACTCTCTTCCTGGTTCTTTCAGGCTGTTTCTCTTGCGAATCCTGCTCCTGGCCGACATCCATTCCAATTGGCCGGCTCTGCGAGCCATTCAAGAGCCGTTTGATGCGTGTCTCTTCGCCGGCGACCTGGTCGACTACGGCGTCGATCCCTCCCCCTGCGTCGATTGGATCCGGAAGCACGCGTACGCCGCCGTCCGGGGAAATCACGACCACAATGTCGCCCAGCGGGTGGCCCCGCGACACGGTTGGGGTTTCCGTCAGCTCATGGCGTCCACCCGGCCCCTGCAGTGGGAGCGGCTGAATCCCCGGCAGATGCGCTTCCTCTCCCGGCTCCCCATCCAGACCACGGTGGAACTCGACGGCCTGCGATTCACCCTGGTGCATGCCACACCCCGCTCTCCGTTTGACGAGTATCTCCGTGACGATCCCCAGGCCTGGGAGTTGCGCACCTCGCATCTCGTGACCGATTTCTTGTGCGTCGGGCATACCCACACGCCGATGCACCTCACCCTCCCCGAAATGCAGATCGTCAATCCGGGCAGTGTCGGTCAACCCCGCGACGGAGATCCCAGGGCCTCGTATGTCGTCATCGAAAATGGTCAGGTGCAATTTCGCCGTGTGGAATATGACCTCGATGAGGCGGTTGCGCAATTGCGCGAGGCCCAGCTTCCCCCGGAGGTCCTGAGGATGGCTGAAAGCGTGCTGCGCACCGGCGGCCGCGTCGCGCCAGATCGCATGTCGCCGCCCCCGTCGCGCTCCGCCTGAGCTGTCGTCCCCGGGGGGCGATCCGGCCGGGTCAGTCACTCCCCCGGCGATCCCGCGAAGCGGGCGCTTTCCGCTGCGCCGGTGGTCCCAATTGATCTACCCGGCCACATGTCAAACCCATAAACTTCGCAGACACACGTTCATCGTCTTCAAAGGAGTGCCTGTTGATGTCTGCGATTCGGAAGTCGCTCTGGGGGGTGTTGGCCGCGCTGGTGCTGGGCTCGCTCTCCACCCGTCAAGACGTGTTGGCCCAGGATGCCAAGACCAAGCCAGCCGCCAAGGCCAAGGCTCCCGTCGCGGCGCGGTTCTCCGAGAAAGACTGGCCCTCTCTGGTCGCCCGCAAAGCCGAGTTTCTCAAGAAGCTCGACACCCTCAAGGAGCAGTTTGAGGCGGCCAACAAGGCCCAGGACGATGAAGCCCGCCAGAAACTGGCCCGTCAGTTCCAGACCATGCAGCGGGAGTTCGTCGAACAGGTGCAACCGGGGTTGCTCTCCCTCGCGCCGGCCATCTACGCGAAGAATCCCCTTGATGTCGACGCCGCCGAGATCGTCATCACCGAAGATTTTCAGGAGAACCGGTATCGCCAGGTCATCGAGAAGGTTGGCAAGGTCTTCGAGGCGGGAAAGAAAAGCGCTCCGCTGCTGACCTTTCTGGGGGTGTCTCAGTTCGCCACCCACGACTTTGAGTCGGCCCGCAAGTCGCTGGAGGAAGCGCGCGACGCCGACCTGAATGTGTTCCCCGTCATTGGCGGCCCGTTTCTCGACGCCTGTACCGACTACCCGGCCTACTGGAAAGAAGAGCAGGCCCTGCGTGCCAAGGAAAAACAGGCCAACGATCTCCCCCAGGTGCTCTTCAAGACCACCAAGGGAGACGTCGTCTTCGAGCTGTTCGAAAACGAAGCCCCCAACACCGTCGCCAACTTCATCAGCCTGGTCGAGAAGAAGCACTACGATCACCTCAAGTTTCACCGGGTGATTCCCAACTTCATGGCCCAGGGGGGAGATCCCAACACCCGCGATGACGATCCCCAGAACGATGGCCAGGGGGGGCCCGGGTACAGCATTCCCTGCGAATGCTATGGCAAGAACGTCCGGCGTCATTTCCAGGGTTCACTCAGCATGGCCCACGCCGGCAAAGACACCGGTGGTTCGCAGTTTTTCATCACCCACCTCCCCACCCCCCATCTCAACCCCGATCCCGAACTGCAAAAGGGACACACGGTGTTCGGCCGCGTGGTCAAGGGGCTCGATGTCGCCCTCGCACTGCGGATTGGGGATGAAATCGAGTCGGCCAAGGTCCTTCGCAAGCGTGACCACGAATACAAGCCGAAGACCATCGCCGATCCCCGCGCCACCCGCAAACGTCCTCCGGCCAAGTCGGACGACGGCGGCAAGTAACCGGGACAATCTCCCGATCAGGCACCACTTGAATGTCTTGCGTTCGTCAGGTCGGAATTGGGCCGGCCGCGGGTGACTTCCCGCGGCCGGCCTGTTTTTTTCCGGCACCAGGCGCAACCTGCGGCTGGAGAACAGCCCGGTTGAAACAACAGCCCGGGCCGGGACTTCTCTGGCCTCAGTCTTCCCAATCGAGGGTGCCGACCCGCCGGGGTTCATCCCCCACCGACTGGGCGAGAAAGGTGAGCCAGGCATCGGAGTGGGCCGCCTCGCGGCTGATATCCAGCCGCCGGTCGGCGGGCAACCTGCGGTAATCCGTGTCGGCCGACTCCGTCCGGGGACGTGCGACTTCGGCGATCCCGCCTGCCGTTCCCCGCCAGGCGATCACCCCGGGCTCTCCGGCGGCCCCTCGATCGAGATGCTCCCAGTCGACCAGCCGCACGCCCGGGGAGAGCGCAGGAGGCTCGCTCAGCAGCCGTTGCCGCCAGGCGGGGCTCCCCCCAGCCAGCGCGATCGTCACCGGACGGCTCCTCCAGCGGTCGCGCAACTCGGCGACGGTCAGCCCCTTGTCGGGATGACGCCAGTCGGGACACACCTCGCCCAGCGGCTCGAGAACAAAACGGCGGTACCAACATGCGGGATGGGGCAGTGTCAAACGGGGGGTCTCGCAGACCTCTGCTCCATACCAGATCAGATCGAGGTCGAGCGGGCGAGGACCCCAGGCGATCTCCCGCACCCGTCCCAATTCCCGTTCAACCCGCTGCAACTCGTCCAGCAGTGCCTGGGGCGAGAGGCTGGTCTCCACGAGGCAGGCCGAATTCAGGTAGCGCTGTCCGTCTCCGGGGGTCCCCACCGGCGTTGTGTCGTAGAGACCGCCCCGCGCCACGAGCGACACCCCCGCGAGGCGCAGCTTCTGCAGGGCGTGGGCAAAAGTCTCGGCGACCGGTCCCAGGTTGCCCCCCAGTGCCACCGCCGCTCTGGTCATCTCGCCGTTCCCGCCTGAAGTGCTGGCACCCAGCCGCTGGTCCCTCGCCCGATTCGACTCTCAGGATCGATTCTACCACGTTCGGTCAGAGATCGGGCGGGGTCACTCGGCAATCCCGGGCGAGATTCCTCGAATGGTGCTGAGGGCCGACGCGACGGATCGCGCTTCTGGCACTCAGGCCGCGTCGAGGGCTTCATCCTGCCGGAGGGACTGCACCCACGGAGAGTTCAACATCCGCCGGGCCCGGGCCTCGGCCCGCTGCTGGGCCCGCGAATGTTTGAGGCCGGGCTTGGCGGCGACCGCGGCTGAAGCGTGCGTCACATGCACGAGATGCTCGGCCATTTCCCAGACGGGGAACAAGGGCGTTTCATACCCCGCCTGCCACAGTTGCCGGGCGATGGCATGACCCCCGGTGATCTCACCCGGTTCGGGACAGAAGGTGAGATTGTGCTTCAGCAGCACCTCGCGCGAATACATCGCGCAGTAGTCGCGGGGATAGCGTCCCTGGTGTTTGTCGTGGCGGCCGGGACGGCCCAGCAGCCGCTTGAACCCCGAGACCGCCTCGCCGACCACCCGTTTCTGCCACAGGTAAAGGGGATGTTCGAGTTCCAGTTTCCAGGCACCGGTCCCGGCGGCCTGGGGATTGCGGGCCAGTTCCCTCAGGAAGGGAGCCATCCAGCCATCCCGCTGGATGAACACATCGGAATGCATCGTCACGAAGTATCGTCCCCGGGCGACCCGGGCCGCCGCATCCCACGCGGTGAAGACGTTCATGGGCCAGTTGGCCGGCGATTCTTCGGGACGTTCGATGAGGCGAATCCAGGGGAGCGACCGCAGCCAGTCGAGGCTCTCATCCCGCGAGCCGTTGTCGACCACCAGGATCTCGAGGTCGACGCCGGTCGAGTGCCGCCGCAGCGACCGCAGGCAGATCCGCATCATGTCCCCCACCTGCCAGTGGGGAATGCAGACCGAGACGAGGGGGGTTGACGAGCGCGAACCCGCGAAGGTCATGGGAGGCATCCTGCCGAAGGGCGAGTCACGGACCATTCCAAAAGCCGAACCGCCGGTAACCTAACAGGTCACCGGCGGTCGCGGAACATCGATTTGTCGGGGGTTCAGCAACGAATCCCCGCCGGGGTGTTACTGTTCGACACCCAGCAGTTCTTCCTCTTCCTCCTGGATGATGATGCGGGGGGTGACCATCAGCATCACGCTTTCCGCATCGCGACCCACACCGGTGTTCTTGAACAGCCGGCTGAGGTAGGGGATCTTGTTGAGGATGGGCACACCGGCCATGGTCCGGCCTTCCTTGAGTCGCTTGACGCCACCCAGGAGCACCGTGCCGCCGTCGGGCACACTGACCGTGGTCTGGATCTGGGTGAACTGGAAGCTGGGCTGCTGGAGGGTCACGTTCAGACCGCCACCACCACCGCCCTGACCCTGCTGGCCACCGAGACCACCTTGGCCACCGCCAAGCCCGCCCTGGCCTCCGCCGAGACCGCCCTGGCCACCCTGGCCGCCGAAGCCGCCGATGCCGCCGAAGCCGCCGCCGAAGCCGCCGCCTCCGCCACCACCGAGGCCACCGCCACCGAAGCCGCCGCCGCCGCCGCCGAGCCCGCCGCCACCCCCTTGGCCACCGCCGCCGAAGCCGGCACCGCCGCTGGCCGACTGGAAGGTGTCGACGCGGGTCACGGCACTGAACAGCGGAGAGAGGCTCAGCCGCACATACCGCCGGTCAGCCGAGATCACCGCCAGCACCGTCAGGCTGATGCCGTCCGGCAGCATCGTGATCACGGGCTGGAAACCGACCGAGCCGAAGCCCACAACGGGAATCACGTTGGTCACGAAGGGGATCTGCCGCTGGTCCGAGACCGTGGCGATCTGACCGTTGAACAGGGTCACCTTCGGAGCGTACATGATGTTCGTCCGCTGGTCCCCCTGGGCCGCGTTGATCAGGAAGAAGGTCTCGATGTCCGAGAGGATGGCCATGCCCATCGTCATCCCGGCACTCGCCTGGAAGCCGCCGAACTGGGGCACACCCACCGCGAACGATCCCTGTTGGAAGGGAATGTCGAGGCTGGGGTTGAACTGGCCGGTGGGCAAGAGCCCCACGACCGCTCCGTAGCGTCCGTACGAATCGCGGTTGATCAGGTCACGCGGCAGGTTCTGGGTGAAGGGACCGGTTCCGGTCGAGCCCGCCTGAGCCTGTTGACCTTGCTGTCCCTGCTGTCCCTGCTGACCTCCCTGGCCCTGGGTTCCCGCCTGGGCCAGCCCCACAGATTGACCGATGCCGTAGGGAGGCAGCGGTTGACCGAAGGTATTGGGCAGGCTGCCGTTGCCGAAGCAGTCGTTGAGGTTGAAGTCGAAGTCGATGCCGATCCGCTCGAAGAAGCTGTCCGACACCGTGATGAACCGGCATTCGACCGTTACCTGCAGGTCTTGCAGACGACGCAACTGCCGCAGCAGGTCGGCGATTTCTTCGTGCACCGACTGGGTCTGGCGAATCACCAGGCTCAGCGTGGTGTTGAAGGGACGCATCTGGCCAACCCCACCCAGGCTCTCCCAGGTGCTGGGGGCCACGGTGGTCTGGATCAGGTCGATGAGTTCCGAGAAGTCGGCGACCACACCGCCCCCTTCCAGTTCCGCCTTGCCGCGTCCCGCACCACCCAGTCCCGAGGATCCCCCGGGAACTTCATCGATCTGGGCGAAACCCTGGCCGCTCTTGCTGGCCAGCCGGGTCTGCGAATTCGAGGGAACACTCTGCAGGCCCATGCCGGCCGGTGTCGAACCCGAGACGGCGTTCTGCTTGTTCGAGCGTCCGATGAAGTCGGGCGAGGTGAAGTTCTGGACGGGAATGACCAGGTCGGCCACCGAGTAGGTCCGGGCGACCAGTTCGCCCTGCTGGCGGGTGCCGCTGGTGATCTTCAGCACGCCATCCACCACCACGTAGCCGAGCCGCAACGGATCGAGCAGGTGCTTGAGTGCCGACTTCATCTGCACCCCCTCCAGGTGAATGCTCACCGTGGTACTGGGGGTGACACCCTCTTCCTCAAGTCCCTCGGGGTCGAGGTGGACGTTGATCTCGGCCAGGGTCTGCAGGTGCTTGACCACGGTCGACAGGGGGGCGTCTTCGAAGTTCAGCGACACCTCCCGCTTCAGGCTCTGCTGGACTTTCAGCTCGGCCTCCGAGGGGAAGTAGTTGCTGGCGTTGTCCTTGTACTTCTGCCGCAGCTGGGTGATCTTCTTGAACTTCGGAATGTCGTAGGCGATGTCGGTCGTGAAGGGGTGATCGGTGATCGTCTTCTCGAGGTCATCGAGCTGCTTGTTCCACTCGTCGGACAGCCGTTCCTTCAGCCAGTCGTTGTGGGCCGCCCGGGCACCGAACCGCGACTTCAGCACCATCAGCTCGGCCACTTCCTCGCCGGGCTTGAGCTGCTGGGCCTGCTTGGCCACCACCTCGGCCTCTTCGAACCGCTTCTCACGCATCAGTTCGTTGAATTCGTCGACCTTCTCGGCGAATTCCTTCTCGACCGAGATCTTGAAGTCGCGTTCCCGCTTGACGGTGCTCAGCACCTCTTCGGTCCGCTGCTCGAGATCGATCCGCGGGCCGTTCACCTTGCGGGCGTAGTCGACCTGCTGCCGCGACGCCGCCAGCGACTTCAACAGGGGAGCACTGGCCTTGGCGTCCAGGTTCGCCCCTTCGACCGCCTCCTGGGCCGACTGCAGAATCTGCATCGCCCCGTCGGGATCGGTCTCGGCCAGCTTCTCGGCCTTGTACTTCGCGTTCCGCACGTCGGTCCGCAGTTTGTCGTAGGCCGCCTGGCGACGGTCGGCCGCGTCGGCCACCGCGCTCTCTTCCGAGTTCTCCTCGACCGTGGCGGGGGCCGCCGCCTGGCGTCCCCCCCCCTTGGTGGCTCCGTGCGTCGACAGAAACTCGCGGATCTCGGTCATCTCGCGGGGCGACAACTTCTGCCCCGACTTGTACGCCTTCATGTACAGTTCGTAGGCCGCGTCGCGATCACCGTTGCGCAAGGCCTGCTTCCCTTCCCGGTACCACTGCAGGGCCGAGGGGGAGGCGGGAGACGGCGGAACCGCGCGGGGCTCTTCCGCCGCTTCGACCGGCGCGTCGGGCATCTCATCGGCGGGGAGCGACGGGTCATCCTCAATCGAACCCGCCGGCATGTCGTCAGTCAGGCCCAGCGGTTCTTCCGCTTCCTCGCCACGGCTCTCGTCCGCCACCTCGCGGGGCAGAGCGGGAACTTCTTCCGTGTCGGCGGGCGAAGTCTCAGCCGCGACCTCGTCGGCGGCCGGTTCTTCTTCCATCACCCCCTCGTCGGCTGCGGCCGCAGAATCATCGTCCGCAGGGAATGCGGGGGGCACATCTTCGTCGGCCGGCTGCGTCCGGGGGGCGACCCCCGCCTTCACGCGGGTCTCCGCGGCGCGGGCCGGCTTCTTGAGAGCCTGCGGTGCCGCCGACTCATCATTCGATTCGAGGGCTTCCAGCAGCGCGGCTTCGTCAACGGCCGGCAGATTGGCGTCGTCTTCACCGGCGGACGAGCCGCGGGCGACCGCCACGCGGCTCGCCATCAACCGCTTCGCGAGGGCCAGCTTGCTCTGCAGCGGGCCTTCCCCCTGCAGTCCGGCGGCATCCGCCAGCCGGACGTAGCGTTCGGCATTCGCCCCGTCCCCTTCTTCGGCCACCTGGCGGGCCCGCTTCAGGAAGTAGGCCACCCGCTGACGGCGGGCCGCCTCGGACTGGCTGTCCTTCTTCCAGGCCTGCTCAATCTGCCGGTTCTCGGCGATGTCTTCGAGCAGCTTGTCGGCACTGTCGCCAAACAGGGGAGCCCGCATCCCGGACTGCTGACAGGCCCGGGCGAGGCTCTCGGCCTCGGCCAGCCGTCCCGAATTGAATTCATGGCGGGCTTCCGCCAGTTGTTGCTTGGGATTGACCCGCTGCCGGCTTGGAGCCGGGCTCTGGCCCCGGGCGGTCACCGTCTCGCGGGACCGGGCGGCCGGTTTGTCGGCCGCCAGGGTGGTCACGCCGCACCACGTTGTGGTCGACAGCGCTCCTAACCAGGCGATGAAATGGCATGTCCTGCGCAAGGTTGCGTCCTCCTTCATGACGGAACCGGGAGATCGCGAATCGTGCTCGGGGATATGTGAGCCGAACCGCGAACGAGAGGGAGAGGGGGGGGAAGTGGGATGGAGCAGGGAGAGGGGAATCGAGAGACCGGTGGGAGCCGCCAGAACACGTCCGAGGGAGGTATCTGCGAGGTTTGCCGCCGGTTTCGAAGGTTTCTTGAGGTTGTCTGTCGGATGTCTGCGAGGCTGTTGGGGAGGCCACACCAGGATTCCGCGGTCCCACCCAGAAGGGACCGCGGAATCCGCCCGGTGTTACAGCTCGACTCCCAGCAGTTCCTCTTCTTCTTCCTGGATGATGATGCGGGGAGTCACCATCATCATCAGGCTTTGGGCTTCCCGACCGACACCGGTGTTCTTGAACAGCCGGCTGATGTAGGGGATCTTGTTGAGGATGGGCACACCGGCCATCACGCGTCCTTCCCGCAACCGCTTCACACCACCCAGCAGGATGGTGCCGCCGTCGGGCACGCTGACCGTCGTTTGAACCTGGGTGAATCCGAAGATGGGCTGCTGCACGGTCACCGCGGCACCACCGCCGCCCTGCTGACCCTGCTGGCCCTGTTGACCACCGAGGCCACCCTGGCCGCCGCCGAGACCGCCCTGGCCGCCACCCTGGCCGCCACCCAGGCCGCCGATGCCGCCGAAGCCGCCGCCGAAGCCGCCGCCACCCTGGCCGCCGCCGCCGAAGCCCCCGCCACCGCCGCCGAGGCCACCCTGGCCACCGGCCTGGCCGCCGCCGGCACCGCCGCCGCCGCCGAGGAACGAGAACGGTTCACCGGGATCGACCACGCTGAACAGCGGAGCCAGGCTCAGCCGCACATACCGCCGGTCGGCCGAAATCACCGCCAGCACCGTCAGGCTGATGCCGTCGGGCAGGGTCTGGATGATCGGCTGGTAACCGACCGAGCCGAAGCCCACGATCGGCTGTTGGCCAATCACGTAAGGCCGTTGGGTCTGGTCCGAGACCTGGGCAATCTGTCCGTTGAACAACGTCACTTTCGGGGCGAACAGCAGGTTCGACCGGCGGTCCCCCTGGGCGGCGTTGATCAGGAAGAAGGTTTCAATGTCGCTCAGCACCGCCAGACCCACGCTCAGCCCCGCGTCGGCCGAGAATCCGCCGAACTGCGGCACACCGATCGGGAATGAACCCTGGCGGAACGGAATGTCGAGATCCTGGGTGAACTGTCCCTGCGGCGTCAGACCCACGATCGACCCATACCGGCCATACCGGTCGCGGTTGATCAGGTCACGCTGTGGACCGGGGTTGAACGGGAGGCTGCCACCCCCCGCCTGGCCCGCCTGTCCCTGCTGTCCCTGCTGACCTTGCTGGCCCCCCTGACCCTGGGCACCCTGCTGGGTTCCCGCGATCGAGGTTCCAATGCCGTAGGGAGGCAGCGGCGAACCAAACGCGTTGGGCAGCACACCATTGCCGACGTTGTCCTGCAGGTTGAAGTCGAAGTCGATGCCGATCCGCTCGAAGAAGTTGTCGCTCACGGTGATAAACCGCACTTCAACCGTCACCTGCAGGTCCTGCAGACGACGCAACTGCTTCAGCAGGTCGCCAATCTCTTCATGCACCGCCTGGGTCTGTCGAATCACCAGGCTGAGCGTCGTATTGAAGGGCCGCATCGAGCCCACACCACCCAGCGCTTCCCAGGTGCTGGGAGCGACGGTCGACTGGATCAGATCCATCAGCTCGGTGAAGTCGGCCACCTGGGAACCACCCGACAGCGAGTCACCGTCTTTGCCGGGAAGTCCCGGGAACGACCCTTCGGCACCATTGTCGATCTGGGCGAACGCCTGACCTCCCTTGCGGGAACGGTTGGCGGTCGTGAAACCCGCCGGGGCTGTTCCAAATCCGCCCGGAGACAACTGATTGGGGTTCGCGTTCCGGAAGTGGTCCGGAGCGTTGTGGTTCTTGACCGCCACCACCAGGTCGGCCACCGAGTAGGTCCGCGTCTGCAGTTCTCCCTGCTGACGGGTCCGGCTGGTGATCTTCAACACGTCGTCGCCCACCGTCCACGCCAGGTGGAGCGGCTCAAGAATGAATTTCAGCGCGGTCTTCAGCTTCACTCCGTCGAGGTCGATCGTCACCGGGGTACTGGGGGTCACCCCCTCTTCGTCCAGACCGGCCGGATCGAGCAGAATGTTCACGTCCGCGAACTGCTGCAGGAACTTGACCACCTCGATGAGGGGCTTGTCGGTGAAGTGCAGCGAGATGTCTTTCTGCAGACTCTCCTGGATCTTCTTCTCTTCCTGCGACGGCTCGTAATTGCTGGGGTTGTCTTTGTACTTGGCCCGCCGTTCCGACAGGGCCCGCCAGGTCTTGGCACTGGGCATCGCAATGTCGGGAGTGAACGGGTTCTTGGCGATCGTCTCTTCGACGTCGTCCATCTGCTTCCCGAACTCCTCTTCCTTGCGTTCCTTCAGCCACGAGTTGAAGTGATTGCGGGCGGCCAGCTTCGACTTCACCACCATCAGCTCCGCCACTTCGTCTCCCGGCTTGAGCTGCTGGGCCTGCTTGGCCACCACCTCGGCTTCTTCGAACCGCTTCTCGCGGATCAACTGGTTGAACTCGTCCACCTTCTCGGCGAATTCCTTCTCAACCATGGTCTTGACCCCCCGCTCGCGGCGGATGGCCGACATCACTTCTTCATTCCGCTTCTCGAGGTCACGCCCCGGTTCGGAAATCTTCTTCGCGTACTCAATTCCCTGCCGCGAACTGGTCAGCCCCTTCAGCAGAGCCGCCGCCGCCTGCGATTCGAGTCCCGCCGCCTGCACCTTCGCCTCGGCGTCATCCAGCACCTTGAGCGCCCCTTCGGGGTCGGTCTGGGCCAGCTTCTCGGCCTTGTACCGGGCGTTGCGCACCTCGGTCTTCAGCTTGTTCATCTCGGCTTCGTGCCGCTCGACCACCTCGGTGGCCGGGTCGGCCTCTTCATCGCCGGTGCCCGACTCGCCCGAGACCAGCTGGATTTTCTTCTTGTTGCCGCGGGATGCGGTCTTGCTGGCACCGTAGGTCGACAGGAACTCGCGGATCTCGGTCTTCTGCCGGCCGCTCAGGGGCTGTCCCGAACGATAGGCCCGCAGGTAGAGCGAGTAGGCTTCGTCTTTGTCTCCCGCCCGCAGGGCTTCCTTCCCCTGCCGATACAGCTCGTCGGCAGTGAGGGATGTCGGGCTGTCGGAGCCCTCCCCGAACGAAGGGGCCGACTCGCCGTCAGCCGGGTCCTCCCCGGTGGCGGCCGAAGGCTCATCCTCCGAGGCGAGCACCTCGTCTTCGAGGGGGGCCTCGTCGTCGGCCATCTCAGCGACGGTCGACTCGTCGGCACTCTCCTCGTCTTCCGAGTCCGCGTTCGCAGCCGCCTTGGTGGCGATCTGCGTCAGAATCAGCCGGGCGTCGCCCAGCACGCTGGCCGAGACGTCTTCAATCTCGCCCACCCGCTCCGCCATCTCGCGGGCGTGCTCGAGATCTCCCGCCTTGTAGGCGGCGCGGGCTTCCGCCAGCAACTCGAGGGCCTCGTGGTCGGGAGTGGGAGCCTCCTCCCCCTCGTCGTCCACCTCGGCCTGGGCCGCGGGCTTCGGGGTACCCCGTGGGGGAGCAGCCTCCTCCCCCGCCAGGCTCAGTCCCGGGGTGGCCGCACAGACGACCCCCGCCCAAGCCAGCATTTCATAGAGACGGCGCAACATCGTGTTCCTCCCGGGAACGCAGGGGAGCATGTCTGGCTCGCATAGCGGTCGAAATCGCTCGGCCGACGGGAACATAGAAACCTCGACTCTAAAACCGGGTGAGGGGATGGGGACGATCGGTGGTGGAGTGGTGACCCGACGGGAAACCGCCGGTTCCCAGCCCGAATGCACCGGTCGAACCGGCGTCCAGGGCCGACATTCAGGAATGCCGGGAGTCCTGGAAAGGAGAGGGGTGCCTGGATGGGACTGGGGGAAATGAGGAGAGGGCGGGTAGATACTTTGTATTCCGAACAAGAGTCAATACGTTTTGTTGTCAAAAAATCCCGTTTTGTGCCGTTTTTACAATGGGTTGCCATCTCTCTCTCCGCATCGGCTGGCAGTCCCGGTAGGTCGGGTGAACTGCGTTCGTCGACAGACTGCGCCGCTTGCCAACTCACCCCCTCACGCACTCGTTTGCCTCGGAGCCCTGGTCGTCCCGGTTTCCATAAATTCCCGGATCGCAAGTCCGCCGGTCCGGTTTTCGCTGGTTCCTTCCATCCGGCCATCTCCCTCCCGGGGCCACGCACCGGGGAGGAGCGGACCCAACCAGGGTCTTGCCCGCGAATTCCCTCTTCGCCATCACACGGGCCGAACCGCGGGAGCAATTCAGACGCATCCCAGCCCCCGCATCAGGCCCCACTCCCTGTGTCCTCACACACACAGTGCCGTCCCGAGCGCTGGCTTCGCCGTCCTCAATGCCGGTGTCCCGCCCAAATCGTCCTTCCTGCGGCAGGCCCCCCGGCATTTTCTGACAGTGGTCCGCCGCGCACAGGTGTGGGCCCACGCTCGGAGGGCACTTTAAGCAGTCCGTGCCCCGGGACGCCGGGGATCACCCAGCCCGAGCCCGCTGCCGCAGCGAAACCCGCCCGAAGAGTCACGCCCGCTGTCGCACACGTCGTCGGCTCGGGAAGTCGCGGGGCTGGTCTCTCGTCGTCGTGGTGGGCGATCCCCGTTTCCCTCGCATCAACCAACGTGTATGCTTGTGGTTCGCAGCGCGGTGTGAGCTGCGGTTCCTTCTGGCGGGTGGAGTGGCGACATGCAGACTCTCGAAATGAATCGACGGCAAGCCCTGATCGCGGGGGGGCTGGGAACGCTGACCATGGGGTCCCCCGGCCTGGTGATGGGGGCCGACAAGCTCGATGCCTCGGGCCGGGCGGTTCCCGCCGACAAGTCGTGCATCTTTATTCTCTTGTGCGGCGGGCCGAGCCATGTCGACACATGGGACATGAAGCCCCAGGCCCCCCTCGAATACCGCGGGCCGTATCAGCCCATCGCCACCAAGGTGCCGGGGATGCTGATCAATGAAATGCACACCCGCCTCGCCCCCCTGGCCGAGCACTTCACGCTGATCAACTCGATGGCCCACCCCAACGCCATCAGCAACCACTTCGACGCGATGCACAACCTGCTGAGCGGCCAGTCCGACAAGCGGGTGCAGGAAGGGGTTCCCGACAGCCAGCCGTACATCGGCTCGTTCATCGCCAAACACAAACCCAGCACCCGCAACTTCGTTTCGAACGCCTGGCTCATCAAGTGCGTCGGGCCGCCGGTGTTTTGTGCCCCCAACCTCGGCATCGGGGGCTACCTCGGCTCGGCCTACGCCCCGGTCTTCGTGGGGGGGGCCGACAACCATCCCGCGATGCCCGACTTCAAACCCCCCTCGATCTACGACGCCTACGACGAAGTCCGTTTCGAAGAACGCAAGACGCTGGTCAGCCGGCTGGAGTCGAACCGCCTCGATCGCGACCAGCGGGTGAAGGACTGGTCCGACCTGCGCGAGAAGACCTACGACGCCCTGACGCGCAACGAGGGACGCGAGGCGTTCGATCTCAGCCGCGAGCCGGTCACGATCCGCGAGCGGTACGGCATGAACCCGCTTGGCCAGAACCTGCTGCTGGCGCGGCGGATGGTCGAATCGGGGGTGCGGATTGTCACTGTGAATGGCTGGGCCGGTCAGGCCGAGCACGACAAGGCCGGTCCCCCCAGCAGCAGCTGGGACATGCACGGCGGCAACATGGGCATGGGGAACGCCTTCGGCAACGGGTCCTACGGGATGGGGTTCTGCCTCCCCCGGCTCGATCAGGCGCTCGCCGGTCTGTTCAGCGATCTCGTGGAACGCGACCTGCTGAAGAGCACGCTGGTGGTGGTGACCGGGGAATTCGGCCGGACGCCGTATGTGCTGAAGGAGACCCCTCCCGGACGGCAGCATTGGCCGCAGTGCTTCTCGGCCATTCTGGCCGGAGCGGGAATCGCCGGGGGACGGGTTTACGGCAAGTCGAACAAATACGGCGAGTACCCGACCAGCAACCCGGTCCATCCCGAGAACCTCGCCGCAACGATCTACCACGCGCTCGACATTCCCATCAACAATCCGCAAGACGCCAGCGGCATCTCGCGCACGTTGACGACGGGCAAGCCGATTATGGAGTTGTTCGGCTGAGCTCCGACCGGCTGAGCTGCTGAGCAGCTTGTCCAAGGACACAAGTCCGTGGGGTCGAACCGGCACCCGGCGTCAAACCGCCCCGTTCCAAGAGCCAGCGTCGCGTGGAGCGCGGACCTCTGTGTCCGCTTCGCTGGGACCGGATCAAACAACCCCCGTCACTCTGGCCAGCCGAAGCCCTCGAACGAAAGCAATTCGAGGGAACTCATTCCGCGCGTGACCGTCGCCACCGTCGGGGCGACGAGTGTCCGACCTGAGAGGGGTATCACGAGAGGCGACGGCGGTTTCGCAAGCAGCTCACGGGCTCGGCGCAAACTGCCAGAACTCGGTGAACAGCCCCGCTGCCGACAGCGTGTGGGCTGTCGGGTCGGCAGCGGTGGGGGTGGGATGGACGACGCTCCAGTCTCCCCAGCGCGGATAGAGCAGGGCGTTGGTGCCGCGCAGGTCGTCTTCACCAAAGGTATGCCCTGCGTTGAGCACAACGTACTGCCCGGGGTCGGCGGGATTCGGAAAGATCAGCGCGGGGAGGTGCTGCCTGGGATCGTAGGTCTTCCCCCCCACAACCAATCGCTCCTCGGTCCACTCCACCGGCAGGCGGGGAAGCAGTTGGGCCAGCAGCGGATTGCTCTGCGGGTCGCCGAAGAGCACGAGGTGTTTCCCCAGCGGGCGCGACAGATCGATTTGCTGCGGGTCCCGCAGGGGCAATACCCCGCGGAAGTAACGCTCCCACACTTGCCCGAACTGCCGCAGTGTCGCGCGGGTCCAGTCGTCGGTGAGGGAGGACCACCCCGGCTCGGTCGGGCCGACCACCACGAACGGGCCCCGGAAGGCGTCGTCGATCGGGCCGGTCAGCCCCCGCCGTTTCTCGGGCCGGGCGGCCAGACGTTGCTGCAGATCCCCGGCCGTTACGATCCGCCAGCGCTCTTCGTCCCGTTCCACCACCACCGACCCGGACAGCGACCGATCAAGGGCCGACGTTCCGAAGAGGGGCGGCGGGGTTACGGGGGAGGGGGTGGCCCCGGGGGTCACGGCGGGGGCCTGCAGCGTCTGGCCATCGATCACCACCGTGACCGGAAGGTGACCCTGCGTGGGGGTCAGCGCGAGCCGACGGATGTTGTTGGTCGCGAGGGTGAAGTGGTTCCCCTCCCGGCTCCCGTCGACCAATCCCCGCTGCAGCGTCTGCCGCAGGGCGTCGACCGTCAGCCAGTCGCACGCCCCGTAGGCGGGGGTGTAGGTGACGAAGCGGACCCGCGCGGGGCTCGCCCGGCCGGGCCCGGCGAACTGGCGGTAACCCGCCTCGGCCCGCGCCTGCCATTCGGGTGGCAGCACATGCTCCAGCCCGGGAGCGACCAGATGGGTGAACCGCAGCGGCTCCGGAAAGTCGCGCAGCGCCGTTTCGATATTCACCGCCGCCTGCCGTTGGGGGTCTTTCTCGCCGCTGTAGCAGACAATCGGAACATCGAAGGCATTCTCGGCCCAGTCGACCGCGTCGTAGATGTGCAGCCCGGCCTCGACGTGCGGGGGGAGCGCGGGGGGCAAGTCGGCCACATAGCCCCGCGTGGTGGTGAAGCCCGCCCCCGGTCCCAACACGCAGAACAGACCGGGATGATGCAGGCCGATGTGCCAGGTGCCCGCGCCTCCCATCGAGAAGCCGCGCAGCACCAGCCGGCGGGGATCGACCGGGTCGTGCTCCCGCTCGGCCACCCCCGGCAGCCCCGCCCGAAACGCCGCCAGGGCTTCGAACAGGTCGGTCTCTCCCGACCAGCGATAGGCGTTGTTGCCCCGCCCGAACAGTTCGAGCTGAATTCCCGGCAGGTCCTCCGGGGCGCGTCCGCGGTGGGTGGCGATGAACTTCGCTTCGGTCAATGCCGAATCGCGGCCATGCAGCACGAGGTCCAGCCGGTGCGGCCGCCTCCGCTGGTAGTCGCGGGGCAACAGCACGGCATATGGATGGAGCGATCCATCGACCTGCGAGCGGTAGGCCCGCACGGTCCATTCGCCGGGGGTCTCGGCCCAGGGGGCGGTTCCCTGTTCCGCCTGGCGGGCCCGGGTCAGCCCTTCCTCGAGCGTGGCGAGAGTCCAGCGGCCGGCGTCGCGATGATACCACTCGTCGAGTCGGTCAATCCGCTCGGCCGCCACGAGGCAGATCTCGACCTCGGCCAGCACTGCGTCGGGAATGTGTCGTTCGCGCAGCCGCGTCACCGCATCGCGCAGGGCCGCGGTCTGGTCGGCGATCTGGGCCCGCAGTTCGGCCGAGGGGGCCTGCACGGCGGGCGGTGCGAAGTTGCGTCGCGGGGGGGCCGTCGGCGGAGCGGTCTGCCCCCGGGCGGATGCCAGATGCAGCAGGCCCACCTCTCCCACGAACCAAAGTCCGACCAACCACAGGCGTCGCATTTCCCGGTCTCCTTCGCGCAGGCGGGCAGTGTGTTGAACGGGGCCATCAGACTCGAAGGGGACGCCGGTTGCAAATGACCGCGGACCGGCGCGGTGTGACCTGCCGCCCAGGCATCGTGCCGGGGGAAGACCAGAAGGCTGTTCCATCCCAGGGCATTGGGAGGGAGGTCGTGCCCAGGGACGTTATGATTTCCGTCCAGACGGTCGATGGGCATTTCTGTGGGCAGGTTCCGCATGACGAGTGAGCTTCCAGCTGAGACATCCGGCAACGTGGTTGAGCAGCGGCGGCCGAGCGGGGCCGGGCCGAGGGTCGGAGCCGGGGTGTGGCTGCGGCTGCTGGCCGCGTTGGGGGCGACGGCCGGGCTGCTGTATCCCCTGGGGCGTTCGATTGTGATCGGGATGTTGTCGGGGTGGCCCGAGCAGCGATTTCTGGCGCTGGCGGGGGTGGGCCTCGTGGTGGTCTCGGTCTTGTGTTGGGGATTGGCGGCCCGGTTCGCCCCCCGCTGGTCTGGCCGGTCGATCGATCTCCTGGTGGCGGGGCTGTGGACCGCATTGGGGTTGGGACTGTTGTGGTTCGCCGCCGCCGACCGGTTCGGGTTCCTGGTTGCCGGGCCGTTGTTCGTGGTGTCGACTCTTCCCGTGATTGCCCTGGCCTGGGTTCCCTGCGACCTGGCGAACTGGAAGGCCCGGCTGCGGCGGGCCTTGTGCGCATTGCCTCTGGCTGCGGTGTTTCCTGGCTTGATGACCGTCCAGGGGCTGACGGGGGGGGCCGAAGTGCAGTTTGCCTGGCGGTTCGCCCCCCAGGTCGATCCCGGGGCACAATTGCAGGGGGAATCGACGGCGAGCGCGGCGGTGATCGAGATTGTTCCCCGGCCCGAGGAGGATTTTCCGCAGTATCTGGGACCGGATCGCACGGGAGTTCTGGCCGCCCGGTCGCTGGCCACCGATTGGATGGCCCAGCCGCCGCGCGAAGTGTGGCGCCGCGAGATTGGGGCGGGGTGGAGTGGGTTCGCGATTGTGGGGGACGTGGCCTTCACCCAGGAACAACGGGGCGAACTGGAATGCGTGGTCTGTTACGCCCTGGACGATGGCCGCGAGCTGTGGCGGCACGCCGATGCGGTGCGGTTCGAATCGGACATGGGGGGCGTGGGGCCCCGGGCGACCCCCACCTGGCATGAGGGAGCCCTCTACACCGTGGGGGGGACCGGGCTGTTGACCTGTCTCGATTCCCACACGGGAGAGCGGCGCTGGCAGGTCGATCTGCTGGCCGACAATGCCGGGGGGGCCATTTCGCACGGCGTGTGCGGCTCGCCCCTGGTGGTGGGGGACCGGGTGATTGTGAGCCCGACGGGAATGGCCGCGGGTGGCCTCGCGGCGTACGACCGCACCACGGGAGAGCGGCTCTGGCGGGGAGGACGCCATCCCGCCAGTTACGGCTCGCCGGCGCTGGCCACGTTGCGTGGTGTGCCACAGGTGCTGTTGATTACCGCCGATGGCATCGAGGGGGCCGATCCCGAGACGGGAAAGTCACTCTGGAGTTACCCGTGGTCGAACGAGGTGCGGGTGAATTGTTCGCAGCCGCTGGTGTTGGATGCCGGGCGGGGGCGGGTCTTGATGTGCACCGGCTACACGACGGGAAGCGTGCTGCTCGAGGTCCAGCCGGGTGAGCAGGGAGAGTGGCGGGTGAGCGAGGTGTGGCAGGCGCGCGGTCAGATGAAGACGAAGTTCATGACGGCGGTCGAGTTCGAGGGGCATGTCTACGGACTGGACGACGGCATCCTGGCCTGTCTCGATCTCTCGACCGGGAAGCAGGTGTGGAAGGGGGGGCGGTATCGCCACGGGCAACTGTTGCGGCTGGGGGAGCTGCTGCTGATTCTGGCCGAGGATCCGGGGGATGTGGTGCTGGTGCGGGCGAATCCCAAACGGCATCAGGAACTGGGGCGCGTTCCCGCCCTGGCGACGATGACCTGGAATACCCCGGCGGTGTCGGGACGGCGCTTGCTGGTCCGCAACAATCGCGAGGCGGTCTGTTTCGAATTGCCGGCCGGCGCGGAATGATTCCGGCAGCCTCGCGCGGTCACCCTCCAGACGGGACCGCACAGGCGGGGGACAGATGCCTGGCTTCGGAGCCGGGAATGGTACCGCGGTATCGAATCGAGGTCCCGGAGAATCGGAAGTCCCCCCATCTGAGAGCGAGGGAGGCTACCGAGAGGCGTCCTACGGAACGAAAACGTTCAATGCCTCGGCGTTGGCCCGGTTCTGCAGCAGTTGGCGAAGCCGGGCGTGGCAGGCCATACAGCCATCCCCAGCCCCGGTCGAGCACTTGAGATCGCGAACGGTGGCGGCACCGCAGACGTCGATGGCGGTGGCAATGGTGCTGAGCCGGACTTTCAGACACCGGCAGACAATCTCGTCGTGGGCGTCGAGCGCCTCGGCGAACTGCGTCGTGGGGGTGTCTGAGAGGGACATGGCCAATTCGGGCAGGACGTAGAGCAGCAGGAAGTTGCCGAAGTCTTGTTGAGAATGAGTCTCAGTAGCAGAATTGTGGGAGGACCCCCCGGAACTGTCAAGTAGCCTCCGCGCATTTTCGCTCCGCTGGGGGGGGCTGCCCCCCGCCCCTGTGGCGTCAAACCTCCAGTTGGTTGGGCTTCGAGGCCCCTGCCGAGCGGTCTGCAGCACGACTTGGGTCAGCCCCGGAAACACCATTGCGAAGACTGAGATCGGGCCCAAGTCATCCGGTTCCGGTTCCCCGGGGGCCTTTGCGGGAATGTGGTCCGGTCGCACTCTGGACCGCTCCTGTCATCCGCCGGCCAGTGACGCTCGCCGTGCTGCCACGGCCTCTTCCAGTTGCTGCAATCGCACGGGGTCGGCGGCGGCCAATAACAACCGCACGGGCGGCAATTGACTGGCCGGGCCGCGGGAAAGTGGCCGCTGCGATGCCCCCCGGGTTGGCGGGCGGGTCGATCCCTCCTTGCCTTGCATTGCCCCGGCAGGTGCCCACGTCGGCGTGGTCAGCCAGGCCCGCACATCCTGCTCCCCGGCCCGGGCGACTTCGTCGCAGAATTCCCGCACGATCTGGGCGATTCCCCCGGGAAGAACCCGCCAGGCCCCCGACCAGCCAGCGGGGAGCCAGTCGCGCCACGCCAGGGTCAGGCGTCCCATGGTGAACCGGGCGTTGAGATCCTGCAGCGGACGCAGGCGTTCGCGACCCGCTGCATCGCGATACCGCATCACATCGATCCCCAGGGGGCCGAAATAGCCGGCTGCCGCCACCCGCTGGGCCACCCGCTGCGTCGCCTCAATCGCCTCGCTCCAGGCCGGTGGAACCGGCTCGTTCGACCACCGGCTTCCCTGCCAGCTTCCCCCGGCCGCCACCTGTTCAGCCACGCCCACCAGGGTGATGGTCCCTGTCGCAGAGAGTTCCCATTGCACCCCCGCCTCGGCCACAGCGTTCAGCAGCGGTTCCAAAACCAGGGGGCCGGTCGCTGCCAGTCGTTGTTCGACAAACCGGCGCTGGGGCTCGGTCACCGTGGTTCCCGTCCCCCGAATCGCCTCCCGTCCCGACATCCCGAAGTTGGCTTTGAGGATCCAGCCGGCAGCGGGTTCGGGGAGCGCCTGGAGGGCCGGGGGGAGGTCGGCGAGGCGGGCAATCAACCGGCTGCCGGGAAGGGCGATCCCCAGTTCCTGTTCCCACTCCCACCGCTGTGAACGCGAATTCACCGTGGCGACCACAGCCGGAGAGGGAATGGCCGGGGGCCGTCCCAGCCGTCGCGCCAGCTCCGAGGCTGTGAGAGTCCAGCCCCAGGGAACAAGCGTGCCGGCCGCGCCGTCGGGGAGTTCCCGGCGGAACTCGATCCCCTGCCACCGGCTGCGGGGGAGGAACGGAAACCCTGATTGAAGGGAGAGGCCCGCGGGGGATTCCACTCCCAGCACGAGGTCACCCGGCTGCACCATCGGCAGCCAGGACCAGGCGAGGCCGGCATTCAGCGGACGCAGGCGGTCCGTCAGCGAGACCAGCAGGGCACCCCCCTCTGTGGACAATTGGAGAGACTGGGAGGACTGTGCGCGGAACCACTCCTTCCCCCACTCCAGCTCGCAGGTAAAATTCCCCAGAAACACCCGGCGTTCCGCGATTGGCAGCCCCGTCAGCTCCCCCTTCCGGCAGTCCGGTTCGGGGTTCCGCCCCAATTCGGCAGGAAATCCAGACATCCTTGGGTTCCTCCCCGCTGCGAATCTGTCAGTTTGGCAGTCGCGTATCTGCCGTGTTCCGCAACGATTGTCCTCAAGATCTTTGCAAGAAACAACTTACAGCACTCCAGAAGAGTTTGGCACACCGATTGCAGTTTGGTCTCGCTCATTCGGATCCACGTGCGGACTACGGTCCCCCCATTTGGCTGCGAGTCTCTAAACGTTCGAGGAGAAGCTGTGGCGAAGTTGATGATCTTCGATGATGACGTTCATAAGAGTCTGCTGGCGGGAGTCGGCAAGTTGGCTCGTGCCGTGGGCAGCACGCTGGGCCCCCGCGGCCGGAATGCCGTGCTCGACAAGGGCTGGGGAGCTCCCAAGGTCACCAAGGACGGCGTGACGGTTGCCGAAGACATTGACCTGGAAGACCCATACGAAAACATGGGTGCCCAGTTGGTCAAAGAGGCGGCCTCGAAGACCAGCGACGTCGCTGGCGACGGGACGACCACCGCGACCATCCTGGCCGAGGCCATCTACAAGGAAGGGCTGCGCTACCTGGCCAGCGGTGCGGATGCGATGTCGCTGCAGCGCGGCGTGCACAAGGCAGTCGCGGCGGTGATTGAAGAGCTGAAGAAGCATTCGAAGAGTGTCGACGCGAAGGACAAGAAGTCGACCCAGACCGTGGCGACCATTGCCGGGAACAACGATCCCGAAATCGGCGGCATTCTGGCCGACGCTCTGGTGCAGGTCGGCAAGGACGGTGTGATCACCGTCGAAGAAGGCCGGCAGGTCAGCACTTCGGTGGAACTGGTCGAAGGGATGCAGTTCGATCGCGGCTACCTCTCGCCCCACTTCGTCACCGATCAGGACGAGCAGACTTGCGAGCTGGAAAACTGCAAGATCCTGATTTACGAAGAGAAGATCACCACCGCCAAGGCGCTGGTCCCCCTGCTCGAGAAGATCTCGAAGGCGCGGGCCAACCTGCTGATCATCGCGGAAGACATTGAAGGCGAAGCCCTGGCGACCCTGGTCGTCAACAAGCTGCGTGGCATCATCAATGTCGCGGCGGTCAAGGCTCCCGGTTATGGCGACCGTCGCAAGGCGATGCTCGGCGACATCGCCGTGCTGACCGGCGGCAAGGCGATCTTCAAAGATCTGGGCATCAAGCTTGAGAACGTCGCGATGAGCGACCTCGGCGTGGCGAAGAAGATCAACATCGACGCCGAGAACACCACCATCGTCAAGGGGGCTGGTGCGAAGGACGAGATTGAAGGCCGGGCGGCGCAGATTCGGGCCGAAATCGCCGTCACCGACAGCGAATACGACCGCGAGAAGCTGCAGGAACGGCTCGCGAAGCTGGCCGGCGGCGTGGCCCAGATCAACGTTGGGGCCGCCACCGAGACCGCGATGAAGGAACGCAAGGACCTCATCGAAGACGCTCTCGCCGCCACCCGCGCTGCTCTGGAAGAGGGGATTGTTCCTGGCGGCGGCGTGGCTCTGCTGCGTTGTGCCGGGGCGATTGAGAAGCTCGGGCTGACGGGTGACGAAGGCTACGGTGCCAAGATCATCCAGAATGTGCTCGACATTCCCCTGCGGTACATTGCCACCAACGCCGGCCTCGATGGCTCGGTCGTGGCGAACAATGTGCGGAAGCAGAAGACCAAGACGCACGGCTACGACGCGCTGAACGACAAGTACGGCGACATGTTCGACGCCGGGATTGTCGACCCCTGCAAGGTGACCCGTTCGGCCCTGCAGAATGCCGCCAGCGTCGCCTGCCTGCTGCTGACCACCGACTCGATCATCGTCGAGGAGCCCAAGAAGGAAGAAGACACCCACCACGACCATCATCACGATGGCGGCATGGGTGGCATGGGCGGAATGGGGGGCATGGGAGGCATGGGTGGCATGGGCGGGATGCCCGGCATGGACATGGGCATGTAGTTCCGATTGGTGTCGGAAGCCCTGGGGGGCCCGCGCCAGGGGGCGCGGGTCCCGGCCAAGTTCGAGCCTGTTTTCACATCACTTCGCAGCCACGATCTGCGGATCACATAATTTCTGGAGAAGAATTCCATGAGCTTGAAGCCTCTTGAAGATCGCGTGGTGGTTCAGCCCGTTGAAGCCGAGACGACCACGGCCGGTGGCATCGTGTTGCCCGACGCCGCCAAAGAGAAGCCCCAGCGCGGCAAGGTGACGGCGGTTGGTCCGGGCCGGTTGCTCGAATCGGGCGAGCGGGCTCCCTTGTCGGTTGCCGTGGGCGATCACGTGTTGTTCAGCAAGTACGGCGGCACCGACATCGAGGTTGACGGCAAGGACGTGAAGATCCTGCGCGAGAGCGACATTCTCGCCAAGCTGGTCTGATTGTTCCCTTTCGCAGAGATCCTCCGCAGGAGTTAAGGCGTGGCTAAGCAACTGTTGTTTGAAGACCGTGCCCGGCTGAAGCTGCAGCGCGGCGTGAATATCCTGGCCGACGCAGTCGCTGTCACCTTGGGCCCCACCGGCCGCAACGTGATCATCGACAAGAGTTTCGGCAATCCCCTGGTCACCAAGGACGGCGTCACCGTCTCGAAGGAAGTCGAACTCGACGATCCGTTCGAGCACATGGGTGCCAAGCTGGTGAATGAGGTGGCGACCAAGACCAGCGACATCGCTGGCGACGGCACCACCACCGCGACGGTGCTGGCCAAGGCGATCTACGCCGAGGGGCTGCGAAGCATCACCCTGGGAGCGAATCCCACGGTGGTTCGCCGGGGTCTCGAGAAGGCTGCCGCCGCCGCGATCGAGCACTTCAAGTCGGCCGCCAAGCCGGTCGACAAGCCGGAAGAGATTGCCCAGGTGGGTGCGATTTCGGCGAACAACGACCGCTCGATTGGTGACCTGCTGGCCGAAGCGATGCAGAAGGTCGGCCGTGACGGTGTGATCACCGTTGAAGAAGGAAAGGGGAACGTCACCACCCTGAAGCTGGCCGAAGGGATGCAGTTCGACAAGGGCTTCATCTCTCCCTACTTCGTGACCGACCCGGCCGAGATGAAGGCGATCCTCGAAGATTGCTACATCCTGCTGCACGAGAAGAAGATCTCCAGCCTGCGGGATCTGGTTCCGCTGTTGGAGAAGGTCGCCCAGTCGGGCAAGCCGCTCTTGATCGTCGCCGAAGATGTCGACGGCGAAGCGTTGACCGCCCTGGTGGTCAACAAGCTGCGGGGTGTCTTGCGGATCTGTGCGGTCAAGGCCCCGGGCTTCGGCGATCGTCGCAAGGCGATGCTGGGAGACATGGCGGTTCTGACCGGCGGCACGCTGTTGTCGGAAGATCTCGGCATCAAGCTGGAGTCGGTCGAGGTCTCGCACCTGGGCCGCTGCAAGAAGGTTGAGATCACCAAGGACACCTGCACCCTCATCGAGGGAGCGGGGAAGTCGGCCGACATCCAGACCCGGGTCGCCCAGATCCGTCGGCAGATCGAGAACACCGAGAGCGAGTACGATCGCGAGAAGTTCCAGGAACGGCTCGCGAAGATGACCGGCGGCGTGGCGATTATCTCGGTGGGTGCCGCGACCGAAGCCGAGATGAAGCAGACCAAGGCCCGGATGGAAGACGCCCTGCATGCGACCCGCGCCGCGGTGGAAGAAGGCATTCTTCCCGGCGGTGGTGTGGCGTACCTGCGGGCGATTCCCGCGGTGGAAGCCCTGAAGTCGAAGACCAAGGGAGACGAACGGATCGGGGTGGAGATCATCGCCCGCGCTCTCGAGGCTCCCATCCGTCAGATTGCCTCGAACTCGGGGCTGGACGGAGCGGTGGTGGCCGACGAGGTCAAGCAGGTCGACAAGCCCAACTACGGCTACGACGCCCGCGCCGGGGAGTACTGCGACCTGGTCAAGCAGGGTGTGATTGATCCGGCCAAGGTGGTCCGCAGCGCGTTGCAGAACGCCGCTTCGATCGCCGGGCTGATGCTCACCACCGAAGTGCTGGTCACCCGCACCGACGACGTCGGTGGGGGCGCCAAGCCCAAGGTCGAGGGAAGCATTCGCTAAGGCCTCTCGCGAGGTCCATTGCTCGTGATGGGACGGGCCACTCCACACGGGGTGGCCTGTCTTTTTTATGTCGGTCCTGTGATCCACAACCACCATGCCCGGGAAACGCGATTACTACGAAGTGCTGGGGGTCGCCAAGAGCGCCTCGGCCGATGAGATCAAGCGCGCGTACCGCAAATCGGCCGCAGCCAATCACCCCGACCGCAACCCCGGAGACAGCGCCGCCGAAGAGCGTTTCAAGGAAGCGTCCGAGGCGTACGAAGTCTTGTCGAATGACGACAAGCGGGCGGCATATGACCGTTTCGGGCATGAGGCGTTTGCCCGGGGGGGGCGTGGGGGGGGCGGGGCCGGGTTCCAGGACCTGAACGACATCTTCGGGCAGTTCGGAGACATTTTCGGCGATCTCTTCGGAGGGCAGGGGGGAGGCGGACGTCGCAGCGGAGGGGGGCCGCGGCCCACCCAGGGAGACTCTCTCAAGACGCGGTTGCAACTCGAATTGCGTGAGGCGGCATTCGGCTGCAGCAAGACAGTCGAGATGACCCGCGATGAGCTTTGCGACACCTGCGATGGCTCGGGAGCCAAGTCGGGTACCTCGCCGGTCCGCTGCGATCTCTGCGGCGGCTCGGGACAGATCGTCCAGCAGCAGGGTTTCTTCCGGATGCAGCGCCCCTGTCATGCCTGCAAGGGGCAGGGGAAGATCATCCGCGAACGCTGCCCCTCCTGCACCGGCAGCGGCCGGCAGCCCAAGAAGTTCTCCATCGAGATCAAGATTCCCGCCGGGGTCGATGAAGGGATGCAGGTGGTCGCCCGGGGCGAAGGAGAGCCGGGTGATCATGGAGGTCCACGCGGCGACCTGTATTGCGAAATCCAGATCAAGAAACATCCCCTCTTCGAGCGTGATGGATCGGATCTGCACTGCGCTGTGCCGATCAGCTTCAGCCAGGCGGCCCTGGGGACCGAGTTTGAAATTCCCCTGCTCGACGGCAAGCACACCCTGGAGATTCCCGCGGGGATCCAGCCGGGAGAGGTGATCAAGCTGCGCGGCAAGGGAATGCCCCACTACCAGACCCAGCGCAAGGGAGATCTGCTGGTCGAGGTGCAGGTGGAGGTTCCGCGCAAACTGTCGGCCCGCCAGCGGGAACTGATCCGCGAACTGGCCGAGATTGAACACAAGAATGTCAGTCCGCACCGGAAGTCGTTCTTCGAGAAGTTGAAAGAGCTCTTCGTGGCGGATGAGAAACCGGAGGAGAAGACGTGAATCCGACTGAATCGACCGAGCCCCATCCGGGGGCCGATCCCGCCGAGCCGACCCACGCGGGGGGACCGACCGACCCGTCGGGAACCGCAGCGGACGATCCGGCTGACGCCTTGCGGCGGCAGGTGGAGACTCTGGCGGCCGAGCGCGACAGCCTGCACCAGAAGTGGATGATCGCGATGGCCGATCTCGACAACTACCGGAGGCGGGCCCGCAAAGAGGCGGACGAGGCGCGGCGTTTCGCCGTCCTGCCCCTCGCCGAAGACCTGCTGCCGGCGCTCGACAATCTGCAGCGGGCACTGGAGGCGGCCAAGACCGCGACCGACGCCAGCCAACTGGTGCAGGGAGTGCAGATGGTCGCCCGGCAGTTCGATGAGATCCTGGGCCGACATCAGATCACCCCCATCGAGGCGCTCGGCAAGCCGTTCGATCCCAACCTGCACCGGGCGCTGCAGCAGATTCCCGGTTCGGACCAGCCTCCCATGACGGTGCTGATGGAATACGAACGGGGCTACCAGATGCATGATCGGGTGGTCCGTCCCAGCACGGTGATTGTCGCGGCCCCACCGGCCTCCTGAGCCCGCGTGTCCGGGTCCCTGTTCCCGGCGGATCCTTTTCCCCTGCGAGTCAGCATGCCCACTTACGATTACATCTGCGAAGCCTGCGGTCATACCTGGGAGGAATTCCAGTCGATCACCGCCGATCCCACCAGCAAGTGCCCCGAGTGCAAGAAGAAGAAAGCCCGCCGCCGGATCGGCCCGGGGGCGGGAATCATCTTCAAGGGCTCGGGCTTCTATCAGACCGACTATCGCAGCGATTCTTACAAGAAGGCGGCCGACGCCGACAGCAAGGGATCGTCCGGCGGGGGCGAGTCGAAGTCGGAGGGGAAGAGTTCCGGCTCGGGCGACAGCAAGAACTGAGCGGGCCGCGCGATGATCAAGCCCCAGACCTGCCCCATCTGCCGCAAGCCGGTCAGCTCAATGACTGAAGGAAGCACCGGCAACCGGTTCTTCCCGTTCTGCAGCGAGCGCTGTCAGCAGATCGACCTGTTGCGGTGGTCGAAGGGGCAGTACCGGATCGTCGAAAATCTCTCGCCGGAGCAATTGGCCGAGGAACTCGAAGACCGCGGCCTGCTTGATGAGGGGTCGCTCTAGCGTCAGCGTGCCCGGGATCCGGCGCTTCGGCCGGGTCGAGAGGCTGGCGCGGCGGTTGGTTGGGGGGTGAAGTGTCACTGGGGGCCAGCGTTCGGGTGCTCCGATCGTTGTCGAGCGAATTTCCGCCAGAGGTTTTGCCATTCATCCCGCGCGAGGGGACTGGCCTGTCCCTGCACGAGTCGGTGACCACTCACCAACGTGCACCAATCGACCAGATCATCATGGTCGAGGCTGGGAGGCTTGAGAAACTCGGCCAGGTCGAGAATCGTCAGCGACGGGGTGCCCCCCACCACCATCAGGTCGTCACCGGGCCGGCCCGAAAACCGGAAGCCCCCCTCTTCAGGCATGATGGGACGCTGGCCCAGCGACAGTGTGGGCGCCAGCGCTTGCCCATCCTCGGGAGACAGCAGATCGAGATTTCCCCGCATGTTGCAGGCCACCAGCAGGTGGTCGTGCGCACAGAATGTGCTATGGGAATGAAACTGAAACTCGGAAATCGGGACGGAGACCGATCGATGAGGAACGTCCCAGATCCGGAAGAAACGGTCCTTGCCCCGGGTGACCAGATACCGGCCATCACGGGTATAGGAATCAGGGACCGCCCAATTGGGGTGGGGCAGACGGATTGGTTCGGAAGTCGGTTCGGTGAGGTCGTATAACCAGACTTCCGACTGGCGGGTTCCCACCGCGATCTGGTTGCCATCGGGAGAGACGATCACTCTGAGCACATTGGCGACGGGAAGACGCCGCTCGGTTTTCCCGGTTTGCCAATCCAGCAGCAGGATCCCATCGGATTGCCCCGTCACACCCCCTGTCACCACCAGCAGACTGTTTCTCTGGGGCAGATTCACCAACCATTCGGCCGCAATCGGCAGACGAACCGGCGGGGATGGATTCTGGTCGAGGGAAATCAGGGTCAGGCCGACAGCCTGGTTCTCAACCACCGCCACCCGATCTCCCCGGGGACTCACCGCCAGGAACTGGTGAGGACTCTCTTCGCAGTTCCGTGGGTCCAACTCCAGGCGGATGGTCGGCTGGCAGCGCTCCCCGGTCAATCCCTGCCAGACGTCGAGGTGCGTCAGCACACCACCCGTCTCACCAGGACGGGTCGCGAGGGTCAGGATTCGCTGTCCGTCCGGGAGCCAGCGGGCATCCTCCAGGCGTCCTTCAGGGACCAGGGGCGGCCCGGCGGCCGCCCCGTCCGTGAGCTTGTGGAGTTGGGCATTGACGGCAAACCGCCGCACCAACACCAGATTCCCATCCGCAGACACCTCTCCCCAATCCGATTCGAGAACCGTGGGGATGCGGGCGCGCACAATCCGCTCGCCCGGTGCCGGGGGCATGCGCCAAACGCGAAGTTGGCCCCGGTTGCTGATGGTGGCCAGCCGTGTTTGGTCTGGTGAGAGTCTCAGTCGGATTGTTCCATCGGACTGGAAGAGGGGCCAGGGGGTCATCTGTCCCTTCGCGACATCCAGCCGGAAGAGCGTATCTCCCTCGGTCGCTCCCAACAGGGCCGTGCCATCCTCCAGCCAGCACGCACTGTAGGTGGTGGTGCCACTGATACGCCGCTCTCCCTCGGGCGTGTACAGCAAGGCGCGAAAATTCGCCCCCACCAGGATGGTTCCGTCATGCGGCGAGACTTCGAAGGTGTAACCCCCATTGGCCGGTCCGATCGGGATCTGCTGCTGTCGGTCCAGATCGAGACGAGTCAGCTGAAAGTCCGACCAGACCACCAGCCGCCCCTCCACGTCAAACTGGGGCCGGATCAGGGACCAGTCGAAGTGATTCAAGCCAAACCGGACCTGTATGCCCGGTTCGCCCGTCGCCGCCTGGCGGGTTGTGAGCCAACGGTCTTGGGTCCACGCCAGGCACCAGCGGCCGGAGGGGTCGAACTGCAGGTCGACGACGGGAGCCGGCAGATTCCCAACCTCGGCCACCAGGCGGGGGGGGGCCGGCGGATCGACCGGGGTGGTTTCCGGTTCGCGTCGCCAGATCCATTGCCGATTGGCGGTCGCCGCCGCCAGGGCGGTTCCCTGGGCCGACACCGCCACGGCCCGGACCGGTTCCGCGGTGTGATCGTCCCAGATCACCTCGAAGCCAGGAAACCGCGCCTCCCTCAGCCGTCCCTCGGCGGTTCCCACCAGGATCCGGTCTCCCGGTCCATTCCAGGCAGCCGCCGTCACCCGCCCCCAGTTGGCGGGCCACTCCATCCGCTCCCCTGTTTCCAGGTCGTAGATGTGTTGCGTGTCGGTGCGGGCGTATGGTTGGCACAGCAGCCACCGGCTGGAGGGGTGGAAAAGGACGTCATCCAGCCGGACGGCATCGGGGTGTTCCAGCAACGCGATGGGGACGGCGCAGCGGTCGAGAAAGTGCCTGGCTCGGATCGAATCTGCCAAGTCATTCACGGCGGTCGCCAGATCGCAGGTCTCCTCTGCGGCATGGGACAAATAGAGCGCCGCCAGATGGGGGCGACCCATCTGCCCGGCTGCCAGGCCCAGTGCGCGATACGAATCGGCCAAAGCCAGACGCTTGTCGCGATTGGTCAGTCGCAGGTCGTCCTGACGGGCCAACAACTCTTCCTGGAGCTGTCGTTCCTTGTGTTCGGCCAAGTAGTAGTAGCGTGCGCTCCCCAGCGACCCCAGGACCACGGTTGCCACCAGCAGGCCGACCATCGCCAGCAAGGCCGCCACCTGGCGATTCCGCCGGGCCCAGCGCACCATTCGTTCCACCGATCCCACGGGACGTGCCGCGATGGGGCGGTGGTCGAGGAACCGATCCAGATCCTCCGCCAGATCGGCTGCGGTCGCATACCGCGATCGGGAGTTCTTCTCGAGGCACTTCAGGCAGATGGTCTCCAGATCCTGCGGAACCCGGGGATTGATCAGACGCGGGGAGACGGGTTCGACCTGCTGGACCTGCTGCACGGTCTGCCACAGGTCTTCTCCCTGGAAGGGAGCCCGGCCGGTGAGCAACTCATACAGGATTGCCCCGAGGGAGTAGATATCGGTCGCCGGTCCCGCCGGCTCCGTCCCACCCAGCAACTGCTCGGGAGGAGCATACGACGGAGTCCCCAGCAATTGACCGTGCCGGGTCCGTTCCTGGTCCGAATCGAGCAGCTTGGCGAGTCCAAAATCGGTGATCTTGGGAGCGACCAATTCGAGAGGCAGCTCCCGCGATGACGGGGACGACGCCGGCACCGAAACGTCCAGCAACACATTGCTCGGTTTCAGGTCGCGATGGATCACCTGCTCGTTGTGGGCGAAGTGAATTGCCCGGGCCAGCCGGGAGACGAATTGGGCACTGTCGTGGGGAGCATGGGGCCGCCCAGTCAGCCGATCGAGGAGAGACCCCCCGGAGACATATTCCAACTCGAGGAAGGGACGGTCCTCCCATGTATCGATCCGATGGATCTGGACGATATGCGGGTGCTTCAGCCGGGCAATCGCCTCGGCCTCACGACGCAGCCGGGTCAAAGAGTCCGACTGCAACTGCCGTTCTCCCAGCATCTTGATCGCCACCCGGCGCCGCAGCCGCAGATCTTCCGCCTCGTACACCAGCCCCATGCCCCCCTGTCCCAACACCCGCAGGAACCGGTACCCGGGAATCCGCGGCATTTCCA
>Ga0315903_10001324_pt1 | contig 37433 bp, 35 predicted proteins | sample LakEriMetagenome_7_FD_203524 | JGI IMG/M metagenome (GOLD analysis project Ga0315903, IMG submission 203524) | Freshwater fungal communities from buoy surface, Lake Erie, Ohio, United States - Buoy 2 MA119 | ecosystem: Environmental > Aquatic > Freshwater > Lake | place: USA: Lake Erie, Ohio... | reverse complement strand
TGATCCGCTGCGGCGTGCCCTGCTGCAGGCGGGAGCAGATGGCCGCCCGGCTGCGCGGCAGGTCGGTGGAGCCCTCCAGGCCCTTGACCAGCAGCGCGTCGCCTTCACCGCTGAGCTGCAGGGCCTCCCAGGCCCGGCTTTCGGTGGGTGGATGCACGAAACCGCTCACCAGCAGGTGGTCGCCCTGATGGGGGCTCCAGAGCAGCTCGAGGCTGGCCAGCGGCGGCCGTTTGCCGATCTCATCGCGGATGCGGACCAGGCGTTCGGCCGCCGGGAAGTGCAGCGGCTGGTGGGTCAGGGCGAGCTGGTGCTCCTGCAGCAGGCTCTGCAGCCGCTGCAGCGCCAGCGGTCGCCAGTCGAGGCCGAGGGCCGCGAACAGCTCAGCCAGGGTCACGCCGTACTTCACGGGCATCGGCTCCCCTCCGTGCAGCACCACCGGGATGCCGTTGGCGCTGAGCACCAGGGCCACCAGGGGCAGCAGAGGTGCCGTGCGGCTGCGGCCGTCGTAGGGCACCCCGAAGCAGAGGGGGCGCCGATCGGTCGGCTGCAGCCGGGGCCCGTGCCGCCGGTAGCTGTCGAGCATGCCCGCCAGTTCGATCGGCTGGGGTCGGCGCATGCGGTGGGCGATCAGGAACGCCCCGACCTGGGCATCGCTGGCTTCGCCGCTGAGCATCAGATCCAGGCTCTCCCGCGCCTCCTCGCGGGTCAGGCCCGTGCTGGTGTGCTCACCGCTGCCGACCTTCGCCAGCAGGTCGCGGAACCGGGCGGCCGTCGCTCCCAGGGCCTGCGCCTGCCTGCGCCGCCGCTGCTCCAGCAGTCCCCCTGTGCCTGCCGCACCCGGTTTTCGTAGCGGTTGCAACACGAAACCGGCCTGTCGCTGGCGACATTGTCCACCATGTCTCAATCCGCGATGGCGATGGCACCCGCAGCGGCGGAATCCGAAGCCCGGCTCAGCAAGATCGAGCAGGCGAAGGCCGAGCGCTCCGGGCTGGACCTGGCGCCACGGCTGGCCGATCTGGCCGCCGCAGGCTGGGAGACCCTCGATGAGGCGGATCTCACCATTCGCCTCAAGTGGCTCGGCATCTTCTTCCGGCCGGTCACCCCGGGGCGGTTCATGGTGCGTCTGCGCCTGCCCAACGGCGTGATCAGCGCCGATCAGCTTGAGGTGCTGGCCGAGGCGGTGGACCGCTGCGGCGCCGAGGGATCGGCTGACATCACCACCCGCCAGAACCTGCAGCTGCGCGGTCTGCTGCTCGAGGACATGGCGCCGCTGATGCAGGCCATGGAGGCGGTGGGTCTCACCAGCCGTCAGTCGGGCCATGACAATCCGCGCAACATCACCGGCAACCCCCTGGCCGGCCTCGATCCCGAGGAGTTCATCGACACCCGGCCGCTGGTGGCGGCGATCCAGGCGCGGCTGCTGGCCGATGACGCGCCCCGCAACCTGCCCCGCAAGTTCAATATCGCCGTGGGCGGCGCCCCGGACAGCTTCCTGCTGCACAACGACCTGGCCTTCCTGCCGGCCGATCGCGAGGGTGAGCTCGGCTTCACCGTGATGGTGGGCGGATTCTTCTCGGCCCAGCGCAACGCCCTGGCGATCCCGCTCGGCCTCTGGCTGCGCGCTGAGCAGCTGCCGGCCTTCAGCCTGGCGGTGCTGCGGCACTTCGAGCGCTGCGGCAACCGTCAGGCCCGCAACAAGAGCCGTCTGATGTATCTGGTCGATGAGCTCGGCCTCGATGGCTACCGCGCGGCGGTGCTGGAGGCGTTCACGGCGATCGGCGGTGAAGCGTTCCCCCACGACGGCTCCCACCGCGTCCACCGGGCCCCCCGCTCCGGCCTGGGGGTCAATCCCCAGCGGCAGGCCGGGCTCAGCTGGGTGGGGCTGTGCGTGCCGGTGGGGCGGCTGGATGCCGCCGCGATGGCCGAGCTGGCGCGGCTGGCCCGCACCTATGGCAACGGCGAGCTGCGGCTCACCGAAGCCCAGAACGTGCTGATCGCCCATGTGCCCGAGGAGCGGCTTGAGGCGCTGCTGGCCGAGCCCCTGCTCCAGCGCTTCCGCCCCGACCCCGGGCCGTTGCTGGCCGAGGCGGTGAGCTGCACCGGCAACCGGTACTGCAGCTTCGCGCTGATCCCCACCAAGACCACCGCCCAGGCCGTGGTCGAGGAACTCGACCGGCGGCTGGAGCTCTCCCATCCGGTGCGCACCCACTGGACCGGCTGCCCCAACGCCTGTGGTCAGCCCTACATGGGGGAGATCGGGTTGATGGGGGCCAAGGCCCGCCACGAGGGCGCCATGGTGGAGGCGGCCAAGATCTTCCTGGGCGGCGACATGGGCGCCGAGCCGCGGCTGGCGGAGCTGCACGACAAGGGGGTGCCCCTCACCGCCCTGACGGATTCGCTCGAGCAGCTGCTGGTGGAGCGTTTCGGGGCCCGCCGCCGCTCCCTGGCGGCATGACCACTGGGGTCGTAGCCCTGGCAGGGTGGTGAGGACGCTGGGCGGCGGGTCCGTGGATTGCAGTGATTCCCGGCAACGCCAGCGGGGTTCCGGCACCGACTCCAGCCGGTATCCGGGCCCGCCGTTGCCGCCGCCCGCCCATCCGGAACGCTGGCAGCGCCTGCAGCAGCTGCGGCGCGGCCAGCTGCCGCTGGATCCCTGGCTCGAGGCCCTCCGCAGCGGTGCCCAGCCCCCGGACCCCGAGCTGCTCGCCGCCCTCTGGCGTCGGCTGGATCGCTCCAGCATCGAGTGCCTGCTGGGCGATGCCGATCGGCTGGACGCTCCGGGCCTGCTCCAGGCGCTCCGGGGCGAGCTGGCGGAGCTGGCGGCTGATCAGCGGGTCCAGCAGGCCTGGCTCGAGCCTCTGCTCGCGCACCTCGGCCCGCAGTCCGCCATGGATCAGCCCGCCTGGCTGGAGCTGGTGGGCCATTTCCGCGATTCCCGGGTGGCAGCCCTGCTGCGCCGGGCCCTGCGCTCTGCGGCGCTGCCCCAGGAGGCCCGGGCGGCCCTGCTGCCCCTGCTGGGCTGGCAGCGCCAGGCGCAGGACGGCGAGCTGCTGCTGAGCCTGGCCTGTGCGCCGGGGCCGCTGCTGCTGCGGCGCGCGGCCCTCGAGGCGCTGAGCGTGGGGCTGTCGGCCTGGCCGCCGCAGCCGCTGACCCAGGGGCTGCGGCTACTGGCCGGCGATCTCGATGAGGGGCTCGCGGCGGCGGCGATCGATCTGCTGGCCCGTCTTCCCCACGGACAGCAGGCGCTGATGGAGCTGCGGCAGCGCCCCCTGGCACCATCGGTGGCCGCCCGGCTGCAGCGACGCCTGCGGCATTCGCCCCTGGTGCTGGTGGTGCATGGCCGCCAGGGGGGCCTGATTCCCGAGGGGCTCCGCAGCTTCGCCCGCGAGCTCGAGCAGCGCCGTGGCGCGCCAGTGCGGCTCCAGGCCCTCACCACCGCCGCGCCGCCGCTGGATCCGCGCCTGCGGCTGGCCGCCAGCCGGGCCGGCCGGCTCACCGTGGTGCCGCTGCTGCTGCTGCCGGGCGGGCATGTGCGCCACGATCTGCCGCGCCTGGCGGCCGACTGGCGGGCGTGGCTGGCGGCGGAGCCGCCGTTCCCGGCGTCCGCGGCGCCGCCCCAGCTGCGGCTGCTGCCGTTCCTCGGCAGCTGGCCTCTCTGGCAACGGCTGCTGCGCCGACAGCTGGATGCCGCCGCCGGGGATCGCCCCCTGCTGTGGCTGCACCATCCGCTGGAGGGGGTCCTCGGCCAGCGCTTCCTGGAGCACCTGGGCCGGGTCCTGGAGCGACCCGGACGCGCGCTCGCCTTCCAGGCCGAGCCGTCGACCCTGCAGGCTGTGGCGGCGGCGGCGCCGGTGCTGGCACCGCTCACCCTCGCCCCCAACCGGCTCAGTGAATCCCTCAACATGGTGCGGCCCGGGACTGTGACCGAGGTGCTGCCCCCCCTGCTCGATCTGCCCTCCGTGCGCGATTGTCTGCTCACCTGCCTTGAGGCCCTGCCATGACCAGCGGAGGCACGGTGTATCTGGTGGGCGCCGGTCCGGGCGACCCGGATCTGCTCACCGTCAAGGCCGAGCGCCTGCTGCGCCGCTGCGATGCCCTCGTCTACGACGCGCTGGTGCCACGCGAGGTGCTGGCGCTGGTGCCGGAAACGGCTGAGACGCATTTTGTGGGCAAGCGCCGCGGCCATCACTCGGTGCCGCAGCCGAGCACCAACGCCGTGCTGGTCGCGCTGGCGTCCCGCCATCGCTGCGTGGTGCGGCTCAAGGGTGGGGATCCGTTCCTGTTCGGTCGCGGCGGCGAGGAGGCGGCGCATCTCGTCCGCCATGGCGTGGCGGTGGAGGTGGTGCCCGGCGTCACCGCCGGCATCGCCGCGCCGGCCTATGTCGGCATCCCGGTGACCCACCGCCGCGCCGGCTCCAGCGTCACCTTCGTGACTGGCCATGAGGAGATCGACAAGGCCCGCCCCGGGGTCGACTGGCGCGGCCTGGCCCGCAGCAGCGACGGCCTGGTGATCTACATGGGGCTGCACAACCTGCCCCACATCTGCGAGGAGCTGATCGCCGGCGGCCTCGATCCGGCCACTCCGGCCGCCGTAGTGCAGCAGGGCACGGTTCAGGGGCAGCGCAGCGTGATCGCGCCGGTGGCGGACCTGGCGCAGGCGGTCGGTGAGGCCGGGCTGGCGTCTCCGTCGATCGTGGTGATCGGCGAGGTGGTCAACCAGCGGGTGCCGGCCTGTGCCCCGGAGCCGGCCGCGGTGGAGATGCCGATCCCGATCCCGATCAGGCCGGAGTGAGGGCTGTCTTCGGCCGGCCGGGGCGACCCAGATGCAGCCGCTGCAGCGTCCAGCCGCGGCGCTGCGGCTGGGGCTGGGGCTGGGGCTGGGGCTGGCGACCCTGCCAGGCCTCGTCCTCGGCGCGCAGGGCCTCGCGATCCTCCGGGTCGATGCCGCTGTAGAGCAGGGCTGTGATCCTGTCGGGATCGATCTCCAGGGCCGCCACCTCCTGCCAGAGCCCCTGGCTGGCGCGATGATCGGCCCGCCGGAACTGGGCGTCCGTGAGCTGGCGCACCAGCAGCAGCACCAGGGCCTGTTGCTTGCTCCGCTGGCAGCGTTCGGATGGGTAGCGCATGCGCTCAGGCCGCGGCATCGGCCCTGGAACTGACGTCCAGGCTACGGAAGGCCGCGCTCCCGGTCGTCGGCAGATGTGCTCATGGCGCTGCCGGCGCGGCGCTGGTCAGGGCCTCGAGGCTGCGCTGCACCAGGCCCTCGGGGGTGTCCGCCGATGGGTTCAGGCTGCTCACCCCCACGCTCACGCGCGAGCGGACCTGGAGCTGGTCCGCCTCCCCCGCGGCGAGCTCCTCCTCCCCGGTGACCGCCGCCGTCATGTAGACCTCGCCCATGGCGGAGCGCAGCGCCTCCGCCAGCCGCCCGGCGTCGTCCGGGCCGCAGCCGATCGCCAGCACCATGAAGCAGTCACCGGTGGGGCGATAGACCTTGTCGGTGCGGCGCAGACGCCGGTGCAGCACCCGGGCGTGCCCCTGGAGCAGCGCATCCCCGGCCCGATGGCCGAACTCGCGGTTGATCCGCTCGATGTCGTCCACCCGCAGCACCAGGGCGCTGATGGCCTCGTGGCTGCGGGCGCAGCGCAGGATCTCCTCGGCCAGGCGTTCGTCGAGGGCCTTGCGGTTGCCGCAGCCCGTCAGCGGATCGGTGCGCAGGAGGTCCCGCAGCGTGGCCCGGGAGCCGCGCAGGTTGGCGTTGGCCTGGCGCAGCTTGCTGCTCAGCCGGTTCAGCTGCAGCAGGCGGTGGTGGATCAGCTGGGCCAGCTCGCGCAGTTCACTCACCGCCGAGAGCTGCAGGGGCGTCATCAGGTCCTCGCCCGCCCGCAGGGGGGGGCAGCACCCGGCCGAATTCCCGTTCGAAGCGCTTGCCCAGCCACAGGCTCGCCGGCCCCGCCAGTGCCAGCACCATCAAACTGACGGCCAGCAGCGTGGCACTCTGCTGCTGCAGCCGCGTGACCACGGGGCGGGCGGGCTCCACCACCTGCACCATCACCGTGCTGCCGTTGGCGGGGTCGCGGTAGAGGCGGCTGTAGCTCCAGTAGCCGTTGACCCACCGGCGCAGCGTCGGCTGGTTGTTCCTCGGAACCAGCATCGCCAGGTCCCGGTGGTGCACATAACTCCGACCGCCGTCGCGGAACTCGGCATCCAGCCGTTTGAACAGGGCCGGATCGGAGCTCAGCACCGAGCCGTCGGCGCCGATGCGCCGGTAGGCCATGGCCTCACCGAGCTGGCGCATCAGCAGCGCCGTGTTCTGGTCGCGGGCCCGGGAGAGGGCCAGGTTCACGGTCTGCAGGCCGTCGAGGGTGCCGCGCTGCACCGCCACCTCCAGCTGGTGGCCGGCCACCAGGCCAATCACCAGGCTCGGCAGGGTGATGGTCAGCAGGGCGAGCGCCACGATCGTGCCCCGCAGCGGGATCCCCGGGCCATGGCCCCGGCGCGAGCGCAGGCCCTGGATCAGGATCAGGGCCCCGAACGCCAGCACGGTGTTCAGCAGGCCGTTGAAGGCCTGCTTCACCGCGGTCACCGCCACATTGGCCGGATCGATCCCCATCACCCCGCCGTAGAACAGGATCACCAGCGGGCAGCCCACCAGCAGCCAGTAGCCGAGGGCGAACAGCACCACCCGCCCGTTGCCGTCGCTGGTGGGGGGGCCGCCGAAGCGGCGCAGGGCCAGCGTGAGCCACAGCATCTCGAGGCTGAAGATCACCACCGCCCAGGGATGGCCCCAGAGGCGCACGGTCTGCAGGGAGGCCAGCAGGGTCATCGGCACGGCCCACCAGCTGCGCCAGAGCAGCAGGGCCAGGATCGGCGGCACCGAACCCAGCAGCAGCTGGATCCCGTAGTAGAGGGGGATCGGCCAGCCGTTGAGCAGAACGGCCAGCCCGCTCAGCAGGGCCAGCCAGGCCAGCCGGGCGCGTCGCTGCCCTGCGGGTGGTGAAGGCTGCGGGTCCATGGCCTTCCGGGGAGAACCCCCAGGATGCCTGCGATCGGCGCTGCCGGAAGGGTGGCGGCGCGCTGGCCGGCGCTCTTGTGCAGAGGCGTGGCTCAGCACGCGGGGCAGGGCATTGGGCCAGAGCGCTGGGTCAGGGCCGTGGGTCAGACAGAGCTCTGGGGCAGAGCCGCGGGTCACAGCTGTGGGTCATAGCTGTGGGGCAGAGCAGAACGGCGGGTCGATGTTGTGGATCGTCCCTAGCCTGCGCACACCCTCGGCCCGCCGCGATGGCCAGTCACCGCCGAAGCCTTCGCCAGGGAGCGCTGGCCTTGGTTGTGGCGGCGCTGGGCGTGCTGGGGGGAGGCTGCCGTGCGTCCGCCGAGCGCGTCGACGTGCCGGTGTCCAACTGGCCCGGGTATGAATACTTTTACCTGGCGGAGCAGCTGGGCCTGTCCCGCCGGCACGGGCTGGACCTGCGTTCGGTGCAGTACGCCGATCCCCAGACGATCGTCCACGCCTACCTGCGCGGCGATGCTCCCCTTGCCCAGCTCACCACGGTCGAGGCGGTGGACCTCTGTTCACGGGTGCCGGATCGCTGCCCGGTCGTGGTGCTGGTGCTCAACGAATCCCTCGGCGGCGATCAGGTGGCGGCCCGCGCCGGCATCGCGGCGATCGAGCAGCTCCGCGGCCGGCGGGTGGGGGTCACCTATTCCACTCTGGGTCCGTATGTGCTCAGCCGCGCTCTCGAGCAGAAGGGTCTCAGCCTGAAGGATGTCGACCTGCGCAACATCAGCCTCGATGCGATGCCGGAGGCCCTGGCCCGCGGCACGGTCGATGCCGTCGCCATCTTTCCGCCCTACAGCGAACGCGCCGCCCGCCAGGAGGGAACCACCACGCTGTTTGACAGCCGCCGGATCCCGGGTGAGATCTTCGATGTCCTGGTGGTCGATCCCCAGTGGCTGCAGCGCAACCGGGCGCTGCTGCCGCCCCTGCTGCGGAGCTGGCAGGCGGCCCACGACGAACGGCGGGCCCATCCGCGGCGCGCCGTGGAGCTGATGGCCCGCCGCGAGGGCCTCACCCCGGCGGAGTTTGAATCCGCTGAGCGGGGGCTGCGTTACTTCAGCCTGCGCCAGCAGCTCCAGCTGCTGGCTCCCGGCGGGCCCCTGGGTGTCTCCATCCGGGGAGTGCGCCGGGTGCAGGAACAGCTGAACCTGGTGAAGCCCGGCAGTCCCCTGCCGCCGGTGAGTCGTGAGGCCCTGAGCGCGGCCCTCCGCTGATCCCCTCCTGTCATGGTCAAGACCGACATCCCCCCCAGCACCAGCGCCACCTCCCGCCGTCTCGTCGGTGCGGTGGCGCTGGCGGTGACCACGATCGTGGCCGCCGGTCTGGCGTTGGTGAAGCTCACTCGCCCGATGAGCGAGCTGCGCCTGGCGATCGTCAGCTGGCCGGGCTACGAATACTTCTATCTCGCCGAGTTGAAGCAGCTGGCCCGCCCCTTCGGCCTGGAGCTGCGCGTGCCCCAGTACGGCTCCCTGATCGATCAGCGCCAGGCCTATGAGCGCGGCGACGTGCAGGCCATGGCGACCACCGTGCCGGAGGCGCTGGCCGTCTGCCATGAGAAGCCGGCCCGCTGCCCGCTGCTGGTGCTGGTGCTCGATGTCTCGAACGGGGCTGACCGGGTGATGGCCCGTGCCCCCCTCAGCCGCCCGGAGCAGCTGCTGGGGCGCCGCGTCGGCCTGGAACGGACGGTTCTGCAGGACTACATCCTGTTGCGCAGCTTCGGCGAGCGCTCCATCGACCTCGCCCGGGATGTCACCCTCGTCTACGACGGGCCGGAAGCCCTGATCCAGAGACTCCGCAACGGTGACCTTGACGCCGTCGTCACCTATCCCCCCCACGACGCTCCCCTGAGCTCCGATCCACGCTTCCAGGCCGTGTTCAGCTCCCGCCAGATCCCCGGAGAGATCGCCGACGTGCTGGCGGTGGACCCGGCCTTCGCCCGCAGCAACCCGGGGCAGGTGAAGGCCCTGGTGCAGACCTGGTGGGCCGCCCGGGATTACGCGCGCCGCCATCCCCAGGAGGCCCGGGACGTGATGGCCCAGCGTCAGCAGATCAGCCCGAGCCAGTACCAGAGCACCGACCAGGGCCTGAGCTACCCGGAGGCCAGGCAGCAGCGCTTCCTGCTGGCTCCGGACGGTCCGGTGATGCGGGCGATGCGGCGCATGGCCCGGCTGATGCGGGCCTCGGGCCGCCTCAGCGGTGAGACGCCCCTGCCGGTGCTGCGTCAGGACTTCCTGCAGCGCTGATGCTCGCCGGGTTCTGGCAACGGCTGGTTCCGTCCTCGCTGCTGCGCGGCAGGGTCGACCAGAACCTGCTGGCGGAGATGCTGGTGGCCGCCACGGCCGCCTCCGCCCTGATGGCCCTGGTCTCCGGGGTGGTGGTGCTCACCCAGGCGGGGCGGCAGCTGCAGCAGGGCTCCAACGCACTCCAGCACCAGCTGAGCGCCAGCCTCACCAGCTACCAGCCGCTCCACAGCGTGCAGCGGGAGCTGCAGGAAGCCACCTCCTCTCAGGCGGTGCTCAAGGCCCTGCTGGTCGATCAGCGCGGCATCGTGCTGGCGGCGTCCAACAACGCTCTGCTGGGTCTGCCCCTGCAGCAGGTGCTGCAGCGGCCCGGCCACAATCAGCAGATTCTCCAGCAGCTGTTCGCCTCCTGCCCATCCGCCTCCTCGCTGCTCTCCTGCCTCAACCGCGATGTGGTGATGTTCCATGGCCCGATCCCCTGGATCGGCGGCGAGGCGGTGGTGGCCATGCATCCCTACCCCCTGGCCCTCGAGGGCGTGGGGCGCTACGGCGATCGGGCCAGCCTGATCACGGTCAGCGATGCGAGGCCCGCCGTGCGCGAGGCCCTCGCTCTGACGCTGATCGTGTTTCTGGCCGGTCTGCTGCCGCTGCTGGCCGGTTGCGTCGGGCTGATGCTGCGCCTGCGCCACCACCTGATCCCCGAGCTGCTGCGGCTGGCCCAGATCGATGCCCTCTCCGGCGTCTACAACCGGGGCGCGTTCCTGGAGACGGCCCGCGAGCTCACCCGCCGCGCCCGCCTCAGCCAGCAGCCGGTGGCGCTGGCGGTGATCGATGTCGATCACTTCAAGCAGATCAACGACACCCACGGCCACGATGCCGGCGATCGGGTGATCTGCCGCGTCGCCGAGCTGCTGCGCTATTCCGTTCGCGCCGACGACCTGGTGGGTCGCCTGGGGGGCGATGAGTTCGTGATCCTGCTGCAGCAGACCGGTGAGACCGCTACCTCGGTGCTGCAGCGCACCCTCGAGATCGTGCGCACCTCCGGCATCGGCATCGAGGCCTCCGAACCGGTGACCATCACCCTCTCGATCGGTGTGGTCTCCACCGATCTGGGGGCCGATCATGAGCTCGAGGACCTGATCAGTGCCGCCGATGCCGCGCTGTACGTGGCCAAGGACCGGGGCCGCAACCAGGTGGTGAACCTGTTGCTGGAGGCCGAGCGCGCCCGCTCGGGTCCGCGCTCCCCGACCAGGATCGGCGAGTGGCAGGTGCGCGGCACCTGAATGCGCCGGGGTGAGGGGGCTGCCGCGGCGGCGGCGCCTGAAGCCACCGTCAGCCCCGGCGCGGTGATCACCTGAGGAACTGGTCTGTGGAAACCGGGGTTCCGTAGCTCATGACACGAACGCCACCCTGGCACCTCGGTTCACTTGGCGCTCCCCTCGGCCCCGGCTCGCCCTGCCATGTCAGCCACCCCCTCCCAGCAGACCTCCCTCGAGCGCGAAAGCCCAGCGATGGCGCCAGGTACGGCGCCGATGTTCGAGTTGATTCCCTACGAGAAGTTCCGCGATACGCCCGCTGTCCGTTTCTTTGACATCACCGTTGCCGAGTCGAATGCCCGCGATCTGGTGATCCATTCCGGGCCGGCTGTCAGCCCCCCGGATGAGGAGAAGACCGGAGCCTGGCAGTTCTATCTGCATCCCCATCAGGAAGACAACCTGCTGGCCCTGCACGGTGGCCGCACCTTCTATCTGGTGAATTTCGGCTGGAATTATCCGTATCACATCGTTCGCCTCGAGACCGGCGGCGACATCCTGCGCATCCCGCCCGGCACCTTCCACCGTTCGGTGTCCGATCCCGATGGCTCGGTGGTGCTCAACCAGGCGGTGCGTGAGGACGGCGCCAACGTGGTGCGCGAGTTCCGCGTTTACAACAGCCGCCTGATTCCGCGGCTGTTCGCTACCACCTTCAAGACGGCGCCCCTGCCCAAGCTGCACGGCGTCAGCTGGTGAGGGGCGCCTCCAGGCGCAGGTCGAGGGTGAGGTCGCCGGGCCGGCGGTAGCCCCGCCAGGGGCTCGCGCCCGCCTCCACCGTGGCGATCGCGTCTGGATCCTCCCGGAAGCGGCGGCCGTCCTCGCTGAGGCGAAAGCCCACAACCGCGTCGGGTCCGGTGAGCACCAGGGGCAGGCCCGTGTGCGGCTCGATCACCGGATGCAGGCAGGGATACAGGCGCTGCAGGCGGTAACGCACCGCCAGCGGCGGTGGTGCGGCGGCCCCGGCAGCGGCAGCAGCATCGGGATCGGCAGTGGCCGGGGCCGGGGCGAGGGGCAGGGGCCGGCCGCCGAGATGCAGGCGCCAGTCCCGCCGCAGGGCCGGGCTGGCCTGGATCTCAAGGCGGCGCAGGGAACCGTCGATGAACCGGCTGGTGAAGCCTCCCTCGCGGGGGAAATCGCAGATCAGCGGCCAGGGTTCCAGGGCCGGCCGGATCTCGAGGCTCGCCTCCCCCTGCTGCCAGCGCAGCAGCGGCGGGAAGCGCCACTCCCAGATTGCGCGGAAGGGGGCGGGATCCAGGGCCAGGCCATCGGCCGCCAGCTCCGCCAGGATCGCCTCCAGGTCGGCCCAGAGCTGGCTGGGCAGCAGCATCCGGTCGTGCAGCTCCGGGCCCCAGTCCCTCAGGCCGGTGGGGCGGTGGCCGGGATCGAGCAGGTGCGCCGCCAGGGCGCTCCACAGCAGGGCCACCGCGGCGCTCCATTCCACCCGGGGCAGGCTCTCGAGGGCCCGGAACTCCACCAGCCCGAGGCAGCCCGCCGGGGTGCCCGGATTCCAGAACTTGTCGACGCTGACCTCGCTGCGGTGGTTGTTGCCGCTGCGGTCGGCGTGCAGATGGCGCAGGGTCTCGCCGATCAGCCAGCGGTGGTCGTCGCCGGTGGCGGCCCTGGCCTCGGCCTGCTCCAGAGCCCGGTAGGCCAGTTCCAGCTCCACGATCTCGCCGGCGGCCTCATCGGGCCGCGGCGCCTGGGAGGCCGGCCCGACCCCATCGCCGCTGAACAGATAGGCCAGGCAGGGATGGTGCTGCCAGTAGCGCAGCAGGCCCGCCAGCCAGGCCGGCCGCGAGAAGAAGGGGTGCTGCTCCAGGCTCGGGCCACCCCAGAGCAGGTGGTTGCCGCCACCGGTGCCGACCGGCTCCCCATCGGGCCCCGGTTTCCAGCTGCGGAGGCCCACCCGTTCGCCGCACTGCTCCAACCGCTGCAGCCAGCCGTGGTACGCGCTCCAGCTGTGGCAGACCGGCAGGTTCACCTCCAGCACCCCGGGGTCGGCGGTGAGCCCCAGCACCTGCCAGTGGCCGTCGGCATCCGCCGGCAGCATGCCGCTCAGCCGCGGTGCCGCCAGGCCCCCGAGGCTGTCGGCCACCGCCTGCAGCAGCACCTCCAGGGGCTGGCGCAGCAGCGGCGGCAGGAACAGCTCCCAGCCCTCGCGGTCCACCTCCAGGGTGAGCACCCGGGCCGCCAGGTCGGCGGGCAGGTGTCGCAGGGGCAGGCGCAGGCCCGCCGGTCCCGAGGCCGGCTCCAGCAGCCGCAGCTCCTCGGCCAGGGGCCAGGCCGCCGCCAGCCACTCCGGTGGGGCGTCGTCGCCGGTCTGGGGATCCGGCGCCCGCACATCGAGCGGCGCCGCCCAGATGCGCCGCTCCGGATCCTGGGGATCCCGCAGCGGCAGCGGCTGCAGGCGCACACCGAGGCGTTCGCCGAGGCCGGCAAGCCAGGCGGCCCCCGCCTCCGGGGCCAGCGGCAGGCCCTCCAGCCCGGGCTGGCCCGGCGCCGGCCAGCGCACGGGTGGGCGGCCGCCGTCCGGGGCATGGATCAGCCGCAGGGCCCAGCGTGGGTTCACCTCCCCCTCGTAGCGCTTGCCCGGGCAATAGAGGAGGGTGCTCTGCGGCCAGACCTTCTGCTGCAGCTCGCGGGCCAGGGCCCGGGCGTAGCCCAGCTTGGTGGGGCCGTCGGCCGTGATGCTCCATTCCGCCCCCTCGGGCGTGAAGGGGACGTAGGTGGGTTCACCTCCCAGCGTCAGCTGGATGCCGGCTGCCCGCAACCGCTCCTCGGCCGCCCGGGCCAGCGGCTCCATCCAGGTCATGGGGATCGCTCCAGAAGGGCGCCCTCGACGGGCGCCGGGGGATCAGAACCGCAGGACGGGTGGACTCCAGGTCCACGCCGCCTGGCTCACCCGGCCGGCACCGGCATCGGTGTCACCCTCCAGATCCGTTCGGCGTACTCGCGGATCGAGCGGTCGCTGCTGAAGAAGCCGCAGCGGGCGGTGTTGAGCACTGACATCCTGCCCCAGCGCCCGGGTTCGCGCCACGTGGCATCCACCGCGTTCTGGGCCCGGCGGTAGTCGCCGATGTCGGCCATCACCCGGAAGGGATCGTGGCTGCACAGGTTGGCCAGCAGCGGGTGGAACAGATCCCGGTCGCCTTCGCTGAAGTGGCCGGCACCGATCAGTTCGATCGCCTCGCGGGTGAGCGGTTCGTTCTCCAGCCAGGGCATCGGGTGATAGCCCTCCTGGTTGATCGTGGCCAGTTGGTCGGCGGTGTGGCCGAACAGGAAGAAGTTGTCCTCGCCCACCCGTTCGCGGATCTCGACGTTGGCGCCGTCGAGGGTGCCGATCGTCAGCGCCCCGTTCAGCGACATCTTCATGTTGCCGGTGCCGGAGGCCTCCATGCCGGCGGTGGAGATCTGCTCTGACAGGTCGACCGCCGGGTAGATGCGCTGGCCCAGCTTGACGCTGAAGTTGGGCAGGAACACCACCCGCAGGCGCCCCTCCATCGCCGGGTCGATGTTCACGATGTCGGCGATGCCGACGATCAGGCGGATGATCAGCTTGGCCATGGCGTAGCCCGGTGCCGCCTTGCCACCGAAGATCACGGTGCGCGGTGGCAGGTCCTCGCCGGCCCTCAGCCGCAGGTAGCGCTCCACCACCTGCAGGGCGGCCAGATGCTGGCGCTTGTACTCGTGGATGCGTTTCACCTGCACGTCGAACAGGGAGGCCGGATCCACCAGCAGGCCCGTGTCCTGACGGATCGTGGCCGCCAGTCGCTCCTTGGCCCGCCGGCGCACCTCCCCCCATTGCTCGAGGAAGCCGCCATCGCCGGCCAGGGCCTCCAGCTCCGTCAGGCGATCGAGGTCGCGGCGCCAGTCGGGGCTGATGCTGGCGTCCAGCAGGGAGGCCAGGGGGGGGTTGGCCACCGCCAGCCAGCGGCGGGGGGTCACCCCGTTGGTGATGTTGCCGAAGCGCTCGGGCCAGAGGGCGGCGAAGTCGGCGAACAGGTGTTCGCGCAGCAGCCGGCTGTGCAGCTCGGCCACCCCGTTGACCTGGTGGCTGCCCACCACCGCCAGATGGGCCATCCGCACCTTGCGCTGGGGCCCCTCCTGGATCAGCGACAGCCGCTCCAGCACCTCCGGCTGGCCCGGGTAGCGCAGACGCACGGTGCGCAGGAAACGGGCATTGATCTCGAAGATGATCTCCAGCTGGCGCGGCAGCAGCTGCTGGAACAGCTCCAGACCCCAGCTCTCGAGGGCTTCGGGCAGCAGGGTGTGGTTGGTGTAGCTGATCGATTGGGTGGTGATGCTCCAGGCGGTGTCCCAGTCGATGCCGTGCTCGTCGATCAGCAGCCGCATCAGCTCGGCCACCGCGATCGCCGGATGGGTGTCGTTGAGCTGCAGCGCGAACTTGCGGTGGAAGTCCGTCACCGCCATCCCCTGCCCCTGGAGGATGCGGAACATGTCCTGCAGGGAGCAGGAGACGAAGAAGATCTGCTGGCTGAGGCGCAGGCGCTTGCCCTGCTCCAGTTCGTCGTTGGGGTAGAGCACCTTCGAGAGGGTCTCGGAGTGCACCTTGTGCAGCACCGCCCGGGTGTAGTCGCCGGCGTTGAAGGAGGCGAAGTCGAAGGCGTCCGGGGCCTGGGCCGACCACAGCCGCAGGGTGTTGGCGGTGCGCACGCCGCAGCCCAGAATCGGCGTGTCATAGGCGACGCCGATCACGGTCTGGTTGCCGATCTGCACCGGGTAGCTCCACTCCGGCCGGATCACCTCCCACGGATTGCCGCGGGCCAGCCAGGGATCGGTGCTCTCCAGCTGTCCGTCGGGTCCGATCTGCTGGCGGAAGATGCCGAATTCGTAGCGGATGCCGTAACCGATCGCCGGCAGCTCCAGGGTGGCCATCGATTCCTGGAAGCAGGCCGCCAGCCGCCCCAGGCCACCATTGCCGAGGCCGGGCTCCGGCTCCTCGGCGATCAGCGCATCCAGCTCAAGGCCCAGCTCGGCGCAGGCGGCTGCCGCCTCGTCGCGCAGCCCGAGGTTGACCAGGTTGTTCTCCAGGTGCGGCCCCAGCAGGTATTCCGCCGAGAGGTAGATCGCCGTGCGCACGCTCTGGCGGGTGTAGGTCTCGGCGGTATCGACCCAGTTCTGCAGAAGCAGATCCCGTACGGCCAGCGCCAGGCAGAGGTAGTGGTCGTGGCGGGTGGCCAGGGAGGGCGTCTTGGCCTGGCTGGAAAACAGATGCCGACGCATCGCCTGGGCCAGGGAGTGTCCCGTCTGTCCTGAAACGTGAACAGTCGCCATGGCGCGTCAGCTGATTCGCATCCTTCTTGAAGCAGCCAGGGGCCGCACGCTGCTTCCGTCGCTACCGATTCAACCTTTCTGCCGATCCGGCCCGCTGGGATCGCGGTGTCCAGGGCCTCGGGCCCGGGGGGCAGCCGCTCGGCTCCTGGAGCTGCGCCGTGGTGCGGCCGTTCAGTGGCGCAGCGACTGGGCGGCGTCGGCGGGCACGGAGTGGTCGTCGAGCAACTCGGCGCGGATGCTCCAGTCGAGTTCGCTGCGCACCTCCGGCGGGCCAGCGAAACTGCCAGTGACGGCGGCGGTGAGGGCCGGTTTCGAGGAGGTCGCCAGCACCACGTAGCGGTCGTCGATCTCCCCCTTGCCGCTCGGATCGAACCCCCGCCAGCCCGCCCCCGGCAGATACACCTCCGCCCAGGCGTGCAGGTCGTAGCGCTCGGGCCGGGGCTCCACCAGGTGGTACCCGCTGACGAAGCGGGCCGGCAGGCCCAGGCAGCGGCAGGACTCGATCATCAGCATCGCCAGGTCGCGGCAGGAGCCCACCCGTTCCTTGAGGGTCCGTCCGGCGGGCCAGGCCGGGCCCAGATGCCGCTGGGTGTACTTCACCCGGTCCTGGATGATCTCGATCAGCTGGGAGAGAAAGCGCAGAGCCCGCTGGTCGCTGCCCATCAGGGCGTCCTGGGCCAGATCCACTGCCGCCGGGTCGTGCTGACCACTGGGCAGCCAGCCCGCCAGCGCCCCCGCCAGATCGCCGTTGAGATGGCCCACCGGATAGGGCAGTTCCGGTTCCCCTTCCTCGAGGCACTCCAGCAGCGGCGGGGCCACCTGGGTTTCCACCAGGCTCACCGCCCGCACGCTGAAGCGATCGGTGCTGCCGCTGAAGCGGGCCCGCAGGATCTCATCGCCACTGGCCGCCATCAGCGGAAAGAAGCAGCTGGGCTCCGGGCTGAGATCGAGGCGGAAGTCGAGCAGCCGCTGGAAGCCATGGCCGCGGGGCTTGAGGCAGAACCGGTGCTCCCCGAGCTGTACCGGTTCCGTGTAGGTGTAGTGGAGCGAATGGATCAGGCGGGCGCGCATGCCGGATCGGAGCTGGAGGTGGTGGTGACCGGCGCGATGAAATAACGGCGCTCAATCAGATCATGCAGGCGGTTGAGGTCGCGCTGCAGGGCATCGATCGCCTCGTGCAGGCCGCCCTCGATCAGTTCGGGGATGCGGGTGTAGCTCCAGCGAGCCAGGGTCAGACCCGCCAGGCATTCCAGGTCGTCCGGCGGGCCGGGGACGGCGCTGCTGCGGATGATGCCGAGGGTGTCGTTGAGGCGCTCGAGGCAGTAACGCACCGAGCGGGGGAAGATCGGATCCAGCAGCAGGAAGGAGGCCACAGCTTCCGGGGCGATCGCATGCTGCGATTGCCGGAACATCTGGTAAGCCCCGGCCGTGCGCAGCAGGGCGATCCATTGCAGTTCATCCAGTACCCCGCCCACGTCCTCCGCCGAGGGCAACAGCAGGAAGTACTTCACATCGAGGATGCGCGTGGTCTTGTCGGCCCGCTCCAGCAGCCGCCCCAGACGGCTGAACTGCCAGGAGAGGTCGCGGCTGAGGGTGGCGTCGGTGATGCCGTAGAAGAGCTGGCAGGCCCGGCGGATCTCCCGCAGCTGCTCCTGGGGAGGCTGCTCCCAGAACTCGTTCTCCTGCAGGGTCCAGTAGATCGAGTTGATCTGTTCCCACATCTCGGTGGTGATGATCTCGCGGATCTGCCGAGCGTTCTCGCGGGCGAAATCGATGCAGTTGACCACGCTGCTCGGGTTTTCGCGCTCACGCACCAGGAAGCTCACCACGTCGTCCGGACGGGCGGCGGGATACAGGCGGTCGAACAGTTCGCGGTCGCCGCTGGCATCGATCAGCGGCAGCCAGGGCTCGGCGCTGCCCGGCGGGCAGTCGAGGGCCATGGCTTCACTCACCTCCACGAAACGGGAGATGTTCTCGGCCCGTTCGACGTAACGGTTGATCCAGTAGAGGGAATCGGCAACGCGGCTCAGCATGCGGCTTCCTCCACGCCGATCTCATCGACGATCCAGGTGTCCTTGCAGCCGCCGCCCTGGGAGGAATTCACCACCAGGGAGCCCCGGCGCAGGGCCACGCGAGTGAGGCCCCCCGGGGTGACCCAGGCGCCCTTGCCCCGCAGCACATAGGGGCGCAGATCCACATGACACGGATAGAGCTCCCCTTCGCTCAGGGAGGGCACGGTGGAGAGTTCGAGCGTGGGCTGGGCGATGAAGTTGCGGGGATCGACCTGGATCTTTGAGGCGAAGATCGCCAGTTCCTCACGGCTGGCATGGGGGCCGATCAGCATGCCGTAGCCGCCCGCCTCGGCCACCGATTTCACCACCAGCTCATGCAGATGGGCCAGCACGTAGGCCCGATCCTCCTCACGCGCGCACAGATAGGTGGGCACGTTCTCGATGATCGGCTCCTCACCCAGGTAGTAGCGGATCATCTCCGGCACGTAGGCATAGATCAGCTTGTCGTCGGCCACGCCGGTGCCAGGCGCGTTGGCGATCGCCACCCGCCCGGCGGCATAGGCCTCCATCAGTCCGCGCACCCCCAGCATCGAGTCGTCGCGGAACACGGCCGGATCGAGGAAGTCATCGTCGATGCGGCGATAGATCACATCGACGGGCTCCAGGCCAGCGGTGCTGCGCATCCACACCCGGTCGCCCTCACAGACGAGATCGCGCCCTTCCACCAGCTGGATGCCCATCTGCTGGGCCAGATAGCTGTGCTCGAAGTAGGCGCTGTTGAACACTCCCGGTGTCAGCAGGACCACCTTGGGCGTGTCGGTCCAGGGGGCGAGTTCGCGCAGGGTCTGCAGTAGCTGCGAGGGATAATTATCGATTGGCTGCACGGTGCGGCCCGCGAACAGATTGGGGAAGATCCGCTTCATCACCCGCCGGTTCTCGAGGAAGTAGGCCACCCCCGATGGGCAGCGCAGATTGTCCTCCAGAACCCGCCAGGTGCCCTCGCCATCGCGCACCAGATCAAGGCCCGAAATGTGGCAGAAACGCCCCAGGGTCGGCTGAATGCCCCGCATCTGCGGCCGCCAGCCCTGGGAGGACTCCACGTCTTCCCGTGGCACCACACCATCGCGCAGGATGCGACCCTCGCCGTAGACATCGCCCAGGAACTGATCGATCGCCTCGAGGCGCTGGATCAGGCCCTTCTCCAGGCGCTGCCACTCGCCGTTGCCGATCAGCCGCGGCAGGGGGTCGAAGGGCAGGATCCGCTCCACGCCCTGGCTGCCGGAATCATTGAGCCGGAATGTGGCCCCCAGGCGCTTGAGCAGGGCCCCGGCGGCGGCATGGTTGCGGTTGAGCTGCTCCAGCCCCATGCGCCCCAGGGAGGAGAGGAGGGGCGTCAGGGCTGGGCGTGGCTGATCGCTGCCGCTGAAGTATTCGTCGTAGCCCGCATTGGGTCGGTAGGCGGTGAACATCTCGAAGCCGTGACCTGGGCCGATCCTGCTGCGCCGGCTGGGGCCTCACCGGTGATGGTTGCTACGGAACACCGCCTGAGCAGGCCGGATTTCGGTGTGCCTTGTTACGGACGATCGGGGTGGCCGCCGGAGCTGTCTCAAAGCAGCCGGAGCTGTCTCAAAGCAGAAAGTAGCGCTGGGCCATCGGCAGCACCTCCGCCGGTTCGCAGCTGAGCAGTTCGCCATCGGCGAAGACCTCGTAGGTCTGGGGATCCACCTGCATGCGGGGCAGGGCGGTGTTGTTGCGCATCGAGGCCTTGCCGATGTCGCCCCGGGTGTTGACCACCGGCACGCAGGCGCGACGCAGTCCGAGGCGGCGGGGCACATCAGCGTCGAGGGCGGCCTGGCTGACGAAGGTGAGGCAGCTGGGGGCCAGGGCGCCGCCGAAGGCGGCGAACATCGGTCGGCCGTGCACCGGACCGGGGGTGGGGATCGAGGCGTTGGCATCGCCCATCTGGGCCCAGACGATCGAGCCGCCCTTGAGCACCAGCTCCGGTTTGACGCCGAAGAAGCCCGGTTTCCACATCACCAGATCCGCCAGTTTTCCCACCTCCAGCGAGCCCACCTGGCTGTCGATGCCATGGGCGATCGCTGGATTGATCGTCACCTTGGCGATGTAGCGCTTGAGGCGGGTGTTGTCGTTGCGGCCGCCCCGGGGGCCGGCGGCATCTTCGGGCAGAGGACCCCGCTGCTCCTTCATCTTGTGGGCGGTCTGGAAGGTGCGGATGATCACCTCCCCCACCCGGCCCATCGCCTGGGAGTCGCTGGCGATGATGCTGAAGGCGCCCAGATCGTGGAGGATGTCCTCAGCCGCAATCGTCTCGCGGCGGATCCGCGATTCGGCGAAGGCCACATCCTCGGGGATCTTCGGATCGAGGTGATGGCAGACCATCAGCATGTCGAGGTGTTCCTCGAGCGTGTTGCGGGTGTAGGGCCGGGTGGGGTTGGTGCTGCTCGGCAGCACGTTGGCCTCGCCGCAGATCCGGATGATGTCCGGGGCGTGTCCGCCGCCGGCCCCCTCGGTGTGAAAGGTGTGGATCGTGCGGCCACCGATGGCCCGGATCGTGTCCTCGACGAAACCCGCCTCATTCAGCGTGTCGGTGTGGATGCACACCTGCACGTCGAAGCGATCGGCCACCGTCAGGCAGCAGTCGATCGCCGCCGGGGTGGTGCCCCAGTCTTCGTGCAGCTTGAGGCCGCAGGCGCCGGCACGGATTTGCTCTTCGATCGCCTCGGGCGTGGAGGCGTTGCCCTTGCCGTAGAAGCCCAGATTCACCGGCAGACCCTCGGCCGCCTGAAGCATGCGGCCGATGTGGAAGGCCCCGGGGGTGCAGGTGGTGGCGTTGCTGCCGGTGGCGGGGCCGGTGCCGCCGCCCAGCAGGGTGGTGACGCCGGAGGCCAGGGCCGTCTCGATCTGCTGGGGGCAGATGAAATGGATGTGGGTGTCGATCGCTCCGGCGGTGACGATGTGCCCCTCGCCGGCGATCGCCTCGGTGCCCGGGCCGATCACGATGTCGACCCCGTCGCTGATGTCGGGGTTGCCGGCTTTGCCGATCGCCACGATCCGGCCGTCGCGCAGGCCGATGTCGGCCTTGACGATCCCCCACCAGTCGAGGATCAGGGCGTTGGTGATCACCGTGTCCACCGCGCCCCCGGCCCGCGGGGTCTGGGCCTGGCCCATGCCGTCGCGGATCACCTTGCCGCCGCCGAACTTCACCTCATCGCCGTAGCTGGTGAAATCCTTCTCCACCTCCAGGATCAGGCCGGTGTCGGCCAGGCGCAGGCGATCGCCGGTGGTGGGGCCGTAGGTCTCGGCGTAGGCGCGACGGTCGATCCGATACGGCATGGGGAGGTGGGCGAGGGGACGTCGGTGCTGAGCGTCAGTCGAGGGGGCCGTTCACGAGCCCGTTGAAGCCGAACACGCGGCGGGCACCCGTGTAGGGCACCAGCCGCACCTCGCGGCTGTCGCCGGGCTCGAAGCGGATCGCGGTGCCGGCCGGGATGTCGAGGCGCAGCCCGAGGGCGGCCTCCCGATCGAACTTCAGGGCCCCGTTGGCCTCCTGGAAGTGGAAATGGGACCCCACCTGCACGGGGCGATCGCCGGTGTTGGCCACCAGCAGGGTGGTGACCGGGCGGCCGGCGTTGAGTTCGAGCTCGCCGGGTTCGGGCAGCAGTTCGCCGGGGATCAGGGGGGCCATCGCGCAGGGGACGGAGGACGGGGGCGAGGGTCTGGGAGAACGGGGAGAACGGCTGGTGTCGAGCCGGCCTCAGCGGATCGGGTCGTGCAGGGTCACGAGCTTGGTGCCATCCGGGAAGACGGCCTCGATCTGCACGTCGGGGATCAGCTCGGGCACGCCTTCCATCACCTGCTCCCGGCTGAGCCAGGTGCTGCCTGCGGCCATCAGCTCGGCCACGCTGCGGCCGTCGCGGGCCCCTTCGAGCACCTGGAAGCTGAGCCAGGCCACCGCCTCGGGGTGATTGAGCCGCAGGCCGCGCTGCAGGCGCCGTTCGGCCAGCAGGGCCGCGGTGACGATCAGGAGCTTGTCCTTCTCCTGCGGGGTGAGATGCATCGGAAGGGGGGGATCCCGTCCAGCATGGCAGCGCCGGGCCGCGCTGTCCGGCTTGCCGTGAACGGACGCCGGTCGGGGCGCTCTGCTAGTGGCTGACCAGTGCCTGGGGCTCAGGTCCCGTGTCGCGCAGGGGTGTTTCCTGGAACGGCCAGACCCGGGGCCGCTCCGGCGCCGCCAGCCCCTGTTCCCGGCGCAGCCGCGCCCAGATGCGGGTGAACCAGCTGCGGGCCGCCGTCGTCGAGTCGCCCCGGAAGCGGGCCACCAGCCCCTGCTCCAGGGCCCCGCAGGCCATCTCCCCCGTCAGCCCCTGCCGTTCCTGGCGCAGATCGTCGAGCAGCCGCGTCAGCCGTTCGGCCTCCAGCCGCTGCGGTGCCGCCCACACCAGCGATCCGAACACCGGCTGACCGGCCATGCCGTGTTCAGCCTCCAGACCGTCCCCCCCCAGCTCCAGCCGGTCCACCAGCTCCCAGCGCGGGCCGTGCGCGCCGAGGCGCCGCACCTCCAGGGCCGAACGCCAGCGGCCGCGCCCCAGCGCCTCCCCGGCGGCGGTGCGCCCGAGCCGCACCAGCTCCGCACCCAGCCAACCGGCCCCGGGTTCCAGATCGACGCGCAGGGTCTGTTCGTAGAGCCCGTCGGCATAGAGCACCAGCTCCTGGGGCAGCCACTCCAGGTCGGCTCCGGCCGCCACGTGCACCGTTAGCTCCTGGCGGGCCCAGCGGCCGGCGGGATCGCGGCGGCAGCGGCCGATCGTGCCGTACACCTTCTGGGCCGCCACCGTGGTGACCAGGGCGCGGCTGCCCGCTGCCAGCTCCAGGCTCAGGCTGAGCCGATCGCCCCCCACCAGGCCGCCGGCGGTGTGCAGCAGGGGCAGCTCGCAGCGGCCGTCGGCGCGGCGGTAGCTGCGCATCAGCTTCAGGGGAGCGGTGGCGCCACCCTGCAGCACGGTGCCCGTGGCGCCGGGGCTGAACCGCATCTGGGCGGTGCCGTGCCAGCTGCCGCCGGCGTTGTCCCGGCTGCCGGCCCCGGCGTTGTCGCGCTCCGGGCTGTGGCCGTCGCGGCCCGGGTCGGCCGCGGCTGGGTCGGTGTCGGCGGATGGCATCGGGGCGGTCATCGACGGTCACGACCGCCACACTCTGGGGGCCGATCGCCAGGGATGCTGAGCCGATGAGCGAACCCGTGCTGCTCACCCGACGGCTGTCGCCGGCTGCCGCCGGCCCCGGGCCGGCGCTGGTGCTGCCCCTCGACGCCGATGCGCGCACCCGGCTGCGGGGGCTGCGGCGCAGCGCCTGCGGCCGCGAGCTGCTGCTGCAGCTGCCCCGGGGGGAGGCGCTGGCGCCCGGCGAGCTGCTCAGCGATGCCGGCGCCACCCTGCAGGTCTTGGTGGAGGCGGCGCCGGAGCCGTTGCTGCTGGTGCGCGCCGCTGAGCCGATGGAGCTGCTGCGGGCCGCTTATCACCTCGGCAACCGCCATGTCGCCCTGGAGCTGCGGCCGGGGGAGCTGCGCCTCCTGGAGGATCCGGTGCTCGCCGATCTGCTGGTGCATCGGGGGCTGGTGGTGGAGCGCCGCCAGGAGCCCTTCCTGCCGGAGGGCGGCGCCTATGCCACCGCCCACAGCCACAGCCACGGCGATCGCCAGCACCACAGCCATGGCGATGGCCAGATCCACAGCCACGGCCACCACCACCACCACGACCACGGCGATCGCCGGAGCCCCAACAACGGCAGCAGCCCCATGAATGGCAGCAGCTCCAGCCAGGGGCCGGGCGATGCCGACCGCCATGCCCCTAACGCCGACCTGCCGCAGCCGCCGGGCCCTGGCCCCGAGTCAGGCCACGGCCATCCCGAGGACCGCTCCCAGCCGGCAGGGGTGCCGCGATGAGCCTGGAGCGCCTGCGTCTCCATCAGCTCGTCAGCCCGGCGTTGCCGGTGGGGGCGTTCAGCTATGCCGAGGGTCTCGAGGTGCTGGTGCAGACCGGTCGCCTGCCGGATGCCGCAGCGGTGACGGCCTGGCTGGAGGCTGAACTGGAGCGGGGTGCGCTCACCCTTGAGGCCGCCGCCCTGGCGCCGATGATGGCCCAGATCGCCGCCGGCGCCTGGCGGGAGCTTGCGGATCTGGACGGCTGGCTGCTGGCCCAGCGGGAGGCGCCGGAGCTGCGGGCCCAGCAGCGTCAGATGGGTGGATCGCTGCAGCAACTGCTGGCCGATCTCGGCTGGTCGACGGGGGATCCGGCGTTGCGGCTGGCCTGGCCCGCGGCCTTCGCCCTGGCCGGTCACGCTCTGGAGCTGGCGCCGGAGGCGGTGGTGGAGGCCTATCTCTACAGCTGGTGCGCCAACCAGATCAGCGCCGCCGTGCGCCTGGTGCCCCTGGGCCCCACTGCGGCCCAGCGCCTGCAGCTGGGGCTGGGCCCGCTGATCCTGCGCCGCAGCCGCGAGCTGCTGGCGGCCGATCCCCGCGCCCTCTGGCAGGGGGGCGTGGGTGCCGGCCTGGCCCAGCTCGGCCAGGCCGCCCTCTATTCCCGCCTGTTCCGCAGCTGAGGATCCTGGCCAAGGGTTCCGAACCTGCTGCCTAGCCTGAGGGCAGGCGATGGGGTGGTGATGGCCAGCAGCAGGCTGCGGGTGGGGGTGGCCGGTCCGGTGGGCTCCGGCAAGACGGCCCTGGTGGAGGTGCTCTGCCGCCGCCTGCGCGATCGCCTGGAGCTGGCGGTCGTGACCAACGACATCTACACCCAGGAGGATGCCCAGTTCCTGACCCGCGCCGGGGCCCTCGAGCCCGAGCGGATCCGGGGTGTGGAGACCGGCGGCTGCCCTCACACCGCCATCCGTGAGGACTGCTCGATCAACCGGGCGGCGGTGGCGGAGCTGGAGGCGGCCTTCCCGCACCTGGATCTGGTGCTGGTGGAGAGCGGTGGTGACAACCTCGCCGCCAGCTTCAGCCCCGAGCTGGTCGATCTCTGCATCTACGTGATCGACGTGGCTGCCGGCGACAAGATTCCGCGCAAGGGCGGCCCCGGCATCACCCGCTCCGACCTGCTGGTGATCAACAAGATCGATCTGGCTCCGCTCGTGGGGGCCAGCCTGGAGGTGATGCAGCGCGACACCGAACGCATGCGGGCGGGTCGGCCCTGGTGTTTCACCAACCTGCGCAGCGGCGAGGGAGTGATGCAGGTGGAATCCTTTCTGCTGCAACAGCTACCGAATCGCTGATTCGGCTGTTCAGCGCGTCACGACCTGCCGCTCTGATTTCCACAAACGGTGTCGCTTGTTACCGGTTGCCAGGGGCACTGGTCGATACGTTGCACGTGTCGCTGATCCTGAGATCCAAGAAGGTCTCCGGCGCTTTCACACTCTCCAGGAGCTTGTTCATGACCCCGATGCCGATGCGGAAGACATCCCTGCGGCTTCTCGGTGGCGCCACCGCGCTGGCCACCACGCTCTCCCTCGTGGCCTGTGGCGGCGGTGGCGGCGAAAAGACCGCATCCGAAGGGGGTGGTGATTTTGATGGCGAAGTGAAGGTGGGCATCCTTCACTCCCGCTCCGGCACCATGGCCATCTCCGAGAACACGGTGGCCGAAGCCGAACTGATGGCCATCGATGAGATCAACAAGGCCGGTGGCGTCAAGATCGACGGCAAGAAGCTGAAGATCGTTCCGATCGAGGAGGATGGTGCCTCCGACTGGCCCACCTTTGCCGAGAAGGCCAAGAAACTGATCGACCAGGACAAGGTCGCCGTGGTGTTCGGTGGCTGGACCTCGGCCAGCCGTAAAGCGATGCTGCCGGTGTTCGAAGCCAAGGATCACTTCCTCTTCTACCCGATTCAGTACGAGGGTCAGGAGTGTTCCAAGAACATCTTCTACACCGGAGCTACTCCCAACCAGCAGGCTGAGCCAGCGGTCTCCTGGCTGCTCAAGAACAAGGGCAAGGACTTCTTCCTCGTGGGTTCGGACTACGTCTACCCGCGGACGGCCAACACGATCATGAAGGAGCAGCTCAAGGTCGAGGGCGGCAATCTGGTGGGCGAGGACTACCTGCCCCTCGGTAACACCGAGGTGGCTCCGATCATCGCCAAGATCAAGCAGGCCCTGCCCAAGGGTGGTGTGATCGTCAACACCCTCAATGGCGACAGCAACGTGGCCTTCTTCAAGCAGATGAAGGCTGCCGGCATCACCCCCGCCAATGGCTACGCGATCATGAGCTTCTCGATCGCTGAGGAAGAGGTGGCCGCCATCGGCCCCGAATACCTGGAAGGTACCTATGCCGCCTGGAACTTCTTCCAGAGCCTCGACACCCCCGCCTCCAAGAAGTTCACGGCCGATTTCAAGGCCAAGTATGGGGAAAACCGGGTCACCAACGACCCGGCTGAATCGGCCTACAACATGGTGTATCTGTGGGCCAAGGGTGCCGAGAAGGCCAACAGCGTTGACGACAACGAGGTGCGCAAGGCGCTCATCGGCGTCAGCTTCGATGCTCCCCAGGGCAAGATCGAGGTCCAGCCCAACCACCACACCACCGAGCTGGTGATGATCGGTGAGGTGCAGAAGGACGGCATGTTCAAGATCATTGAGGACAAGGGCGTGCTGAAGCCTGTGGCCTGGAACCAGTTCGTTCCCGAGACCAAGGGCTACACCTGCGACTGGACGCAGGATCGCCCGGACGCCGGCAAGTTCAAGATGTGATCCCTCGGCATCTCCGGATTGCCGAATTCAGCGGGGGGGACCAGTTCCCCCCTTTCTTTTGCCTTTCTTGTCCCATTGCCGCGTCCCGCGCGGGACACCATGACAGCTTTATTCGACACGCTCTTCAATGGGCTGGCCATCGGCTCTGTGCTGATGCTGGCCGCCCTCGGCCTGGCCGTTGTCTTCGGCCTGATGGGCGTCATCAACATGGCCCATGGTGAGTTGATGATGCTCGGGGCTTACACCACCTTCGTGGTGCAGAACCTGCTCAAGACCGGTCCCCTCTCCGGTCTGTTCCCCGTTTACATCCTGATCGCCATTCCCATCGCCTTCCTGGTGAGCGGTCTGGCGGGCCTGCTGCTGGAGCGCACGGTGATCCGCAGGCTCTATGGACGCCCCCTTGAGACCCTGCTGGCTACCTGGGGAGTGAGCCTGATCCTGCAGCAGTTCGTGCGCTCGGTCTCGACGGCCTTTTTCCTGGGCCTGATCGCCGCCGTGGCCATCGGTCTTCTGGCTCCACGCCTCACGCCGCGCCGCTGGTGGCATCAGCGTTGGACGCCGTTGCTGAGCGTGGGCCGCTGGATCGCGGCCGGTGGCATCGGCATCGCCCTGGCCTCGGCGCTGGGATCGGTGCGTGCCCTCGACCAGCCCTGGTTCAGCGCCCGCAACATCGACGTCACCGCTCCCCAATGGCTGCGGGGCTCGATTGAGCTGGGGGGCGTCACGATGCCCACGGGCCGTCTGTTCATCATCGCCCTCACCGCCATCGCGCTGCTGGCGGTCAACTGGTTTCTGCAGAAGAGCGTCTGGGGCATCCGCATCCGTGCCGTGACCCAGAACCGTCCGATGAGCAGCTGCCTCGGTATCCCCACCGACCGGGTCGATGCGCTCACCTTCCTGGTGGGATCTGGCCTGGCCGGTGTGGCGGGTGTGGCGGTGACCCTGCTCGGTTCGGTCGGCCCGAACCTTGGCGGCAACTACATCGTCGATTGCTTCATGGTGGTGGTGCTCGGTGGCGTCGGCAAGCTGCTCGGCACCGTGGTCGCCGCTCTGGGCATCGGCGTTCTCAGCTACATCATCGGCTCGGGTTCGTTGCTGCTGGTCTGGCCGCAGATGCCCGCAGTGCTCAACGAGACGATCACCTTCTTCGCCACCACCTCGATGGCCAAGGTGCTTGTGTTCGTGCTGATCGTCGTCTTCCTGCAGTTCAGGCCCGCCGGCCTGTTCCCGCAGAAGGGCCGCATGGTGGAGGCCTGAACCATGACCCTCACCTCCTCCTCATCCGGTGCGCTCCAGGGTGTCCTGCGGCGCTGGTGGCCCTGGATCCTGATCGTGGCCGCGGCTCTGATCCTGCCGTTTCTGCTGCCCCCCTTCCGGCTGAACCTGCTCGGTCGCTTCCTCGCCCTCGGCATCGTCGCCCTCGGTGTCGATCTGATCTGGGGATTCACCGGTCTGCTCAGCCTCGGCCAGGGCATCTTCTTCGCCCTCGGCGGCTACGCCATTGGCATGCATCTGTCGCTGAATTCCCTGGAACCCGGTCAGCTTCCCGAGTTCTTCGGCCTGTACGGCGTGAAGGAACTGCCGGCCTTCTGGCAGCCTTTCACCTCGCCGCTCCTCACCCTGCTGGCGATCTGGGTGGTCCCGGCACTGGTGGCGGGTCTGCTGGGTTATCTGGTGTTCCGCAACCGCATCAAGGGGGTCTATTTCTCGATCCTCACCCAGGCGGCTCTGCTGGTGTTCTTCAACTTCTTCAACGGCCAGCAGAAGCTGATCAACGGCACCAACGGCCTCAAGACCGATACCGCTCGCCTGTTCGGCGAACTCGTGGGCAGTGATGCGATGCAGCGCACCCTGTTCTGGATCACGGTGCTGCTGGTGATCGGGGCCTGGTTTCTCTGCCGCTGGCTCACCAGCGGCCGCTTCGGCGACGCCCTGGTGGCGATCCGCGATGACGAACCGCGCCTGCGTTTCACCGGTTACAACCCCACCGCCTACAAGACCCTGGTCTTCACCGTTGCCGGTGCCCTGGCCGGCATCAGCGGCGCCCTGTACACCGTCCAGTCCGGCATCGTCAGCCCCCAGTACATGGCGGTGCCCTTCTCGATCGAGATGGTGATCTGGGTGGCCGTCGGGGGGCGGGGCACCCTGCTCGGGGCCGTGCTCGGGGCCGTGCTGATCAACTACGCCAAGAGCCTGATCAGCGAGCAGCTGCCCGAGACCTGGCTGTTCATCCAGGGTGCCCTGTTCCTGCTGGTGGTCACCGCCCTGCCGGATGGTGTGGTCGGCTGGCTGCGTCAGGGCGGCATCCGCCGCATCCAGGAGATGCTCGGCTGGCCTCCGCGGGTGAGCACCTATCCCGGCCTGGATCTCGATCCGGCCGTCCAGGCCGAAAAACAGGAGCTCGAGCAGCGCCGCCGCAGCTCCAGCACGCTTCAGGAGGATCAGCCATGAGCAGCGCACTGCTCGAACTGCGTGGCGTGAGCGTCAGCTTTGACGGCTTCTGGGCCCTCAACGATCTCAACCTCTCCCTGGCGCCGGGGGAATTGCGGGCCGTGATCGGCCCCAACGGCGCCGGCAAGACCACCTTTCTCGATGTGATCACCGGCAAGGTGCGCCCCACCCGCGGGGATGTGCTGTTCCGCGGCCGCTCGCTGGTGGGCACGGCCGAGCACCGGATCGCGCGGCTGGGCATCGGCCGCAAGTTCCAGACGCCGCGGGTGTACCAGAACCTGACCCCCCGCCGCAATCTGGAGCTGGCGGTCAGCCGCCGCTCCTCCCCCTTCGATCTGCTGTTCGGCCGTCTCGATGCCGCCAGCCGCGATCGGGTGCAGCACCTGCTGGGGGTGGTGGGCCTCGAACCCCACGCCAACCGCCTGGCCGGCGGCCTCTCCCACGGCCAGAAACAGTGGCTGGAGATCGCGATGCTGGTGGCCCAGAACCCGGATCTGCTGCTGGTGGATGAACCGGTGGCCGGTCTCACCGATGAGGAGACGGAGCGCACGGCCGATCTGCTGCGCCAGCTCAGCGGTGACCACACCGTGCTGGTGATCGAGCACGACATGGAGTTCATCCGTGATCTGCAGGCCCCGGTGACGGTGCTGCACGAAGGCCATGTCCTCTGCGAGGGCTCGATGGATGCGGTCCAGTCCGATCCGCGGGTGATCGAGGTGTATCTGGGCCGTGAAACCGACTGATCCCCTCCTCTGCTCCCCCCGTTCTCCCCACCACCGCCCCCCATCCCGACGATGACGATCACCTCCCCGGACCGAGCCCGGCCTGCCCTGGTCGATTCCGATCCGCTGCTCGAGGTTCGCGGCCTCAACGTCTATTACGGCGAGAGCCACATCCTGCGGGAGGTGGACCTCACGGTCCGGCCCGGTCAGATGGTGTGCCTGATCGGCCGCAACGGGGTGGGCAAGACCACCCTGCTCAAGACGGTGGTGGGTCTGCTGCGCCAGCGGGCGGGACAGGTGCTGCTCGGTGGCGAGGACATCGGCGCCCTGCCCCCCCACCGCCGGGCCCGCTCCGGCATCGGCTACGTGCCCCAGGGCCGCGAGATCATCCCCCAGCTCACGGTCAGGGAGAACCTGCTGCTCGGTCATGAGGCCCTGCCCGGCGGGATGGGCCGTCACCGCCACATCGACCCGCTGGTGTTCGAGCTGTTCCCCGTGCTGGAGAGCTTCCTGGGCCGCCGCGGTGGCGATCTGTCCGGGGGCCAGCAGCAGCAGCTGGCGATCGCCCGTGCCCTGCTCGGCCGTCCCCGTCTGCTGCTCCTCGATGAGCCGACCGAAGGGATCCAGCCCTCGGTCGTGCTTGATATCGAACGGGCGGTGCGACGCATCATCGAGACCACCGGCATCAGCGTGCTGCTGGTGGAGCAGCATCTGCACTTCGTCCGCCAGGCCGACTGGTACTACGCCATGCAGAAGGGGGGTGTCGTGGCCAGCGGCCCCACCGACGAGCTGAGCAAGGAGGTGATCGATCGCTTCCTCAGCGTCTGAGGTGCGCGGCTGAGCCCCGCGATGGCTGCGGCCAGCCCTGTCTGCTGCGGGCCCTGATCCGAGCCGCCTCAGCGGATCAGGCCGAAACAGGCCGCCCCGTTCAGCAGGGTGGTGATCAGGGCGCCAAGCAGCACACCCTGCATCACCGCCCAGCGCTTCCGGATGGCCAGCACCAGTACCAGCGGCAGCACATAGAGCCACTGCCAGAACAGGATCGTCACGGCCAGGATCGGCAGCACCGCGCTGATCTGGCTGGCGCCCCCCACCAGTACCGCCACCAGGCTCAGCAGGCCAAAGGCGACGGCGTGGCTGATCAGCAGCAGCAGCAGTCCCCGACGCAGACCGCTGGCCCACGGCGATCGCGGCCGGCGCCTCGCACGGCTCATGCACCCCCCCGCGCCCGCGCCAGGGCGGCGGCGCCGGCGGCGCCCGGGCGGTAGAAGAGGTTGTAGGTCTCGAAGGGGATCAGGCGGCCGTCGGGATCGGCGATGTGGATGCAGGAGCGCTTCACCGAGCGCACATCGAAGCTGTGGGCATCCATGAACTGCACGATCAGCACCCGGAACACATTGGCGTAGGAGAGGCCGGCGGGCACCGGCAGGTTCGGCAGGCAGCAGAGCAGCTGGCCGAGGGCCGCTGCCGCCGAGGCGGGGGAATGGCTGGTGGAGAACAGCTCCGCCAGGCGCCGGCGCAGGGCCGGATCCTGCTCGAAGGTGATCGCGTTGGGCAGGGCCTCCACCAGCTCCCGGCGCTCCAGCAGGCCCGTGAGCGGGATCACCCGGCCCTCGAGCTTCAGGGCGTAGGCCATCGCCAGGGCGTCCGGGTGGCAGGGCACCGGCAGGATGTCCCCCGGGCTGAACAGGTCGCACTGCTCGAGGATGGCCCGGCGCACCTCGGTCAGGGTGTAGCGCTCCCGGGCCGGGTCGTAGCCCTCCAGCCGGCCGGCCGCCTGGATCGGCTGCAGGGTCACGCCGCGCACGCAGGGTTGCTCCAGGGCGAACCGCAGCAGGTCGCCGATCTCGTGGTCGTTCACCCCCTTCGCCAGGGTCACCACCAGGGTGGTCGAGAGGTTGAGGGCATTGAGGCGCTCCAGGGCCCGGCGGCGGATGGCGCGCAGATCAGCGCCGCGCAGGCGCCGCAGGGGTTCCTCCTGGAGGCTGTCGAACTGCAGGTAGATCTCCAGCCCGGGGCCGTAGGCCGCCAGCCGTTCGGCGAAGCCGGGCTCCTGGGCCAGCCGCAGGCCGTTGGTGTTCACCATCAGATGGCGGATCGGCCGCTCCCGGGCCAGATCCAGCACGGCGAAGAAGTCGGGGTGGAGCGTCGGTTCGCCGCCGCTGATCTGCACCACCTGGGGTTCCCCCTCGCTGGTGACGATGGCGTCGAGCATGCGGGCGATGGTCGCCAGATCCCGGTGCCGCCGCGGTCGGCCCGAGTGGTCCTGGGGGGCGGTGCCGGAATCGGCGTAGCAGATCGGGCAGTCGAGGTTGCAGGCGTCGCTGATCTCCAGCACCGTGACGCAGCTGTGCTGTTCGTGGTCGGGGCAGAGTCCGCAGTCGAAGGGGCAGCCGTCCCGGATCGGGGTCTGGAAGCGCAGCGGCATGTCGCCGGGCTTGAGGTGGTCCTGGATGCTGCGGTAGTAGGGGATGTCGTCGGCGATCCGCACCTGCTGCGCCCCGTGCTCCGGGCAGTGCTTGAGCAGCTGCACCTCCTGGTCCCGGAACACGATCTTGGCCTCCAGCTTGCGGTAGCAGTGGGCGCAGAGGCTGTTGGTGAGGGCGTGGAAGACGTAGGGCCGGCTGGGCATCGGGCGGAGCGGCCACCGGCCCGAGGCTAGGAACGGCGGTGGCGGCTGGCCAGGGGCGCGCCGAGGCACCAGAGCAATCCCGCCAGGGCCGCCCACTGGATCGCCCCCAGCCCGAGGGCCAGCGGATCGCCCGGTTTGAGTGCATCCACCCCAAGGCGGAAGGCCAGGTAGGTGCCCAGGAACAGCCGGAAGCGCAGCCCTTCGGGCCAGGCCCGGCCGGGGCGCGGGCGCAGCAGCAGGGCCAGGGCCACCAGCACGGCGATCTCGTAGAGCTGGGTGGGATGGCGCGGGATGCCGTCGCCGAAGTCGATGCCCCAGGGGAGCGTGGTCGGCAGGCCATGGGTGTGGTCGTCGAGGCCCGTCAGGAAGCAGCCGATCCGTCCGATCGCCATGCCCACCAGCAGCGGCAGCACGAACAGATCCCCCGTGGAGCGGCGCAGGCCGGTGGCGGCCTTGGTGAGCTCCACCCCCACCAGCCCCCCCAGCAGGGCGCCCACCACGGTCTTGCCCATCAGCAGCAGGGCCAGGGCCTGGCGCGGATCGGCGGCCACCAGCGCCCGGTGCTCCAGCAGCACCAGACCCTTGGCCCCCAGCAGGGCGCCGGCCAGTCCGCCGAGCAGCACCGTGCTGCGCGTGCTGGCGGGAAGCGGATCCTGCCGCCGGCCCCGGCGCACCAGCGCCATCGCCACGCTGAAGGCCAGCAGCTCGGCCACGGGGTGGGGATGGAGCCGCCAGGGCCCCAGGCCGATCATCACCGGGAAGGTCATCGCCGGGACGGTGATCAGCGGGACGGGCATCACCAGGCAGCTCATCGGACGTTGTCGCGGTTCGGCGGCAGCTCTGGCGGCGGGTCTGGCGGGGCCTCCGACGCCGACTCCGGCTCAGGCTTTGGCTCCAGCTCCAGCTCCAGCTCCGGCTTGGGCTTCCGCTCCGGCTCCACGTCCGGCCGGGCGGTCCGCTCCGTCAGCAGAGCGCGCCAGAAGTGCTCGGCCTCCGCGGCCGGCAGGGGGGGCAGGGGGCGGCCATCGAGGGCGCTGATCGGCCGGCACCCCAGGCTGTTGATCAGCAGGGCCCCTTCGGCGGCCTGCAGGTCGCTGGCCTCCAGGGGGGTCTCCGTTACCAGGCCCCGCTCCAGCGCCACCGCCCGCATCACCCCGGGCAGGCAGCCGCTCGCCAGCGGAGGGGTCCACCAGCGCCCGCCCCGGCGCAGCAGCAGGTTGGCGGCGGTGCCGCAGCAGAGGCCCCCGGCCGAGCTGGGCAGCAGGGCGTCATCGGCGCCGGCTTCGCGGGCCTCGCGCCGGGCCTGGATGGCGCCGCCGTAGGCGAAGGTCTTGCAGCGGCTGAGGCGGCTGCCGGCATTGCGGCTCTCCCAGCGGCTGAGCACCAGCCGCACCGGGCTGAACAGCGGTTGCCAGGGGGTCAGCGACAGCCAGAAGCGACCCGTTGGCGCCGGCTGACCCGGCCCGGGCAGGTCGAGGCCGCGGCCGCCGCCGCCCCGGCTCCAGTTGAGCCGCAGGGCGGCATCGCCGGCCCCGCCCCGGCGCAGCGCCTCCACCAGCAGCGCCTCCACCAGCGCCTGCCCTGGGGGGGGCGCCATCGCCAGCAGCGCCGCCGACTCCCGCCAGCGCTGCAGATGCCGTTCCAGCAAGCGGGCCCGACCGGCCTGCACCAGCACGGTCTCGAACAGGCCATCGCCGAGCAGCAGCCCGCGATCGTCGAGGGGGAGGCACAGCGCTGCGGGCTCGCCCCAGCGCCCTCCCCGCCCCGCTGGCCCGCCCGGCTGCTCCCCGGGCGGTCCCGGGTCGCCGCACCAGGCGATGGCGCCGCTCACGCCAGGGCCTCCAGCAGGGGCCGGATCTTCCAGCCCATCTCCTCGGCTTCGGCGCTGGGGTCGGAGTCGGCGACGATGCCGCAGCCGGCCTGCACCCGCAGGCGCCGGTCCTTCACCATCACGCTGCGGATCAGGATGTTGCTGTCGAAGCCACCATCGGCGTCCAGGTGAAACAGGGCGCCGCAGTACGGCCCCCGCGGCACCGGCTCCAGTTCGTCGAGGCGTCGGCAGGCCCGCAGCTTCGGGGCGCCGCTGATCGATCCGCCGGGCCAGCAGGCCCGCAGCAGATCCACCAGGTCGCGTCCTTCCGCCAACTGGCCCTCCACCACCGAGGTGAGGTGGTGCACCTGGGCGTAGCTCTCCAGCCCCACCAGCTGGGGCACCTGGATCGAACCGTTGGCGCACACCCGGCCCAGGTCGTTGCGCAGCAGATCGACGATCATCACGTTCTCGGCCCGGTCCTTGGGGTCGGTGATCAGGGCGGCCGCCGCCTCGGCATCGGCGTCGGCGTCGCGGTGGCGGGGCCGGGTGCCCTTGATTGGCCGGGTTTCGATCCGTCCAGCGGGCGTCAGCCGCAGAAACCGCTCCGGCGACGCCGACACCACCGCTTCCCCCGCCGCCTCCCCGGCGGCCACCGCCACGCCGGAGAACGGCGCCGGACAGCGGCGCCGCAGGCGCTGATGCAGGGCGAGGGGATCGGCCTCGGCCGCCAGCCAGGCCTCGCAGCAGGCGGTGAGGTTGGCCTGGAACAGATCGCCGGCGGCGATCCGCTCCTGCAGGAGCCCCACCTGATCGGCGAAGCGCTGCGGTGGGGTGTGCCAGTGCCACGACTCCGCCGCCACGCCGGGCCCCTCCGGCCAGCCGTCGCCCGCAGCGGCCGTGCCCTCGGGCAGGGCCGCCAGCCGTGCCGCCATCGCCGCCAGCCGCAGCGGATCCTGCCCTTCCAGCCACAGCTCCCGGCGCTCCCGGTCGAAGCGCAGCAGCGGGTCATAGCGGCCGGCCCAGAGCATGGCCATGTCGCTGGCGCGCCAGTGGGGGGCCGGCTCCACCCAGGCGCCGGCTTCGTAGGCCAGCCAGCCCAGCCAGTGCCCCCCCTGCGTCGTCATCGCCGCCAGGGCGGCGAAGGGATCGGCCGCTCCCGGCTGGCCCGGCAGACCGCGGCAGCAGTGCTGCTCCAGGGGCTCCACCCCCAGCAGGGCCTGGCGGCCCAGGGCACTGCCGTCGCCCTCCAGCAGCACCAGCCCCGCGGCGCTGCCGCGGTCGGCGGCCAGGGCGGTGGCCACGGCCCAGGGTTCGCGCCAGGGCAGGGGCTGTCTGTGGGCGCTCACCGCTGTACCGGCTGGCTGGCCAGGTCGGGCCGCCCGGCCTCCACCAGGGCCGCGTCGCGGATCCGGCAGCTGTCGCACAGCCCGCAGGGTTCGGCGCCGCCGGCGTAGCAGCTCCAGGTGCTGCCGATCGGCACCCCCAGCCGCAGGGCCTGGCGCACGATTTCGGTTTTGCTCCAGGTCACCAGCGGCGCCCAGAGCCGCGGGCCCTGGCCCTCGCGGCCGGCCCGGGTGGCCAGATCCGCCAGGGTCTGGAAGGCCTCCAGGTAGTCCGGGCGGCAGTCCGGATAGCCCGAGTAATCGACGGCGTTGACGCCGAGCGCCAGCCGCGTCGCCCCGCGGGCCTCCGCCAGGCTGAGGCCGAGGGCGATGAAGACCGTGTTGCGGCCGGGCACATAGGTGCTGGGGATCGTGCCGGGCTGCACCCCATCGCGGGGCACCGGAATGGAGGCATCGGTGAGGGACGACCCGCCCCAGGCCGCCAGGTTCACCTGGATCACGTGATGCTCCTCGAGGCCCAGCGGCGCGGCCAGGGCGGCGGCGGCCTCCAGCTCGCGCCGGTGGCGCTGGCCATAGTCGAAGGAGAGGCCGATCACCCGATCGCCCTCCGCTACGGCGAGGGCGGCGGCGGTGGCCGAATCGAGGCCGCCCGAGAGCAGGGCGATGGTGAGGGGGCGGGGGGAGGAGGCGGGCACGGCGGAGCGGAATGGTGGCAGGGAGGTGCCCTGCCGCTCATTCTGGAAGGGCGGCGGGCTACGCCGCAGGCCCTGCCCGTCGACGCCGGCGCCAGACCCGACCAACATGCCGGTGGAGCCCGCCGTCGCCCATGCCCGTTTCCAGTCTTTGCCGGTCCGTCCTGCTGGCCCTGGTGCCGCTGGCGCCGGCGGCCAGGCTGTTGTCCCCGGCTCCGGCCGCCGCCGTGCCCCGGCTTGATCTCAGCGGCTATCCCCAGCCCGGGGCGGCGGAGCGGCGCTGGGTGATTCAGCTTCCCGGCGTGCTGCCGCCCACCCGGGATCCCTCCCTCTCCCCCAGCCCCAGCGACTGGCGGGTGGAGCTGATCGTGGGTCGGGAGCTGGAGGTGGACTGCAACCGCCACAGCTTCAGCGGCCGGCTGCGTTCCGAGCCGCTGCCGGCGCGGGGCACCAGCCTCTACCGGGTGTCGGAGGTGGGGCCGGTGGCCTCCACCCGCATGGCCTGCCCGCCCGGCGAACCGAAACGGCGCGTCTTCCTGCCGATGGGCGGCGGCAAGCCGTTCGTGGTGCCTTACAAGGTCAGCCTGCCGATCGTCGTCTACGCCCCCCGGGATCTGGAGGTGCGCTGGCGCCTCTGGAAGGCGGAGAAGCAGCAACGTCCGGCCCAGGCGCTCTGAGCACCATGGCGTTGCATCACGACAGGTCCACGGGCTCCGAGGCGGCGGTCGCTCCCCGTCGACGCCGCCATCCCCTGCGGCGGCTGTTGCTCACCCTGATCACCGGGGGAGCGCTGGTGGGCGCGGGCTTCCTCTGGGGCTATCGCGTCCGTGACGAGCGCAAGCTCACGGCCGATGAACTGCGGCAGCAGGAGCAGGAGCAGTTGCGCACCATGGGCTGGACCACCAGTGCCGAGGGGGTGCTCACCCGCTGGTGCAGCGAGGACTGCAACCCGCCCCGGCTGTAAGGGGCCTCCTGAAAAAGGGAGCCCCGTGAAAGCGGCACCAGAATGAGCTGGCCTGGGCATCCATTGAGTGATCCTCAAGCCCCGCTCAGCTGATAACTCAGCCCTCTACTGTTGTCGCTCAGAGCCCGCGCAGGGGTCACCAAGAGTTGCCA
>Ga0315903_10001323_pt1 | contig 37454 bp, 68 predicted proteins | sample LakEriMetagenome_7_FD_203524 | JGI IMG/M metagenome (GOLD analysis project Ga0315903, IMG submission 203524) | Freshwater fungal communities from buoy surface, Lake Erie, Ohio, United States - Buoy 2 MA119 | ecosystem: Environmental > Aquatic > Freshwater > Lake | place: USA: Lake Erie, Ohio... | reverse complement strand
TAGTTTAACCGCACCTTCGACGTCAACTGAATTTGTATTGGGATTCCATTTCCAAGGGGCTTTAGTTGATTTGTTTATTAGGAGTATGTCTTCTTTTGTCAAAGTTCCAGTTGCTTCCGGATTCATCCTCTTCATTTCCTTTGACCATCTATCCTTTAAATAATTAAAAAGATCCTCAAGGGTAAATGCGGTCTTATATTGCTTAATAAATCCAGAGCTTACACCCTTGTCCCTGATGTAACCCGACGATTGTAAAACAACTCCGCTTGGATACATGTATGGAACTTCTCTATTAACCACCATGATGGTACCATTTTTAGCCTGGATAGGTGTGGTAACGTCTTCGAATCCCATTTCCTCGAGTTCTTTCCATAAATCCATCTCTTTCCAGTTTGTAGGCCATTTTGGATTTCCCTCCGCTTTAAATTCTTCAGCCAGAAGTATTCTTCTATTCGAGGAATTTTGATATAGATCGTACTCAAGTATTCTTCTCATTATAAATTGTTTCTGAATTCTTTAAATGTTCTGAAAGATTCTGATTCATTTGGCTTCTCGTCGGTGCTTAATTCTGTACCTTTCTCTTTCTCCCAATGGAATAGTGGTGTGTTCCAAGCAATCTCGAAAGTATCCACTGCGTCTCTATATGATTCAGGGGATTCTTCGTTAGCGTCTCTTGTGTACTGCCAGCCCATGAAAAGCTCTTCAGGTACTTGGAATCCAAAGAATTCCAAAACCTTTCTTTGTGTGGTTAAGCTCTGATCAACCTGCCAGTTTTGACCTATCACAACCAAACCCGCCATTATGTTTTCCACTGTGCTTTTCTCACCGAGTGTTGTGTGCATGTTTTCTATCCAGTCAAGTCTTTCTATGACCTTCTGGTAAATTGCATTAACACTTCCCCATCTCTGAGATCCGAAGAATATAACTGCCTGGCTATCATAGATTGCGTTTGCTATCTTATAGAGTTCATCATCTTCGAAGTCATGTGAAGCCCAGCATCTAAGATGCCCGTGTGGGTTCTTTACATCGTCTTTAACAGCAGATTCTTTAACGCCGCAGTTATTACCATGTACCTCACTAACACATCCTAAACAATTATGTATATTCAGTTTAGCAGCATCTATAATCTCAACCTTAATATCACGTTGTTTTAGCTTATCTGCTAAGTTTCTAGCAAGCTGTGATGATTTTGGGCTCTCGCCAAATTTCTCGACGTAAGGGCTTCTGCTGGAGGTTGTAATAAAAGTCACCTTCTTGCATGGAGTAAGTTTCTCAATGAACCTCCTTACATCCTCTATCTCAAATCCGTATTTTACGTCTATCATAATTAATATCTAGTTGGCATTCTATCGTTTCCGCCTCTTCCTTCTTGCATCTTAGCCATTACAAGACCAAATAAGAATGCGTTAAAAGCTTCGTAATGATCCGAAGCATAAATTACATTGTTATCTATTGCTACACCTGATTGTCCGTCTGGAGTGTGTCTAATTGATAAATTAGGGTACATTCTTTTAACATCAGCTTCAAGTCTTGCTCTCATAGCTTCCTGTTCTCTTGTTACTGGCTGCTCTTCATTAGATGGAACCGAAACATCAGATGTTTGTGTTCTCAATTGTGGAACGTTAGGCATCTCAGGAGATTCGTTTACAAAGCTTTCATACATTTTTATATTCAGCATGGTTATTCTTTTATTTGCTCTATATATCTAAAAAAGAAAGACGAGAGTAGCGAATTCCCGTCTTTCAGTGATCGTAACCACTCCGGTCCTAAAATGGGGGATTAAACCCGCCGGATACTATATATATGATACTAACGGAGGGGATATATAGAGTATGATGAAATTTATCAGAACCTTTGATGATTACGAGAATCAAATGGTTCCAACCAGTTTTAAAGTTACCGAGCCAGGAGTCAAAAATATTGCGGACCAATTTCTAAGGGATCTTGGAAAGGATTACGATCTAAGGGTTGGCAAAGAGTTTGATCCGAAGAAAGGTAACTGTGCTTGGTATGTCCAAGAATTTTATCAATGGGCGGAGAATAATAGAACACCAGTTAGAATAGTTTACTTTCCGGAGACAGAGAAAGCTAAAGATGCTCACATAGCAATTTTAATTGACGATTTAGTGCTCGATTTCGCTCATAAACAGTTTTCTAAAGACAAGAAAGAGAAATACGCTATATTGCCTTTAAAAGCTTATAAAAAGTACGGTTATTCGGATAAGATGGAACTTTTGGACGAGGTTCCTAGCTGGATCGAAGACATTTACCCTTTAGACGAGAAATAGTTTAATTCTTCTTAATTTCTTTCTTCATCTTGTCAATCTTTTTAAGAATTGGCGAGATATCAGGTTTAGACTCGGGCCTCGGAGCTTGTTCCATTCTCATCATCATTGGTTCTTCTCCATCTGATCCATTAGTTCTCATAAGAACCTTAGGACGTTCTTCAAGGGTTTTACACTTGAAAGCTTCCGATCGTATCTCATCAAGCATCTTTATAAACTCACTTTCCCTTTGAAAGAGTTCTTGAGTACAAGATCTTTGACCTTCTCTAAGTCTTTGATCTAATGTGTCTATCTGGGTCTCAAGAGAGTTTATCCTTTCAGTTTGCTTTTCTATCTGATCTTCCAATTCCTTTCTGTCTGTAGTTATGGATGAAATGAAGCTAGGGGCAATGGTAATTATGGTGATAGTGGTTAGAACCATCAACAACGCCATTATTCTTTGTGTTCTGGTGAACTGTGCTAGTATTTCTGAGATGTACTTGAACATTATCCTTGTTTTATTTTATATTCCATAGAAGCTTCTGGTTGCCTCGAAGTTCTGAGATATTTGAGAAGCGGTTAGGGCTGAGTTATACATCCTTACAACACCAAACTTACCATTGAACCATTGTCCGAATGTTGCACCCCCGTCGAAAGATCCCATATATAACGAATGTGTTGTGTTTTTAATACTGGCAAAGGAGTGACTGTTACTTCCTTGGCTAACCCCATTAACATAAAGAGCAATTGAGTTTGAAGCAACATTAGTCCAGACTCCTACAATCTGATACCAAGTATTCGTTGACAATGTATAAGAAGGTGAAGTAATCGAAGTGGTGCCGTTACCAACCTCCATGTATGTTGAGCCTGAAGAATTTGTTCTAATACCATATCCCCAATCAGATGCGTTACCTCCGTCAGTCTTACCTATCACGCATCTACTAGATCCAGCTATAACGGAGTGATTGATCCAAATCTCTACGGTCCAATCACCAGATCCTGGCTCTAATGTTGCGCTATCTGCTGTCGATGCAGTTGCATTTGTACCGTTGTAATTTAAGTATGGATTGGTAAAGGTAACGTTGGTTAGTGTACTGGTCAAGGAGTTACCTGACATGTCACTTAATGATGTTCCCGATCCGGAATAACTATATAAATCTCCAGGATTATAGTAGAGAACTAGATTCTGAAGTACTGGAGAAAGGTATTTAGATGCGCCAGTATTATAGATTGACTGAACGCTAGAGAAATTTAGACCAGTATTATAAACAAGAACCTCTGCTATCTTACCCGGGAAATATTCTGAGCCGTTTGTAACCCCTATAGTTAAGTTATTAGCATTCGGAACCGCATGACCTGATCCTGGGGTGTCTGAAGCTGCAGTGGCCCCATTTACCCAAATTGTTCTAGTTGTCCCGTTGAATGCTGCAACCACGTTAAACCATTGGAGAGATCTAAATCCGGAAGGATAAACCGCTAGATCGTTATTCCACCAATAGTTAACTAATCCATTAGTAGCAAGTATTCTGAAAGCATTCACCTGATTGTTTGAACCATAATTACCCCAACCGATTAAACCGTATGCTCCAGCCATTGAATTAGCGCTGACCCATAAGCTAATGGTGTATTGATCATTCTGGGTTGGGATAAGACTGGTTGAAGAGAAACTTACGTAAGATAAAGATCCGGTAAAATACATGTTATCTGGACCATTTGAACTATAAGTGACTGAGTTAAGAGTTCCGTTATTTCCGTTACCTGAGAGATCATACCAAGTTGATCCGCTTCCCGAATATGATGATGGATTCGAAGCATCCAGATATAAAACCATTCCGGAAGGTATAGCTGTAAACGAAGTCCAGTACCCGTTGGTGTTTAGCCATGTTTTAGCGGCACTTCCGGTTGAAAAGGGTCCTCCACCAGAGAGTCTAGCAACAACATTAGAAATCGATATGAAAGACGATTCGGTTAGATCAGTAGACCTATAAAATCCAACAGATCCAGAAACACCAGTTATTGGAGTTGGTTGGGTGTCACCAGGAACAGGTTCTGCGATAACATATCCAGTATCCTCGTCTGGTCCATTCCACCACTCAAGACCCGTAGCAGAAAATCCTGCTGTGGGATAGCCTACAGCTAAACTACCAACCTGTTCAGTTCCCGCTATAGCTGATCCTGTATTGTATGAAAAGGGTCTTGCTGTTGCCATGTTAATTATATATCACAAAAAAAGCAGGGATGAACCTGCTCTTTCTATTATGTAATTGGGATTTAAAATTTCACTCCAAATTTCTTAACAATGCCATTAAGTTTTGCAAGTTCTTCCTCGTTTAATTCCTCTTTCAACCAATAAGAGAGTTTTGTTAATCTTAGATTCGGATTCTTCTTATAGAATTCTTCTCTTGCTTTCCAATAAGCCTCTACGTTTCCTGTACCGCCATCTTTTTTCCAGAAATTCATGCTTGATATAACGTCCTTCATCATAGCAGGAAATATGTTCCATCTATTAGAAACCTGCTTACTGAATGCGTCTACCTTACCTGAAATTAATTCACCAAAGAAAGCTAAACCTGATCCACCCCCTGAAGAGTAGTTGAAATCAAACAGATCCCAAAGTGCCATAAGTTGGATTAATTCTGCCTTGGTCTTAATCTTAGAAAAGACAGAGAATATTGCGTCCTCATCAGTTCCTGTACCTTGCATTGCTTTCCATAAAGTTTTACAGTTTTCTGCTGCCTGTTTTGCAGCAGGGTTATCTTTAATGTACTTAGCAATAACAGCCACCTTGTTTCTGTTATAAGCGTCCTCTAGGATTGGCTCTGCAGAAGAATCGAATGTCTCGTATAGTTTAATGTACTTCATTATGATAATTTTTTATATTCTTATATATTTTAAATCATGTCTTTAATTTTGGTATATGTTGATAAAGCTTTGTACTTTCTGATCTCCTCTTGACTTAAAGCAGGATTGTCCTTGTACATAATAACTCTATCCTCATCTGGCATGTCGGGCCAGAATTCTTCTAGTGCTTCCGTATATGTTCTTCTGCTTCCCCTTCCTTGATTCATTATCTCTATAATATTTTGTAAGGTGGCTGAAGAAACTGGGTTGTTCCGGCAGAAAAGTCCATTAGGTAAAATCTTCGGTGCACCTTCTAGAGACACGATAAGATTTTTACTACAGTAGAGTTCCTTCATTACCTCCGGTGCTCCTATTAGTGAGGTGAGCTTATTGTCGCTACAGTTCAATGTGCTTAATAGTTCCCTAGGAGCTCCTTCTAAAGTTGTGAGCTTGTTTTCAGATGCGTGAAGAGTATAGTAGACATTCTGGGGTGCTCCTACTAATGAGGTGAGTTTGTTATTAGAGCAATCAAAAACTCTACCAACCTTTTCTGGTGCACCCTCTAAACTCTCCAATATATTCACACTGCAATTAAAATCTCCCCCAACTTCCCGCGGAGATCCTATTAGGTTCTTAAGAGAGTTCTGTGCGCAGATAAAATCCCCGCTAACAAAAACGGGTGAGCCAACTAAGGAGGTGAGAGCGTTGGAGCTGCAATCGAAACTGCCCTTAATCTCTCCGAATTCTATTCCTTTAAAGTCTCGTAATTTTTGTCCCTGACAGACGAATTTCCCGTAAACATCAACCTTACCTGTGGAGGGATTATAGCTCCATCGATCAAGATGACCGCTACTTACTCCTCTATCGAGCCATCTCATCTGTTCTTTAGTGAACACCTTTCTGATTGGCTCTGATTCGGATTCAAATACGTGGTATGGTGTAACGTGCTTCATAATTTATATATCCGCAAAAAAAGCAGACAAAAGCCTGCTTTTTAGATTATGTAATTGATTCTTATGCTCTGTTCTTGATTCTTACAAGCTTATCATAAAGGAATCCTGCCTCGTCTTCAACATTTTGTAGATCTAAAGTCTTACCCTTATAAATAATCTCTGGAGTGTTCTTGTCGACAAGAAAAGAGTTGTCATTTATCCAAGCAACAATCACACCTGGTTTAATCTCTCTTACGTTACTTACCCAATCCTGCTGGCGAGCAGCTGAGGTAGCATTATGTAAGGTTTCCAAAGATTTTCTATCCTCTTCGTTCTCGAATCCTAGTGCTTTCTTAGCACCGCTAGCAATTCTAGAAAAGAACCCTGCGGGTTTTTCCATTGGGCCTTCTTTGAAATCTTCGAATAGTTGGAGGTTTTTCATTCAGTTCGTAATTTTTTATTCTTTATATATTCCGAACCAGACTATTTCTTCTCAGTCATAGTAGGAATTGGAGTTCCAACAGGGTAAGGGAATCCTTGTTTAGCTGCTGTTACTGAAGTCTGCCCATTTTTAACAGGAACTGCTATACGTAAAGGAACTGCAGCTTCATTAAGTGGTCCGTAAACTTTAGCTAACACTATGCCAGTCTCTGTAGTGTCGAAGATCGCACCAGGCATGGCAAACATGTTGCTCTCAGATGTAGCTGGATCTTCCATGTTGATCGTGAATGCTCTGTTCACTGGGCTCATCATCTCCCATTGCTTATTTGCAGGGTTGAACTGAGGAATAGTTGTTGTGGTGTCGAAGTACCAGAATAAACTCCAAACTGTCTTATCACTTCCGTCTGGGGTTTGGAAGGCGGTAGCCACGTTGAAATCTCCCCAAGTACCACCACTTCCATACATTGCTAAGTTGGAGATAGAAGGTCCGTCAAGTACAGGACAGATAGCGCATCCCTCTTTGTATTCAACACCTTGGATAACAATTGTCTTGCCGGTAGGTACTGCAGCAGATGCTCCACAGAAAGCAAATTTGCCTTCGTGAATTCTAAGCACACCAGCTTCATTCTCTTGTGCAACTTCTATTTGGGTCTCATGCTTCTTCTCTGAGCATGCTGTGAAGGCAAGCATTGCGGCTGCTATTAGTAATAGTTTTGTTGTTTTCATCATGGTTTATTATTTTATTACCCTATATATCGGGTGAAATTAGATCATACCTTTTATCTTGTTGTAGCGCTTAAAAGCTTCCAGCTTTCTTCTCTCCTCAGGACTCACCCATTTTAAATCTGGTGTATATAAAGCTTCCTTGGTGTTGTCGCTAAGCGATGGCCACACCATCTCTAATGATTTTGGGTCCAGATTTTTCTCGATATTCCGCATAGCTTCCGCTCTTTCCTCTTTGAAGTATTCTCTGTTCTCCTCCCATATATCATCCTCTGTTACTTCCTCTCCCGGAGATAAGCCATCACCATGTTCAATCGCATCGCCTATTAGAACCCCTCTGTTTAGCCACACATCGGTATATCCTGGTCCCTCTTTTATCAGATCAACGAGTATAGAGAGGTCGGTATTCGAAGTTTCGGAAAATTCATCAAGTTCATCGAGAAGATCCTCCGGCGGATCATCACCTTCAATAAACCATCTCTCCCCTGATAGGACTTTGATCTTATAGAAGATTATGAGATCTGAATTATCATATTTTCCAACTGGGTTACCAGAGAAAGATAATCTGCCGCCCGCTCTAAGATTAGGTGCTCCCTCCAGTGAGGTGATCTGGTTATTATCACAATAGAAATTCTTACAGATCGTCTGTGATGCTCCTTCAAGCGAGGTGAGCTTGTTGTCTCGACAGTAAAAATTATTTCTAATCTCTCTTGGTGCTCCTTCAAGCGAGGTGAGCTTGTTTTTATCACAAGAGAAGTCCCCGACAACCTCCTGAGGAGCTCCCTTTAGTGAGGTGAGCTCATTATGAGAAACGATGAAGCTCCCACGGATCACCCCAAACCTAACCCCTTTAAAATCAGTCAGATTCTGATGGACGCAATAGAACATGCCATCAACATCAACAAGTCCAGTCTGCGGATTGAACTTCCACGTACCCTTAGTGTAGGCATTCAGCCACTTCATTTGCTCTTCAGTAAGAGGTGCAGTGGATGCAGCAGAGGATTCGAATATCAAATAGGATGTAATGTGTTTCATTGCTTACTTTTTTTGTGATTTATATATCTATGCAGATGTACAGCAGAAGCTCGGGCAGAAAAAATGAAACGGGGCTTTTTTGGCCTTTTTCCCCAGATGGGCCGGGACTCCAAATAGATATAACATATGTTCCGTCTCTTATAGAACCTATAGAGCATAAGAGAGAATATATAGAGTATACCAATGAGACACATCACGCCATATAGCATATACGAGAGTATCAGAAGAGATAACCTGGTATCACCCACACTATCTCCTATAAGAGTCTACTTTGAAACAGCTCAAGGATCAAAGTACCTGTTATCAGATGCAGGGGAGATCAAGAGATGGAAGTCGGCACACGCTAACACAGGTGGTGAAGATGCTGGATTAAAAGAATGGTATCCCAATAGCATGTTCGTACCACAAGAAGACCAAGATGCAGTCATGGCGTACGAGCATTTACTAGATAGAGGCTACAGAATCTCGTTATCAACAACACAGAATGGTAAGCTCACCTGGGTCATATACAAAGACAACAAGTGGATCCCAGCAACCTACCAGGATGCCTACCCAACCTATAGTAGACTGAACCCAGACAAGGCAGCAAAGCCACTGGTCTTCAGCTTCTCCCCAGCACCCTCTATAGGGCTAATGGCAGTGGAGTACAGGAAGGATGCTAATGGTCTTATTAGAAGCTTCCATCCAGGATCTCCAGTCTCCAAAGTGATGTCTGTAGAGCAGGCAGATCCTAGAGACTTAGCCCACTTCAACATCAAGTAACTTACCCGCACAAAAAAAGCAGATCGATTAGATCTGCTTTCTGGATGTTTATGGGTTCACTTACCCTATGTAGGTTTTGATGAATTCATCAACACCCATTAATGCTGCGTGACCGTGATGATCAATACAAAGTAACTCCCCTTCAACTAGGTCGAATAAACGAGCCTCCTCATAAACTTGGAAAGAATCGCTGTTCTCATTACCAAGTCTACCATCTTTAGCTACGTAGTAAGCATAATCCTCGGTGTTAGTGCTATTTGGCACTGCCACAAATTCTCCGTTCTCGTCATGCATCACATAGCCCATTCCCGTTACATCAACAACAGAGATTTTTAATTGGTCTTCAGTGCCAGGCCATTTGGCAGCAAGTCTGTCAATAGCACTTTGCAATTTCTCTCTTTGGGCTTCGTCAATAATACCTACTGCCGCTTCGGCATCTCCTTGATAACAAGTAGCATATCTTCTACCGGAACTTTGCGGAGAACCGAAGTCCTCGAATAATTTGATGTGTTGCATTTTAGTTTCTTTTTTTGTTTGGTTTATATATCATCAAATATACGGACAAGTTACGAATATAAAAAAATAAATCCGCATTAAATCATACCTTTAATTCCATAGTAAGCTCTCATAGCTTCCAGCTTTCTTCTCTCCTCTGGACTCACCCACTCGAACTCTGGTCTGTACAGCAGAGCCTGATCCTCTAACGGAATCTCATTCCAGAGTGATTCCACAGCCTGCAGATAGCTCTTTCTCTTCTCCATGAGAGAGAATATGCTCTTGAGGATCTCTTCAGAAACTGGGTTGTCCTCACAATAGAAATCCCGTCCGATCTCCCGTGGTGCTCCCTCCAGTGAGGTGAGCTGGTTTTTCTCACAATAGAAACCAGCTCCAACCTTCTGTGGTGCTCCCTCCAGTGAGGTGAGCTGGTTGTTGTTACACTCGAAATACCCTCCAACCTTCTGTGGTGCTCCCTCCAGTGAGGTGAGCTGGTTGTTTCTGCAAATGAAACTCCCTCTGACCTCCCGTGGTGCTCCCTCCAGTGAGGTGAGCTGGTTGTTGTTACACTCGAAATCCACCCCAACCTCCTGTGGTGCTCCCTCCAGTGAGGTGAGCTGGTTGTAGCTACAATAGAAATCCTTACTCACCACTCCAAACCTAATCCCTTTAAAATCTGTCAGCCCCTGTCCAGAGCAATTGAAATCCCCGTCCACATCAAACAGTCCGGTTTGTGGATTGAGTGTCCAAGTATTTCCGCCATATTTAGTACAGTAGTCCAACCACTTCACCTGCTCTGGTGTGAGTTCTCCTACATTCTCAAACAGTTGGCTATATGTCTTCAGGTTCTTCACAGGACTATATATCTGGCAAATGTAACGCATAAGTCCGGGATAAAAAATGAAACGGGGCTTTTTTGGCCTTTTTCCCCAGATGGGCCCGGCCTCCAAATAGATATAGCATATATTCCGTCTCTTATAGAGCTAGATAGATAGAGAGATACTAAAGAACAGCATGAGTACACAATCGCATATAGACAAGGTAAGCATGAAACCTAATCTACTACCATACCCACACCACGTAGCAGCACCTAAGATAGAACCACTAGATCTATCAACGTTCAATACGTTACAGGCGCACAAGGTCACTAAGTCGCTACAGAAGAGAGCAGATGAGATAGCGAGCTTAATGAAGTCCTTACAAGAAGACTACGCACTCAACCTACAGCTCTACTCGGCAACCAGATCTTTCGAGCCTGTACTAGGAGAGGTCTATCATCTATATGAGAAGCCAGATGGCACCCAGTTCTTAAGCCTGATAGCTCCAACCGAATGGAAGCAGAACTACCTGTACTCCGGCACACTTAACTCAGATGGCACCTGGAGCAGGGTACAGTAGTCAAAGATATATAGAGGCATGAGACACCTACAGAAATACAGAGGATTTGGGATCAAAAAGAACATCACCCAAACAGAAGGCTGGGAGATTAGCGACAACTCTCTCTATAAGAAATACGTGTTCGAAGACTTCAATGTTGCCATGGAGTTTATGAACCAAGTAGCAGAGGTGTGTAACCAAATGAACCACCATCCCAAGTGGACCAACATCTATAAGACAGTAGAGTGCTGGCTCAGAACCCACGACGTGGAAGCCATCACGGATAAGGACCACGAGCTTGCCCAAGCCATGGACAGGATAGCCTCAGGACTCATCTAATCAACCCCAACCCTAGCCCCAGTCAAAACATACTATGTTAGTAAGATACTACCCGGACTGCCAAGCGAACTCTGGCCCCTCTTGGCAACCCCTCTAGAAGGGCGAGCTTCCACCCAGGGTGAATCTAAGTGAAATCTATGAAAGCCTCGTTTAGGACCGTCGACTCGGCCCGGGTTTACCCACCAGTTCCCACGTTCCTGTGAAAGTTATTAACATCTGGAAAATTCTGGTGTACAGTGGTAAATTGTGGAGATTTGTGGGAAGCGCCTCCCAGAAATCTCCGCCCCGACTAGGAGCCAAAAACCTCGCCCCGATTTACCGCCCCGTATGATCCCTTTAGGGCTGGGTAACACTCGCCCCGCCTCGGTCCCAGCATCTATAGCATCTCTCTTAGCTTTTCTCTAAGTACTCTCTCTATCTATAGGAGACGGAACCTTATTAGGATTATCTATTTGGAGGCCGGGTTCCCTCAGAGGTTTGGTCCAAAAAGCCCTCGGTCCTTGGGCTGATATATAGTGCATGAAGAATCTAAAACCATTCAGAGTCAACGAAGGGGATTGGTGGGACAACGATCCCAACGCACCCTGGAATGCACCGGACGATCCGGAGCCAGAGGCGGGGATCTCGTACACCGAAGCCCAGCAGGATTTTAAGACGTTGGTGATTGCCAGCGATTCGGCGATTCTGAGGAAGAAGGGCGACGGTACCATGTGGGTGCTCGAGGTGACCGATATCCAGTACGATGATGATTTCACAGACTACCTCCACTACTACGATGTGGGCGATGAGGAGAGGGAGAGATTCGAGGGCATGGAGGAGGATGAGTACGCATCTATCGCCACGGATCTATTCAAGGAGAATAAATGGAAGGAAGGTAAAGAGGCTTGGGATAACAGGGATGCTGAGAGGCTATTCAAGATTGACCTAGAGTTGGCCGAGGAGTTGATCCACGACTTCGTCGAGTACTCTAAGCCTAGGACTAATAGGGCTTGGAGACCTAACCAGACCCAGATGAAGGAGAATAGGTTAGCGGCTAACCTACTGTCCAAGGCTTTCCCAGAGGCCGAGGAAGACTAAGCCCCGCGGGGTTAAGGCTAAGGTTAACCCAAGGTAAAAGTAATATATAAACCCGAGGATAAAAAATAAACCCCGGGTTTTTTTGTGCCCGCGTTCCCCGCCCTGGCCGGCTCCAGGAACATAGTATGATCGTAAGATACTAACCCGGGATTTATTTTTTCCGTCCGCGGTTAGACATTATATTTGCACTATGAAGAAAAGAAACCTACACGACCTGGCCATATGGGCTGCTATCATCGGATGGTTCGTGGCTGTCACGATCCTAGCGTTATACTTCGGGTAACCGGTACCCTGGCCCCTGGAACATAGTATGGTGGTAACATACTCACTAGGTGGGTCCGGATTATTCTCGGGTTCCCGAACTATAATAACAAACACATTTTAAATCAGGAGTAATGAAAGAAACATTATCACAAAGAGCCAAGAGAATCCTATCTTACTTGGCCATCGCAATTTTTCTCGCCGGGGGTTGCATCTCTCTGGTATCCATGGAAGTTAATCCGGTGAAGTGGCCGGGAGTTTGCAGACCGCTCTTTGTGCTCATCACATTCCTTTTCTTCCAATGGTTCTACAGCGGATCCGATAAGGAGAGCGAGGAGATTCATGAACTCGAGGATAAGATTAAGCATCTAAAAGAGAGGGACGATTCGGTTAAGGTTAAGAGTTCGGAAAAAGAGTAACCCAAGAATCGGAAGCCATCCAGAAAACGCGGACAACGTTCCCAAGGCTGAGCACTATTTCTTTTTTTCAATTTTTTTAGAAAAAAACTTTTTTTAAAAATTTCTCTTGAAATATTTTTTTTCTTCGAAAAATTTTTTATCCCCGCGTATTTATTTTAATTTTGTAGTACGATTCGAAAAATGTTTTTTTGGATCTAACTTAAAAAGAAAAAAATGACTGAGAAACAAAGAATCCTTTTTAGCGAGATTCTTATTCTGAATTTGGAATTTAATTTGGAAAAAGATCCAATTAAAAAATGGAACTTAGTTAAGGAGTTGCGTAGAAAGAAAATTAGTCTCCGACGTTCCATGGGTGTGGAAGCTTACGAAAGACTTTTAGTAAAAGGAAGAAAAGTCTACGGAATTAAATCGAATAAAGGAAAGAAAGCATAATGGACGAGAAAGATTATATAGGTTACCCCGATTCACCTCCATGGAATATTACCCCTTATATTGCCGAAGAGATGACTAGATTGATGGAAGACAACTTGGCTTCCATCGTTCCCGAGGATGAGCAAAAGAAAAATATTCCTAAGAAGAACCCAACCCTCGCGGAAACAATGGATCTTCTAGCTAGAGGACTAAAGCCTTACTTCTATGACTTGATGGAAAACGATATGATTGAGCTCACGTTGGCAACAGAGGACCAAAGAGGTAAATCGGATATCCATTGGCTTGCTCCGAAGATAGCAGAAAAGATTCGGGAGAGATACGCGGAGATTAATCGTCTCGCTGACGAGAAGAGAAAAGCTCTGTTGGACTATGATGCTAAAATCGAAGAACTTGAAAGAAGAGTAGACCTAATTCTAGAAAACGGTACAGATCTTCTAATCTAAAAAAAATCCTCAAATAAATTTTTTTATCCAAATAGGGAATCTTATCTTTGCATTAACCAAACAATCGAAGATGAGAACACTATTAATCTACAAGTATTCGGAACTTCCGGAATCGGCTAAAGCAACAGCTATAGAAGAGATAAGAGAAGAAATGAAAGAGCATGAATCACATACAGCCTACGAATGGGCTATTGATGATTGCGCACTCTTCGAACCACCACATGCAGAAATGGCTGCTCTTCTTGGAGATGATTATTACGATCGCAACCTCACAGCAGATGGCAAGTACGGCCAATTCGTTTTCAAGAACAATAGAAAGGGTATAGAGTTTGAAGAATACTTCGAAACAGTTCGAATCACCGATGCCCTAGAGATAACAAATCAAACAATGTTTAGAACTTGGTTGGGCGTCCCTGAAATATTCCACGATCTCTATATAGAGATTATGGACTGGAATGGCCGCACAATCATAGAGATGGAGAATCCGTTCATGAGCGAGGACCCTCGCCACGAAGCGGTAAAGGCTATATCTAATATCGCTGCGGAAAAGTTCGAAGCCCACGTTTCCAGCATTGCAAAAAGAATCGTATCTGGAATCGATGAATACTTCTCAGACGAAAACGTAGAGGACAGAATCGAAGAGAGCAACTTCGAGTTTAATGAACAAGGTAGCATTGTAAATCTTTAAAACCAATCATATGAAAAATCCAGCAAAAAAACAACGCACATTGGAAGTATTAGTACAAGAGTTTAAAAAATCTGTAGGTAACTTCGCAGACTTTAACCAGAATATGACTCCGAAAGAAAGAGTGGAGTTCAAGGGATGGTTGGCCGAAATGAGAACAAACAGAATTTGTTACTGAGCTAATTCTCAATTGTATTAATCCGAAAACTTTTACTAGTTTTGGACTAGAATACATAGAATAAAAAAATAAACTATGCCAGCATTAAGATTCGTTTGCACAACAGACAACAAGGCCTCACACGAGGAGATTAAGCGTAGGCTTTATTCCGCTAGGGGAGCTTTGATGAGGGAGAAGGTCTACAAGGACACCTCAACAGAGTTTTTGTCTGAAATGGAAATGATGTCTGAGGGCGGCACACTTTACCGAGAGGTTAAAGAGCTCGGTCTTGCTAAATCAATTTACATAAAAGAGGAATAAAATGTTTAACTACGAAGACGAAGACGACGACGACGATCAGATGGACAGGATAGAGGAGATGAAGAGAAAGATCATTGAGAAATCAAAGAAAGAGTTTGTGAAGGGATGCTATGATGCTTACGAGATGTTGGCCACTAAAGGAAGCCAGGCTATCGAAGGTACCAAGCCCAAAGAGATACAGACAGCAATCAATCGTATGATGAGCTTATTCCTTATCAAGGAAGAGTATGAAAGGTGCGAGTTTCTGAAAAAGTTCGCCAAGGAGCATATGCCAGAATTCGAGATTAACCCTGACAAGAGTGTACAAAACGAATTATCTTTGTAAAAATAAATCAATGAAAAAAATCATCATCACTTTATTTGCAGTCCTAGTCTTAACTGCTTGTAAGACTGCCAGCGTTCCCAACACAGCATCCAAACACCGTGAAGCACCGGAAATTGCATTCACCCCAGAGTATGCCTACTTCGCACAACCCACTCCAGCCAGAGATACTTTGTATCTTCTGAAGAATGATAACATGGCGAACGTAACGTATAATGCTTGGCAAGTTGATACCATCACCAGGAAACCCGCTATAGTCTTCATTTCTGAAGAGGGTATGAAAACAGTAAAACGAAGATTCAATGGCTCGAGTAACTAAGTCCAGCGGTCCTAGAGGTAACCGATCATCGCAGACACTTAACTGTAAATACTGCGATGAACCGGTAAAGAATGTGGATATCAATGCCACCGCCATCACATGCTATAAGTGTGTGATGAAACTGTGTAATGGGGTTCAGTTAAAACCCAAGAAAGAAAAATAAGATAAATACAGTATGTCAACAGACCCAAGAACTGAAGCTATTCTACAGAACTACAGGAAAGAAGTTGAGAAGCATGCACGTAGCATTTATCTAAAGGCTATAGCTCTTAAGAATGAGCTTAACTCTGTTAAGATAAATCCTGAAGATAGATTAACTATCATGATGCACTCCATCAACCTCATCACTAGCGAAGATAGAAAGACTGAAAATAAGCAGTAACTTTATGTACAAGAACTATGAAGATGATATGATATTCAGAATAATATCGGATCATTCAATCGAAACGGGAAACCTAGACCCGGATTCTATTACCAAAAAGATTGCGGAAAGCGGAATCACTATAGGCTTATCATCACTACAATCAAGAATCGATGAATTTAAAAAGATTAAAGCTTATAAGGACGGTACTTCGAGTAGCAACAACCTTTAAGAAAAGTTTCATTGTTAAAAGAGAAACTAGAAGACGTGGTGGAACGTCGGCAAGATCTGATGCAAGAGCTGCTAGGTTCGAAGCTATAAAGAAAGAGAAGTACAAGATAATCGAAGATCTGGTTAGGAGTTGGGGCTTAGGAGAAATCCGCCCACCTTCCCAGGAGGAAAAAGAGCACTTCTTTTTATACTATCACTATCTAACCTGGGATTATCTAATTGAAATCAAAAAAAAGTATTGGAACAGATAATATATAAGGACATAGCCCAATTTTCAAAAATAAGGAGTTTGTTCTTAGGAGCAGCTCCTTTTTTATTGCAATTTATTTTTTTATCCCGATTCGATATATTATCTTTGTAACAAATAAAATAACCAACCACACGCCATGAAATATTACGGAATCGCAGATGCACACGGATTAGAGAGTTTCAGACCAGTTACTTTCAACACCGAAATAGAAGGATTCGAAGTTGATCCAAGAGAACTAAGCATGATGGTCTTAAGAGCAAATGCCAACAGACATCGTCATGCAGTTGTTTATCAAGCGGAGCTTCCCATTCCAGTATGTAAGGAAATCAACACACTTCTCGGGGAGGGTAAGTATGATGAGGCTTTATTGAAACTTAAGGAAGGAGCTACTAATATAATGTTAGCTAGATCTCCGGGAGCGGAAAAGAGCTGGAACTTGATTCCCAACGAAGATTTAGACCCATTTAGTTAAAATATAGCTTATGTCAGAATTACACGTAAAAGACAATTTCAGAACTAACCCTCTAAGCTTACAGCCAGGGGGAGACACTGTAAAGACTATTCACCAAGACGGAAAGATTTTCGTTTATGATAAGGTGAAGAGACCTGGGGCTTACATCAAGAACATCAGCATGTATCCCAAGAACACAGAACACGGACCTATCGTTGAAATCCTAATCAACGACACTTCGGTTTGGACCAGCGGTTCCGGAAGAGAGCCTTGGGAAATCTAAAAAAAGAAATCACGCATGAAACAGAGTTTAATAAAAATATTGAAGAAGCTATCAGAAGGAACAATAAATTCCGGCGGAGCCATCGCAGTAGCGGTTATCCTAGGGATATTGGTCTTAGCAGCATTTGCATTAATTCCGATGTTGCTTATCTGGGGTTTACAACTAATGGGATTCGCGGTTGAGACTTCGTTCTCAAGCTACATAGGTTCGGTCTTAATCCTAACTTATCTAAGCTACGCAAGAATCGGAGTAAATAAATCAGGAGGTAAAGAAAAAGAAGACTAATATGAAAACGCAAGAGCTACACAGGAATCAAAGCAATCTAGTAAACGATATCATGATGAGAGATTCGTTACAGAACTTCATAAGCTCTGCGGACATTAACGTGTTAGTCGGTCTTGGATACTTAATGCTTGACAAAGATTGGAAAGCGGAAAAGTTGGAGATGGATTTAGGATCCGAGGCTATCGAGACTCTTTTAGATGAAACCGAGAACATGGATTACGGTAAGCTTAAAGGAGTATACGAACATCTAAAATCTCAGAAATTGGTTAGGTAATTTGTTTGTTTGGTTAACAAAACGATTAACCCTCGACTCAAAAGGTCGGGGGTTTTTTGTTGTTACGTTTTTAGCAATTTTCTGCGAATCTGCAGCGCGGGAACGTTGGCAACGGTTTCTGGATTCGGATACCAAGAAAAAAATTCCGGTGATTTATTTTTTTATCTCAGCCCTGTTTCTTATCTTTGCTATGTAAACCACCAAATAAAAAACTATGAAAAAATTATTCGTTCTTTTATTCGTACTTGTCGCTCTGCAATCATGCAAAAAAAATGAAATTGTTCCAAGAGAAATAACTAAATCCCCAATCACACCATCTAGCCTGAACGGGAAATTTAATTTTGTTAGCGGCAAATGTATCTCACATTCTTATTCTGCATCTGATCCGGTAGGAATTACGTACGTTGACGATTTTTCTCAATTGGCATTGCCCCCTATTAGGGTCACATATCGTAAATTTTACAATGTTAGTAATGGGATAGCAACAGAAAACGAGCATAGTGTTTTGGTATTATGGGAATCAGATCCTAGGAGAGATGGATCTTGGGAACAGGAATTTCCTGGATTTCCTTTCAGACCTTTATGGGAATATAATTTTCAAACTAATTCTACCATAGACCCAAACATGCCAAGGATAATCGTCGGGGATTCTTATTATATTACTACGCCCTTTGGTGAAGATCTCTCTACAGAAACTAAATGCGAACTTAGGGGAAATGATTTAACTCTAACAATAAATGTACCTGAATCATCTGACCAAGATGGAAATATATTCAAACAGACATATACCATAAAATTAATTAAACAATAGATATGGCAGCAGAAGAAAAATACGTGCTAATAGCTAAAGGAGGATACCTTCAAACCCCGGTCGTAGAGAGGTTTACGATTTCTGAAGACGATGAAGAGTTTAAGAACGAGTTTGATGACTTTGACGAATACCGCGACTATGTACTAGAAGAGGCCGCTGCGGAATTGTGTCAGAAGTTTGCTGAAGTTCTTATTGTTACTGAAGAAGAGTTTAACCAAATCAAAAATCTATAAAAAATGGGACGTTACTATCAAGGAGACATTGAAGGCAAATTCTGGTTCGGAGTACAAGACTCGACAGATGCTAATCATTTCGGAGGTGATGAATACGAAATCGTTGACGAAGAAACTGATGACGTTTATGAGTTAGGGTACTCTTTCAGTATGGACGATATCGAGACAATCAACGAGGGAATTGCAACATGCATCAAAGACCTCGGAGAGTATAAAGAAAAATTCGATGAGTTCTTTGATAACACAACAAGTTACAATCCGGATGAGCTTGCTAGACACATTGGGGTTACTAAAGAAAAGTACCGAGACCTTATTGAGTCTTATGCCAGATTGCAGTTAGGTAATCAGATTAAGGTTTGCGTTTGGGAAAAAGGTGAATGTAACTTCACCGCAGAATTATAGCCAATTTATTTTTTTATCCCGGCTGGGAATCTTATCTTTGCAATATCAACCAAAACCAACCTTATGAAAAGTATTAAAGTCAGATTCAATTTAGGAGCAGGTGAGAACTTCATGAAATGGAAGATCGAAAGACCTGACGGAGAGATCTCCTATCATTCACCGGAACATGTCCAACTCGTAATGCACAAATGTGTGTTGAAAAATCAAAAGGCTACCGCACTTAAGATATTCGAAGGAGCTAACAAAACAGTTTGCTCTTGGATACTTTGCGAAAGTATAGAAATCTTGACCAATGGAGTTTGTCCGAAAGTTCAAGATTCCGACAGGGTTTCTTATAACCCAAGATTATCCCCAAACTGGATCCACCGTGGATTTGTTGCAGATGGAATGAGAATTCATAAGTTGGTAAGTTGGGGTAACAAAGTGTACATTAAAACCAAGTAATCATGGATAATAAAAAAGTTCTGGAAAGATATCCGACGGCGATAGCCGTAGAATATAAAACACAATTCGATGTTGGGTTCGTTGGAAAGGATGTTAGCTTCTTTATTATCCAAGAGAGTAAGGATGCTGAGTATGTCTTAGGGTTTGGACGATCAGAAAAGGATGCCTGGAAGATGGCAAAGGCTTGGCTAGGAAATGATATGTCGATGTTCAAAGACTACAAAGGCTATCCGATTGAAGACGCCAAATTAGAAATGGAATAATTTCTAAAATATTTTTTTATCCCAACCCAGTATCTTATATTTGCATAGTTAACCAATTAAAACATATAACGAATGGCAAAAAATCCATCATTATATTTCATAAGTGACGATGACAATTATAAAGGATTCTTTACCGATATGATCAGTTCTCCTGCCTTTGAATCATTAGATATACCTACGGATTCTTCTATTTATTTAGTTGGGTACGGAAAACGGAACGTTTCAAAGCTTTTGACCCAATTTAAGAAATCCTTAAAATTAAAAAAGAGATATTTATTAAACGTGTCAACCGGAAATTACCTAGGTGTTCCTGCGGCTGAAACGTTATTGGCTCCTGGGGTTTATTATGGACCGATTAGATTTAATATGTATAATGTTAAAACCCACAATCAACTTAAAATACTTTTTTATTAGTAAATTAAAGAAATATTTTTTTATCCCAACCCGGTATCTTATATTTGCATAGTTAACCAATTAAAACAATTATAACCATGGCAACACGCTCAAGAATCGCAATCGAAGACCAAACAGGAAATGTTCGTTCAATTTACTGCCACTGGGATGGCTATCCATCTCACCACGGTCCAATTCTATTAGAGAATTACACAACACAAGAAAAAGTTGAATCACTAATCGCATTAGGATCAATTTCTTCTTTAGCACCAGAAACAGAAATTCCTGAAGGTGTTACACACAATTTCGGAAATGCAACGGAAGGTATCGTTGTAGCTTATCATCGTGACCGAGGCGAGGATTTGTCAATTCAGTATCACCGAAATGTCGATCATTTTGTAAAGAGCGACGTTGAAGAATACGGATACATTTTCACTGCAGCGGGAGAATGGCTATTCGTAAATGGCCACCAAGGTGCATATGACCGCGAGGCAGTCTTATTAGAGAAAATCGTTGAAAGAGAAGTTGAATAGGTTGGTTGGTTAAAGGGATTTACTATTCAATCCCGGACCCAAGTTCGAAAGGACTTGGGTTTTTTGTTGTGTTTAATAATTGGGAAAAGTTGTGACGGCTATGAAGAAACGTTGTCAACGTTCCCGCGCTGCAGATGCGTGAAAAAATTAAGCTAAGTTGTTTGCCCAACTCCCAACTTTAAGAGAAGCCCAATCTCTACCGAGATTTTTCTTTAGTTGACCAATGCTATCTTTTAGTAGTTTAATACCGTTTTCTGAGTTGGTATAAGGATCTGACCATTTGCTTCCCATTGGAGTAACTATTCCTCCATATGTGCTATTTGGTTGCATAGCGAAAAGCCCTTTGTAAGAAGCATTACCTGCTTTAGGATTGAATCCGGATTCTATGTTAGCAACGGTAATAGCGAAGTCGAATGGAACTCCGTGCTTAGCAGATGCTTTAGTGATAGCATCTTTAATAACTTTATTCTTTGGGTCGTTGATAGCAGTTTTAGCTTGAGCTTGTTTGCTAAACCATTTCTCTTTCCACATATTAAGAAATAAAGCAGCCGCCGTTCTCTGATCTCCTTTATTCAAAGCTGCAATAATATCTGCTCTAACCTGTGGCTTATCCGAGGGAACGTTGCCTATCAAGTTTGCATACTTGAGTCCGTTTTTAGTCTTAATTGTATCTGGAGCCATTTTTCCAGTTCCGTTAAGAGCTCTGATTATACCAGCCGCTCCTGCAACTCCCTGTTGATGTTGGATGTATAGAGTGAAATCGTCGTTCCCGGGTACTGCATTATAGTTAGATGTTGGTGTGTATGTACCATCTCCTGAGGAATCGGAATCGGTACCTTCGGTATCGCTACTTCCTTCTTCGTCTCCGAATATGTCTAGTTGACCGTTGAATACTGCAGCCAGGAAAGGTGCTAATCCTTTTTGGTCTTCATTAAGGGTGAACTGTTCAAATGTTTTTAATCTTTCCATGGTGAGTATTTTGTATTAACTATATATCGGAAATATTTTTTTATCCCGGTTTGGTTTATTATGTTTGCAATATAAAACCAATCAACTATGTGGGATCCAAAATTTATTCAGTGCGGTGTAGTCAGAGTGGAGTACACCCGTGTAAGGGTTTATAAAGATCGATACAATTCTATTGTCATCGAAACTGGAACCCCGGTTCAAATGGCTTTATGGAGTGGAGACATTCTAAACGTTTACCTAGGTAACGGTAAGGTTAGACGTTATAAGGACAGGGTTAATTATTCAACAATGGGTTAAAAAGGTTTAAATTTATTTTTTTATCCCAACTAGATATCTTATCTTTGCGACATAACCAATCAAAACAATATACCTATGGCTTACAAAGAACCGAACGGACTAAGAAAACCAATGAGCGACGAGGCTAAGGCTCGTATCGCAGAAGCAGTAAGATTAGCTGCTGCTAAAAAGAGAGAAGAGCAAGGTCTTCCACCTCTATCCCAAGTGGGCTCACACGTGCCACCGCCAGCATTTATCGAGAAGCCGCTGGAGTTGGTTCGTATGAGCGGACAACACTTCTCACCGGATCTATTCATTCCTATGAAGACGGGTAAGCCGGTAGACCTTATGTTCACCTCAGAAGGAGGAATACCTAAGGCTTGTAACTTCATGCTGATCGGCGATCCCGGTGTAGGTAAATCCACGGTGTCTTTAGACATTCTCTCCGACTTGGCAGCAAACGGCTACCGTGTGTTATTCATCTCGGCGGAAATGACCAGGATCGATCTTTACGGATACGTTCAGCGCTATCCTAAGTTTGGCGAAGTTGATATTCTCTTCACGGGAGAATATTGCGACAGCAACCCAAAGACGGTAATCGAGAGTGCTTTAAAGCCAGGTTACGACGTTGTTCTAATCGACTCTTTTGCTGAGGTTCAGGAGGATATCAAAGAGGTGTTAAAGCTCTCAACCGCCGGTTCTGAGAAATGGCTGATCGACCTAATGATCTCTCACAACCTTGGCGGCAACGATACGAAAGCCCACACGACTTTCATCGCTATCCAACAGGTTACGAAAGGAGGCGTTTTCGTCGGTTCTAACAAGCTTAAACACAATACCACTGGTATGCTTGAGTTACGCTACGATCAAGCAACAGGCAGCCAGTTTATGATGTTTAACAAGAACCGTAGAGGATCGGTGAATAAGCGGATGTTTTACTCACTGTCAGCAACGGGTGATGTTGAGTATGACGTGAAACGTTTCAACAACGACGAGAATGCCAGGGAGGCTTTAAGCCACGAGCGTACTCTAATCGAAAGTGAAGGAAACGCATTCGACACACTATTCGGTTTTGCTAAAGAAGACAACGACGGGTTATAAGAACCTGTCGTTTTATTTTTTTATCCCGAGAGTAAATCTTATTTTTGTAGAAACCAATAAAAACTAGCATATGCCAAAATTCGAAACATTATCCCAGAACATCTTCGACGAGAGGGCGAGGACAGCAATCAGCAAAACTCCTATCAGGAAAGAGATCAGCATCAAGGACGTTGAAATCATAAACGACACCACGTTGAAGTTGGAAGACCATCAGATCAAAATGAATAAAGATGCCTTTAAAGGTATCTGCAAGATCGTTGGTCTACCGGTTGGTTTTGACAAGACCTTCACTGCTTCATTCGGCGACAAAGCACGCCAACAGCTTATCAACAGGTTAAAGGTTGCAGTTCAAGCTAAGGGCAGCACAACACTCTCGTTGGTGGTAAACCCGGACACAAAGGAAATCATTAGCGTTCAGAAAGATCCACGCGATCTTATTTCAAATGCAACGTTCCTCGACACCACATCCAAAATCATCAACAAGTATGGTTTGGAAGTAAGCGACTTCTCAGTCAACAGCGACGGTGCAGTTGTGGTCAACACCGCTTCTCCAAAAAACGTTTGGGGTATCAACGGTCTCCAGGACGAGGAATTCTACGGGGGTATCTCATTCACCAACAGTCCCAACGGAGGCTTCATGGTAAGTCCATTCTTACACCGATTGGTTTGTGCAAACGGTATTGTCGGTAAGACATTCGAAGAGTCCTTGTCATTAGGACAAATGGATGGCTTCTCAATGGAGAAATTCTGGCAACAACTAAATCAGTTGGCAGAGCGTGGCTTCCGTCCTCAGAACTTCGAAAACCGTATCCGCCTTGCCATCAACACTCGTGCATCATTATTCGAGTTGGAGAATGCACACGACTGGATGAAATCATTATCTGATGCTGACAACAAAGAACTTGAAGCTTGGGCGCCATTGCACTCAACACGTGCTAAGTTCCACGCATCAAGCATTGACACCATCGCATTCACCACAGCACAAAAGAAAGGTGCTAAGACTGGTACATCGGTTTGGGATTTGATTAACGGTGTGACTCACTTCGCCACACACGACAACGGTTTTAAAATCGACGATTACGATAGACGTCGTCTTCAAGTGGAAGCATCACGTATGCTAACTAAGGATTTTGACATGGCTAACTTCGTGCCAAGTCCTTTCTAAATAAACGTTGCCCCGTTCGTAAAAGGTCTGCTTCCGAGCAGGCCTTTTTTTGTGGACCCAAAAACATAGTATGATGCTAACATACTCATGGCCACGAGCGGGAACGTGGGTCCTCGTGCGTAGGCGAAACTTTAACGGAAAATAATGCTTGATAAATTTTTATTTCTAAATAAGTCTTCTTATATTTGATATATGGAACACGCAGCTATACTTAAAAAAGAACTACGCTCTAGAGTAAGTGGATCGACTATAGCGAAAGATACCATTGTTATCTATTGCGATAAGATGAATGCTGTTAAGACTGGTTATAAGAGCAACAAATCAGATCTGTGGATTGGAGTAAGAGAAAAGGATATTGAAATCATAGGATGGCAAAAGATTAAATAACAGAACGGGAATTCTGAAGACAACCCAGATCTTATTAGGTCTGGGTTTTTTGTTGTCCCAAACTTCGAACCGTCTGTCATTGAAACCGTTGTCAACGTTCCCGCGCTGCAGCTCCAGCCGCAGCATCGGATTTTATGCTGGAGAAAAAAATCCCTAATTTATTTTTTTTCCACGGTAGGACTTCTTACATTTGCCAGGTTATGAAAACTGTACAACTCACAATCCAAGAAATAAGAATGGCGACCAGACCAAATGTCTATAAGTCGAAGAAAACCTATACAAGAAAAACTAAGCACAAGAAAAAGTTTGAATAAATTTTTTTATCCCGGTTAGGAATCTTATTTTTGCATTGTAACCAATTAAAACAAACCAATATGTCTTCATTAAAGAAAATCACACACGAACAACTCAAAGAAAGATTACGCAGAGGCGTAGTTAAATTCTACTTCCACAAAGTTGGTGGAGAGCTTAGAATAGCAACAGGGACAAGAGACCTATCCCGCATTCCCGCTTCAGGCCAACCTAAAGGTGGTCAAGCACCGGATTCAGTAACAACCTTCTTCGATTTGGAAAAAAGCGCATGGCGTTCCATTTCAGTAACAAAAGAAGTTTGGGTTGACTAACAAAGAGCATCACAAGTGATAATCCCGGCCGTGTAAAGGTGCCGCCACCAAGAAATGGATTACTAAGACTCTCCAAATGGAGAGTCTTTTTTTGTTTAATAGTTTAGCACAAACATTAAATAGATCTGCGAGGATCGGCGGAACCGGTGTCAACGTTCCCGCGCTGCAGCATCAAATTTATTGGTAGAGAATTTTCATCTAAAATATTTTTTTCCCACATTAGGATTTTTTAAATTAGCTAAGTAACCAATTAAACTAAGAAGGAATGGTGGAGAAAGAAAAAATGAAGTTACTTGAAGCTGGGATACTAACGGTTCGACAAATGAGATTTTTGGATCGTTTTACAAATCACAGTGCTAAATGGATTTACGATTACAAAACTGGACTAGTAGATGTTAGAGGTGACGTTTGTCTACACAATGTGGTTTTAGTAGAGGGTGAGAAGGAAGTCCAATTGGATTCATTCCAAGGGATAAAGTTTGGCGTTGTTTCAGGAGATTTCCTTTGTGGTAGGAATGCACTAACTTCTCTAGAAGGAGCACCACATACAGTAGGAGGAAGATTCGATTGCTCTCGCAACCCGCTCACTTCTCTAGAAGGTTCACCACAATGGGTAGGTGAGGATTTCACTTGTTATGAAACCCACATCACTTCCCTAGAAGGAGGACCTAAGAGAGCTAAAAATTTCTATTGCTCTGATTGCCAACTCACTTCTCTCGAAGGAGCGCCAATTCTTGTGGAAAGGGAGTTTTCAGCTTCAGAAAATCCAGTTCCCGAAAAAGTCTTTAAGGATATAATTAGAGAGATGAAAAAGGGATATCAATATGAACATATCTTAAAGCTCAAGTGGAAAAGGATCCCAGCAGAATATAAGGTTCTGTTATATCGCTCACACTTTGATTGGATTGACAAGAAAGAAATGGAGGTTCTAAAAAGAGGAGTTGAAGGTCTAAATAGATTTAAAGCTATAGAGAAATTGATGTAGATAACTCCAAACACATTTTCATAAAAGGTCAAACTTTGGTTTGGCCTTTTTTGTTGCCATAAGTTTCCCCGCATCAGAATCCACAGAAACGCTGTCAACGTTCCCGCGCTTTCTACCATACGGAGATATATAGAGAAAATAAAAAAATCAGATGAAAAATATTAGAGACTACGATTCATTCAGATCTAATGTAAACGAAAGCTTTTGGACAAGTTTATTCGGTAAACCAACAGTTGATGATGCCGCTCACGATTCTTTAAGAGGTCAAGGTTTCAGTCATAGAGGTAAAGACGAAGACAACTACATTATGTTCGATGGTCAAAAGTTTTATCCAGATCAAATAGAATATGATAACGTTCATTCAACAAAACCAATTCCAAGAGTTGAAAACGGAATGCTTATCGTAGCTAATCCTGCTTGGAATCTCTAGGGAAGAAACGCTGTCAACGTTCCCGCGCTGCAGCATCAGCATTTTATCCGCAGATAACCCCTGCGGATTTTTTGTGTATTTATTTTTTTATCTCAATCCGGAATCTTATCTTTGCATTAACCAAACAACTTAATCAACATGGAGATTTTAAAACTTAGAGAAAACTTATTCCGCAGAGGAAACGACATCATTAGCTACGATACCGTTGTTGCACACATCGAAGACGACAAGCTAATAGAGCACGGACGATACAGCCGTACAACATCTAAGCACATCAGTCACGTTGCTATGCTATTCAATCTATCCGTTGTTCATGCAAAGAACAAAGAGAAAGGATTTTATAAGTATGAAGCCGGTGAAGTTAAAATCAACATTCCCGGAGCTCTGTCCATGAAGACCTCAAAAGAGATAGCCACTCTAATGGGACAGGGTTCAACGTTCCTGCAAGCTGTCGCAGCAATTGAAAAAATCCCACAGAAAGATTTGGTCATAATCGACCGCTACTTAAAGGATCTCGGGATTACCGAAGAACAGTTCTCGGTCTTTAAAAGAGTAAACAGATTATCAAAAATGATCTAATTTATTTTTTTATCCCGGCTAGGAATCTTATCTTTGCAATGTAACCAAAACACCCAACCACATGGCATCAGAAACAGTATTAAAATTAGAATTAGGTCTCGAAGTCTATAGACTTAGCGGGAATAAGGAATGGTCAATCTCAGGAAATCCTAAGAGAGATATGACCATTAAAGAGTTTGATAGCGCATATGACTTCGAGGAGTTTGTGCAGGAAAAGATTGATTGCAAAGGGATAGAATTAGATTCAGAGTTCTGTCAGTTCTTTGCTTATGCAAAGACAAAGGCAAGAGCAATTAAGTTTGCAAATGACATAGATAAGCACTTCGCAAAAGTTAGAGCAATGCTCTAGTGGTTAAGTTTGGTTAGTTGGTCGAGAGCCTCTTCTTAGGAAGGGGCTTTTTTGTTGGACTAAACTTTCTCCGCAGCTGTATCCGCAGCGCGGGAACGTTGACAGCGTTCTCTCCCCAACGTTGCGTGGAAACTTGAGGTGCAATTTACCTCTGATTTATTTTTTTATCCCGACCGGGATTAGTACTTTAGCTAAGTAACCAATTAAATCTTTAAACGTGAATGATATTAAAGTTATTAAAGTCGAAGGAGGATATGATGCTGATCGGGGTTTTATCTCTTCAAAGAAATTCATTTTAACAACACACGATTTACAAAGCCCTGATTTCAAAAAAGAATTGGTAGGTGCTGTCAATGAATTTCTTTCTGATGAAATAGATTGGGACTTTAGTAATTTCATCGAGAGCGATGAATGTGACATCAAGGAGATCAACGAAAAACTAGGCGACATAGAGGGATTTCATGGTTTAGAAGAAAGATATTACTATGATTTTTCTTGCGAGGTTGTTGGATTAAGTAAAGATGAAATTCAAAAACTTCAAATGATTCCCGAAAACGTAACAATTTATTCATTGGATGATTTAGAAGATATAGGTTTCAAGAATCTAGATCTTCCCACTATTAAGTTGCTACGAAAATTAGATATAGTTTAGAAATTATTTTTTTATCCCGGCTGGGATTAGTACTTTAGCTAAGTAACCAATTAAAACATTTATCATGCAAAACAATTTAAGAGTAGTGTCAATCGAGGGGAGAGAATTTACTATCGAGGGGAATCGTGATATTATATACTACCAAGATTTCTTGACGACCCACGATTTGGAAAGTGAAGATTTCAAAAAAGCCCTTGTCAATTTTGTCAACAAATTTGTTGAGGACGTGATTTGGAAAACCGATTTTATCAAACAAGAATCACTAGATATTGAGGGTGTAAATAATCTACTATCGAAGATTGGTGGGATTGAAGATAACGACGAAGGTACCTCCTATCACGCCTTCGAATGTGAGATTCTCGAGCCGACAGAAACCCTTATTGAAGCCCTTAAATTCATCCCACCAAATGTGAATGTCACCTCAATTAAGGATCTCAAAGAATTGGGTATTGAAGCACTAGACCTTTCAACCATAGAGTTGTTAAATGAAATGTTGATTAGAAGTGAATGTTAGTGTTTTATTTTTTTATCCCGACTGGATTAGATACTTTAGCTAAGTAACCAATTAAATCTTTAAACATGAAAACATCTAATTTTAGCATTGACGTTTCATTTACTGTTCCTGATGAATTTAATTCACCAGGATACTGGGATCTTTTCGAAGGGGAAGCCTTGGCTTCATATGAAGGTCCTGAAGTTTCGGAGGAAGAGATCTTGAAGCTAATCTCAGAAGGTGACTTTAGTAAATTTGAAATTGACAAGGAGGTCGAAGACGGGTTAGGATATCACTTGGATCTTGAGGACCTATCCAAAATTGCTAAAGAATGCAAAACAATTAAAGAGTTTGAGGAGAAATCCTCAGAAGTTCTTTTTGAATCCTTTAAGGACGAACTCCTAGAAGTTTCAGATATTCTTGACGATGGTGAGGACACAGTAGAAGAACTCAGATCCTCCTACGAAGTTTCCATCTGGATTTCAAATTCTTAAGAGTATAAAAATTTAAGTAAAGGTCAAACTTCGGTTTGGCCTTTTTTGTTGCTTTAAGTTTTCGACCGCTGCGAATCCGAAGAACGCTGTCAACGTTCCCGCTCTGTGGCAGATCGGATAATGCCTATACATAGTATGGTGGTAACATACTCCGCCCGCGCGATGTTTATTTAGCTTTATTTTTTTATCCCGGGTCTACATCTTATATTTGCATTATAACAAACAAACAAATGAAAAAAGGGGACATATACTTAGGACGTGAAATACTTCACACAGAAACCTTTCCGCCCGCGGGAACATTCAAAGCATTCTATGCTGCTGAGAACAGGTTGAAGGAGTTAGGATATACTGTAGGTTCTATGTGTAGAGATGAACCTATTGGATTTGCGGATGCAGACAAATACGGCTATGTTGCCAAATGGTATAACATAGACCGAGAAGATAAGGGTAAATTGGATGGAGTGATGGTAAGCAACGATTTCAGAGAAGGCGGAGCTACCATAGTATTCTTCACTCCTCCGAAATACTAATTGGTTAAGTTGGTTAAGTTGGTTAAGGGTCAAACTTCGGTTTGGCCTTTTTTGTTGCCATCAGTTTCACCTCATCAGAATCCGCAGAAACGCTGTCAACGTTCCCGCGCTGCAGCTCCATCCGCAGCATCGGATTTTATGCTGGAGAGAAAGTTGGAAGTTTATTTTTTTCTCCCGATCCTGTTTCTTATCTTTGCATTCTAAACCACATACACATGAAAGCAAACTTTTCACAAGCACAAGAAAAAATATCGAAAGAGGTAACAGAATTCCTAAATGATTACGGAGTATCTTCCGGCGTTCCGATGGATCTCCTGCTGGACAGCGAATCAAGGGAACACATTATATCAATCGGAACTTCAATCATGATGAACAAGATGGGATTTAATACTAATCCGGGATCTTTTGTTCAAGCAGTTTTGAATGATAGCTTATCTGGAGCGTTTGCAAAAGCAGATTCAGTTAATCAACGATGCCTGAGATTCTATGCCACTATGATGTATTCATTGGCTATAAATATTTCCCCCGAATAAATTTTTTTATCCCGACCTAGGTTCTTATATTTGCTCTATCACTAACCAATAAAACAAACACACCATGGGATTTTTTAGCTGGAACACATGCGATACAGGAGAATCAATCGCAAACAACTGTTCAACACGACCAACATTCACCGTCCACATGATTACTCCAGATGGACGAGTATTTACCGAACCTGATTATGAGGGTTACGGGGTATTTGGAGGAAAAGATTTTCTTGAACTCCTAGCAGAGTTAAACGGACTTCCTTCCGACCGAGATGCAGGAATCGATCTCACGTTCAAGGACAATCCAAGCGGGGACAACACACCAGGTGTGATTTACCCTAAGTTGGTAGAGATCTTGGAGGACGATGTGGTAGCTCAGTACAACAGCTTACCAAACCCGGAGTCCTGCGAAGCTCAAGGTTTCTTCTATGGTCCGGATGAGGATGAGGAAGAGGATGAGTGGGAAGAAGAGGAAGAGTGGGAAGAAGAGGAAGAAGATTACGATGATGAAGAATAAAGGCTAGGTTGGTTAATTGGTCAAAGAGAGGACTTCGGTCCTCTTTTTTTGTGCTCTAATATTTTTCATCTAGTACGAATCCGAAAAACGTTGTCAACGTTCCCGCGCCACGTCTCCATCCGAGCTGTTATTATATACAGCTAGATAATCGGAATTTATTTTTTTATCCCGGCTATAAACGTTATCTTTGAGATAACCAATAAAACAAAAAAACCATGCAACACTTAACTGCCAAAAACCTCGACGGAAAAAGAATTAAAATGATCTCTATGGATGACCCAGATCCAATCGAGCCAGGAACAATGGGTACCGTTATCAAAATCGACGGTGCAGGTCAGATTCAAGTTAAATGGGATAACGGACGAAACCTTTCCGTCATTCCTGAAGAAGATCGATTCGAAATATTAGACTAAGAAAACATTATCATGTGTGTTTGATAAAGGGTTGGTTACCCACTAAGACAGACTTCGGTCTGTCTTTTTTTTGCCCCAAGGTTTTAAATAAGGCAAACAAGAAGGAGATTCGGGAACGTTGACAGCGTTCTTCGGATTCGGATACAATCGGTGATAAACGGAATTTATTTTTTTATCCAAACCCTGCACCTTATATTTGAGTTATGGAAAACACAAATAAACCCAAATGTAAACACGAGAAAACCTATGTTGCAGTTCGTCACGAATCAGGAATTAAAATAGTTAAGTGCTGTGATTGTGGGGTAAGACTTGAATAAAATAATTTAGTGTTTTATTTTTTTATCCCGACCTGGTTTCTTATTTTTGCTATGTAACCAAAACAAACCACACCATGAAAAAACTTATCGTTTACCGATTATTCGACCCGTCCTACGGACCAAAGGGAAATCCTAAAACTCTATCAATTTCACTCCGTCCCGACAACACACTTTCCTATGTGTTCTATGGAGGATGGCAACCAGGAGGAGGAATGGGTTTCAGTTTATCAAACCTACAACTCCAGCGTTCCCTCCCTGAAGGGATTCGAGCATTCAAAAAAGTTGAGGACCTTGACAAAGAGATTCAATCCATACTAGAAACTGGGGTTGGCTCAAGAAGGGTAAGTTCATTTGAAATCCTAAATGACCTCTAATTTATTTTTTTATCCCGACTAGGAATCTTATCTTTGCATTACACCAAAACCAATTAATCATGACCAACGAACAATCAGTAATCTTCAGAAAGGTATTAGATACCAACTGGGAAGTTAAAGAACTATCCGAAGCCGGTAAATGGGCGGAAGCTCTGGAAAAGAGCAAAGAGCATCACGCTGCTGTTAAAGAGCTAAAGGAATCCATGGGCGAGAAAGAGTACAACAACTTTATCGAAACTGGAAGAAAGATGTTTGCTCCCGTGGGTGGATATGAAGAAGACGAGGATTAAAAAGTCCTCGTTTTATTTTTTTATCAGAAACAGGATTCTTATTTTTATCTCATCAAAAAAATACCTATGAGCAAAATCACCTACACCTTCATGTTGGCTACAAGGGAAGCCACAGAGACAATCAAGAAAATGATTGGGAATAAGTTTCAGGTATCAGAGACATACACAAGCGGACCAGCTTATTGCTTGGATGTTGAAGGAACATTAGATGAGGTTGAGAAGTTTCATAAAGACAATGAGAACGTTCTGGATGAGATGGGAATAGAGTTTGACTCTTCCCTAGTTGACCTCTAAAAAATCCAGGTTTTATTTTTTTATCTGGAACCAAATACTTATCTTTGCTATGTAACCAATTAACAACAACGTCATGTCAAACGACCGAAACGAAGAAAGAAGAAAAGAATTTTTGGAAATGCAAGAAGCATTCAGAAATCTTCTAGAGAACCTAAAGAAAGCACATCAACGAATGGTAGATGAAAGAAAGGCTTTCGAGGTTATCGAAAACGAAACAGTAAGATTGGTAGTATGCAAAAACTAGGCCTGCTCTAAACATAGTATGTCACTAACATACTCATGCCCGCGAGAGTTAAAAAGAAAGATATGAAAACTGTAGATAGGAAATCTCTTTACGATATAGAAGATTATAAACTAATCTTCGAAACTGAATCACACCATGACCATCCGGTGATAGAGGATGAGCATGGAACATTGAGATGGAAATCAGATCCCTCAGTCCTAGCGTTAATAGGCAGGGTTAATCTCAATGACATCTGGATCGCATTCCATCACATGGGGTTAACAAAGAACAGCGAAGAGGTTAGAAAGCTTTATCGGGATATGGGTTACTCTCTGTCGGGATATTGGGAAATCTTCTACTGGGACATGAACAACGAGGATGCCCACAAATACAAACCGAAAAAGAAGAAGAGAGCGTAGGAACACGTCCAGCGTTCCCGCGGCTAGACACACTGGATTTAATCCAGGAAAAATACAGAAGTTTTATTGGTTAAGTTGGTTGAAATAAACCTCAATTTTTTTCAGGAAAGATTGGGGCTTTATTTTTTTATCCCGGGTTAAGATCTTATATTTGCTCTAACCAATTAACAAACACCATGAGAAAACCAATTATCCGCTCGAACGTTAATCCACTCGCACTACCCCACCTTTTCTTTGCAGGTCGTGCAGTACTCACCTTCCGCAACACCGAGAAGGAAACTCACATGACCGTAAAGGTTAAACAGGCCACAGACAAGAACGACCGCAAAATCAAGTTGCCGATCTTCTTCGTTTCAGTTAGCCTTTTGGGCGATCGCCAAACCGGCTACGTTTTTGCCGGAACCATTTTCAAGGACACCATGATCTGCAAACTCCACCGCGACGTTCCAAGCGAGAGCCAACTCGGTAAGGTTATGCTATTCATCATGAACGCTCTCGAGAATCCTCAGATCCTCCGCGACAAGAAGGTTTCGCTATTGCACGAAGGACGCTGCTGCCGATGCTCACTCCCGCTAACACATCCCGAATCTATTAACACCGGCTTCGGTCCCGATTGCCTGCAAATGGTTCTCGCCCAAACCCAACTCAAAGTCGATGACCTATTCTTCAAACAAGAATAGGTTGTTGATTCATAGATATAAAAGGCAGATTTCGGTCTGCCTTTTTTTGTGGGGTTTCATTATGCTGCTCTTTCATGCTGCGGAGTGGGAACGTTGACCGCATTTTCCAATCTCCAACATCTTACAAAAACTCTCAGGATTTCTTGGATTTTTCCACGTATGCTCTATGGTAAAACCGTTGTCAACGTTCCCGCGCTATTTTCCAGGGGATACGTGGAATTACCCTAAGATTGGAAACATGGATAGATATGGTGTGTAAAGATATACGCATGAAAAGATTATTATACGTATTACCTTTCTTTCTCGTTTCTTGTGAGAAAGAAATTATAGAACCGGCTAAGTACATAGAAGATTACTTCGGAAAGCCGGCCGTAGTTGAAAAGGTGAATAAGAAGCCAAATAAGCTTCGTCTAAGAAAAAGAAAGAGAAAGTATGAAAAGATTAATAAGAATGCCGATGCTAATGTTATTCGGCGCTTTATGTATAGTAGCGGCCGGAACATTGGGTGTGATAGTGGTAATGTTCGATTCGTTAAATGAGCTTAGTAAGCTAAAGTAGCTAAGTAGTGCTCTATGGTAAAACCGTTGTCAACGTTCCCGCCCATAGGTACATCTGGAATACTTCTGGAATACTTCTGGAATACTTCTGGATAAATCCTGGATACCTCTGGATTCTATAGGTAACATCTGAAAAAGCCGCGGGAACGTTGACCGCGTTTCAATGACTGTTTACCTGTTAACACCTGTTGACAGGAACTTGACCCTTTTGAACCAGGATCAGTTTTATTTTTATTCCCCGGTCTGAATACTTATATTTGAGTAACCAATTAAATCATTTACCATGTATACTTTAGATTGTGATTACTACACAAAGTCATTCATGACCCTTGATGAATTACTTCATGATGTTATTGATTCTGGCATGGACCCGAATTATACAATCCTCCGCAACAATGTACCCACTGGAGAAACCGTGTGGGATTTGCTTCAACCCGGTCTTTAAAAAAATCCGATAATAAATTTTTTTACCCCGGTAGGATTCCTTACCTTTACATCATAACCAACTAAATAATTAAACCATGAAAAACCTTTTAAACTTTCTCGGATTCGTTGCCTGCATGCTAATCGGATTCTTTACTGCAACAGGAGATGTCCAGACCTTCATCCACTTCGCAGGACCACTCAATGAGATGGCCTTTTGTTTCTTAGCCTTCGGTATGGCGGGAATCTTCATGATGTCCGCGATCCTGCCCGACAGCTCTAGAGCCAAAGAGGTCAGGGGATTGGATGAAAAAAATAGGTTCTAAATTTTTTAACCCCGGTCGGAAATCTTATATTTGCTATGTAACCAACTAATAAAAAGACCATGAGCAACAACCAACTTCCCCCAATCAGCCCCAGCGATTTCTGGGCAACCCAAATGGGCAACAAACCCCAACCAGCAACTCCCCACCAAGCGTGCGGCAATGGCTTCCCTCAAGGGCCAGCGTTCCACCACCCAGATCCAGAGGATGAGTGGAGAGATGGAAACGGGTACTAACCCACACATTTCTTGAAAACATCTAAGGGCCCTCGCAAGGGGCCTTTTTTGTTGCGGTAGCTTTCGCTAAGCTCCATGGCAAAAATTATACAGAACGTTGTCAACGTTCCCGCGGATGTACCCTATGAACCCCAGCAGGAACCTATAGGTAGCTGAGGGTTTTCTGATGGAGTAATCCGAGAACCGCCGGCCAAAGAAGCATGTGTTTTATTTTTTTACCTCGAAGCATTTTCTTACATTTGCTTCAACCAATTAAGCAACATCCCATGAGAGATATCTTAAGAGTAATCGTATTCCCTTTCTTTGTACTATACAGCATCATTCAAGCTCTAGTAGCAAAGCCACTACACTTCAGTTACTCAAAGCACAGAGGTCTAGAGATCGGAATCATTCCTTTAATAGCAATCATCGCGATCTTTGAACTGATTAAATTCCTACTATGAGAGTAAAGGTTATATTTGGAGAGAACTCCGCCGACCTAACCTACATGGTCAATGAGTGGTTGAATCTGAACAGCGACAAGGTGATCTCCTCCATCAGTCCCGCCATGCCTAGAGATAGGGATGGAGCTTACATCACAATCATCTATCAGGACAAGGAAAAGATTTTCGAAAAGGTTGAGTAATATTTTTTTTCCTGGATAAGGAATCTTATATTTGCTATGTAACCAATTAACAAATCAACCATGAAAACAAACCACTTAGAAATCGCATTCAAAGTTTGGGCGTTAGGCCTAGGAGTAATCGCAATCACTGCCATCACATTTGGCTTTTACAAGCTTGCAGTAGGAGAGTACTGCAGCACGGCGAGCTTCATGTTCTAACGAGGACTTGGTAGCTCAAATCGGAAGCCCTGGGAAACTAGGGCTTTTTTTGTGGGCTAACTTTTTGCTGGAAGCTAGCAAGCAGCTGTGAAACCGTTGTCAACGTTCCCAAGCGTTTTAGGCGAAGAAACTTTAAATTTTGGCTTTCGCCCTTTTTCGCCCTTTCCGCCTTCTAGCTATAGCTGGCAAGGGTTTCTGGTGTGCTAGCGGGCTACACCATAAAACCGTTGCCGACGTTCCTGTCCTTTCTTACTATATTTTTTTTAGTTTAGCTGCTTCCCAGAAACGTGGGCCCCTCCGGATATGTGGAGGGGGGTAAAAAACGGGGGTCCTCTATATAGGCTAAAGCCCCCTCGCATATAGGGTATCTATATAGGGGTGGGACCGCTGAGCTGGGGGACCCATATCTTGGGGGAGGGGCTTAGAATCCCTTTTAGGGGACCCTTACAGGGGTCCTTTTGAGGGGGCCTCGCATAGGAGGGATCTGTAGGGCAAGCCAAACGCCTGGCAAAATCCCAGAAGGGTTTGGGTAACCAAGATGTATTGGTGTTTGGCAACTAAGACAACCCTGTCTCTACTGGAGTAGATCCGAAACCAAATAAACCCCCTTCAGTATGAATGGTATCTAAACCCACGTATCATGGACACAAGAACTGTCTACTACACACCACCCACAAAAAGTTATCGGGTACTTTACAGCACCACATCTTCAGGTGCAGCTGGGATAGGCTATGGGCCAACCCTTGAAGGAGTAAAAGGTATGGTGAAAAAATGGAAATCGACCTATGGGGACTCAGCCCTCTGGGCTATTCAGGAGGGTCGGGATGGTCAATGGACCACCATAGAAAACATTGGGTACTTTAGTGCTTGATTACGTATAGTGATGTTCCGTCTCTTAGAGAACCCTTAGGTGATGTCTATGACCATCGTGGTTCTCTTGTTCCAAGAGACGCCATCGTTAGGCCATCCACCTGCGTTATTTCCAGCTACCAGGACATTGATGAAAGGTCCGTCGACAACCAGATCCCATGCTCCCACAGAGGTGCTGTAGTTAAGTCTAGCTGTTCCACCACCCACATTATCCGTGTCGACAGCTGCTGCTATGTTCATAGGCATATTTGCAGCACCTCCTCCCAGATCGCTGAT